>Ga0265297_10002830_pt1 | contig 33532 bp, 34 predicted proteins | sample Munlanlwell13791_FD_192502 | JGI IMG/M metagenome (GOLD analysis project Ga0265297, IMG submission 192502) | Leachate microbial communities from a municipal landfill in Southern Ontario, Canada - Leachate well 137-91 | ecosystem: Engineered > Solid waste > Landfill > Unclassified | place...
GGATTACCTCTATTACTGCCTCGGCCTGCGTAAGGTCAATCCTGCCGTTTAAGAAAGCCCGCCGGGTAAATTCACCCGGTTCAGCCAGGCGCGCCCCCTTTTCTAAAACCAGCTCAAGCACATCGCGTAGGGCCACTATCCCCCCGTGGCAATTTATCTCTACGACATCTTCCCTGGTGTAAGAACGGGGCCGGCGCATAATGGTCAGGATAACTTCATCAATTATTTTTGCGTTATTCATGATCGCGCCGTAATGCGTAGTATAGGTTTTTAAGGCGGACGGCTTTTTACCGGCGGGGGAGACAAAAATTTTATCGGCAATCCCTAGCGCCTCTTGACCGCTAACGCGCACAATCCCGATCCCCCCTTCACCGACAGGAGTAGAAATCGCTGCGATTGTATCGGTTAAGTCATTTTTTATCATTTCTAGATTCACCTACGACAAAAAGAGATCCGGTAATTAAAATTAAATCTTCTCTCTGGGCCAGGCGCAAGGCAATTTTTTTTGCCTCGCTTACGCTACTTGTAATATACACTGCTTTGCCTTGAAGTGGAAAATATTTTTTAAGTATCTCCGGTTCGGCTGCGCGCGGATTAACAGACTTGGTCAGAATAAGCGCATCGGCTAAGGCCCCCAGCTCATCCGCCATTCCCCGTATATCTTTGTCGTTGGAAACGCCGAAAATAAGAATTAGACGCTTATACCGGAAGCTTTCTTTTATGGCTTTTTTTAAAACCCGGGAGGAAGCGGCATTTTGTGCTCCGTCTAAGACGACCAGGGGATTTTTAGCCACCACCTCGCACCTGCCTGGCCATAAGGTATCATAAAGACCACTTCTTAAAGAAGCAGTATTGACTTTGATATTGTGCCGGCGTAAAGATTCGATTGCGGCTAAGGCCACACAGGCATTTTCTATTTGATGACTTCCGCATAATTTTATCTTTAGGCCTTTATAATCCGCATAAAGAGCGCGGACCATAAATCTTTTTACGGAGCCCTTGTAAGTAATATCTCTTCCCACAACCGACAGTTTTGCGCCCAATTTTCTGCATTTATTCCTGATAACCGCCAATGCCTCTCTTTTTTGCGCTGCGCTGATCACTGTTGAATTCCGGTTTTTTATAATCCCGGCTTTCTCCGACGCTATTTTTTTTAAGCTGCGGCCTAATTTATCGGTATGCTCATAACTTACCGGCGTAATCACGCTTACCAGGGGCAGCACAACATTAGTCGCATCCAATCTGCCGCCTAAGCCGGTCTCTAAAACCGCGAAATCAACTTTTTCTTCCTGGAAATAAAGAAAAGCCAAAGCGGTATAGATTTCAAAAAAAGTAAGCGGACCAAGCTGAGAAGTACGGTTATATTTTTCAATTACAGGTTTTAAGCGCTTAACCAGGTCCGCCAGCTTAGCCTTAGGGATCATCCCTTCAAAATCAACGCTGGATTTTAAACTCTGGGGCTTAGGCAGGAGAATCCTTATCCGCTCACGAAAATCTGCTAGATGTGGAGAGGTATATAAACCGGTTTTAAAGCCCGCCGCCCTTAATATATAGGTAAGGAAAGCGCAGGTTGAACCTTTACCTTTTGAGCCGGCAACGTGAATGCACCTTAAGGAGCTCTCTGGATTAGCGATTAAACCCAAAAATCCCTGCATACGCCCTAACTGAAATGTTTTTTGATAGGGATAACGGGAAATTATTTCATAATTACTTAGAGACTCCAGGTATCGGATTACTTCTGGGTAGGACATACATTAGTGCCGGAAATGCCGTATACCGCAAGTCACCATGGCTATCTTGTATTTATCGCAGGCCTGGATTATCTCCTGGTCGGCGATTGAACCGCCGGGCTGGATGATTGCCCGGGCTCCTGCTTTATGCGCCCAGAGGATAGCGTCGGGCTTGGGGAAAAAAGCGTCGGAAGCTAAACAACAATTGCTGCTGGCTTTGCCGGATTTTTTCTTGGCAATCATTACCGCATCAACCCGGGACATCTGACCCGCGCCTATCCCTACGGTCCGGGCGCCTTTAGTTAAAACAATGGCGTTAGATTTTACGTGCTTAGCCACTTTCCAACCAAAGATCAGGCTTGTCATTTCCTGTTTTGTCGGTTTTCTCCTGGTAACCACCTTAAGCTTATTGAAATCCAGCGTAGCCAGATCCTTATCCTGCAGCAATAATCCACCGCTAACCCGCTTAAGATCCGGCTCATTAACAGGATTAAGATCGCCAAATTCCAGGAGGCGTAAATTTTTTTTCTCTTTAAATAGCGCTAATGCTTTTTCATCAAACCCCGGAGCAATAATGCACTCCAGGAACCCGCTCTTGGCAACCGCCGTAGCGGTTTTAAAGTCTAACTTCCGGTTTAAGGCGACTATCCCGCCGAATGCGGAGAGCTTGTCGCATTTCCAGGCAGCTAAAAACGCTTTTTCCAGAGTTTCATCTTCTGCTACTCCACAAGGATTGTTGTGTTTAACGATCACTGCAGCGGGATTGACGAACTCGCGCACCAGCTCAAAAGCCGAATTTAAATCCAGGATGTTATTGAAAGAAAGCTCCTTGCCCTGGAGCTGCTGAAGATTGATTAACCCCGCGCTCTTGCCTGTTTCCCGGTAAAAAGCTGCCTTCTGATGCGGATTTTCTCCGTAACGTAATTCCTGAATTTTATCAAAAGACAGAGTCAGCGTACTGGGAAAGCCTGAGCTTAAAAAAGAAGCACCTTTATTGCATTTATGCAAATGTGCAAATATTGCCGCGTCATATTTGGAGGTCCGGTCAAACACCTCTATACCTAAATCCCGCATTAAGCTATCCGGTAAAGCGCCCTTATTCTTTTTTAATTCTTCCACAATTTGCGGATAGCGTTCGGGGTTACAAATCACCGCGACCGAGCGGTGATTTTTGGCGGCCGAGCGCAGCATGGACGGCCCGCCGATATCGATATTTTCAATTACCTCTTCGAGTGTAACCCCGGGTTTTTGCGTGGTCTTCTCAAAGGGGTAAAGATTTACTACAACCATATCGATCAGGCCGATACCCTGCGCCTCTAGCGTCTGCAGATGCTCTCGGTTGTCCCTTAAGGCCAGAAGCCCGCCATGGATTTTAGGATGCAGGGTTTTAACCCGTCCGTCGAGCATTTCGGGGAAACCGGTATATTCCGAGACCTCCTTAACCGGAATGTTATTTTCACGCAATAACTTTGCCGTGCCTCCCGTAGAAAGAATTTCTACCCCGGACTTATGCAATTCTCTGGCTAAATCCAGTACCCCTGTCTTATCCGATACGCTGATTAACGCCCGCCTGATTTTGACCATTATCATCTCTCCTTATTGATTATTTTATTTATTGAACCTGAAATTTACCAAATCGCAATCCTGCATTATGTATCCTTTTGGCTCAAGGCGCATTTTCCCCGCCTGTTTAGCTTTATTCTCTCCTCCGCATGCCATAAAATCCTGAAAAGCGATAATCTCAGCCCGGATAAATCCCTGCTGAATATCCGAATGTATTGCGCCAGACGCTTCCCAGGCATTAGCGCCGCATCGAATGAGCCAGGCCCGGGTCTCTTTTTCACCGGTCGTGAAGAAACTGATAAAACCGCCCTCTTTTACAACTTGCAGTAAAAGGGCATTTTTGTCTTCCAAATCTTTTACCTCTGCGGTAATAACCGGTTTGGCCGTAAGCAAACCATATTTAATCAATTCCTTCTTCTCTTCTTCAGCTAAGCCGGAATTAAAAATAAACCGCTCTTTCTCTAATATCCCTTTTAGTTTATTGAATAAAATCTTTTCCGCTTCATCGGTTGAACGCGCAAGGCGCGTTTCCACAAACTCAAGGTCCTTAAGGATAAGGTCAGCTGCTGAATCTTTAGCTGTCAGGAGCGCATCCGCGTCAATTGCCCCTTGCTCTCCGGCAACCTCAACCTGAATATAAGTTTTCTTCTTGGCGCGGGTTATACTATCCACTTCATCTAGACGAAAATCCTTAACATTATGCTTACCGGGAGTTATCTCCGGCAAACCCAGCGCTCTGATCTTCATAGAATTATTTACTGTTCTTCCTGTTTTTTTGAGGCTTGATATTGAGTAATAATTGAGGCGGCAACTTTATGCGGCACTTCTTCGTAATGCGAGAAACGCATAGTATATATTCCGCGGCCTGCGGTTATTGAACGCAGGTCATTAGCGTATTTAAACATCTCCGCTAACGGCACCTGGACCTTGACCACCTGTTGTTTTCCTTTTACTTCCATACCTATAACCCTGCCGCGGCGAGAATTTATATCTCCGGAAATCGCCCCCAGGCATTCCTCCGGAATAATAATATCCGCATCCATTATCGGCTCTAACAATACCGGCCCGGCATCCATCACTGCCTTGCGTAAAGCCATGGCCCCGGCAATTTGAAAGGCCATATCCGAAGAGTCAACTTCGTGGTATGAGCCATCAACTAAAGTCACCCGGATATCTTCTATCGGATATCCGGCTACCGCACCTTCCAAAACTGCCTGGCGCACGCCTTTTTCAACCGAAGGAATGAAATTCCGCGGGATTGCCCCTCCAAAAATCTTGTCCACAAACTCCAGGCCCTTGCCCCTTGCTAAAGGCTGCACCTCTATCCAACAATCGCCGTATTGTCCGCGGCCACCGGACTGGCGCTTAAATTTGCCCTGAACCTTGACCTGCCTGCTGATAGTCTCTTTATAAGAAACTTTGGGCGTGCCCAGCTCTACCGCGACATTAAATCTCTTCTTCATACGCGCGACCATAACCGATAAGTGCAGGTCTCCTAGTCCAGAAATAATTAACTCCTTGGTCTGCGGGTCATGTCTGACTCCGAAGGTATGGTCTTCTGCCGCGAGCTTGTGCAGGGCATCGGAGATTTTTTCTTCATCCTCGCGGGATTTAGGCTTGACCGAAGCGGATATCGACGCTTCCGGGAAGACAATCGGCTCACATAAAAATTGCTCTTTATCTTGCGCGAGCGAATCAGAAAGCGCTGTTTCTTTCAATTTAGCTATGGCGATAATATCCCCACAAGAGGCCAGCTCGACCTGGCGCTGTTCTTTACCCTGTAAGAAGTAGATAGAGCCAATCCTCTCTTTTGCTTTTTTATTGACGTTATAAAAACCGGTATTAGCCATAAGCTGTCCGGAAAAAATACGCAGCAGCGTCAACTGGCCTACAAAGGGATCAGAGATATTTTTAAAGACAAAAGCACAAAATGGCGCGTCTTCTTTGCAGTCCAAGTTCTTTTTCTCGTCGGGCTTTTGCGGGTTAAAGACATTTACGAGCACCCTATCCTGGGGGCAGGGAAGATACTGTAGGATATCTTCCAGAAACTCCTTAATCCCCTTATCGGTAAGCGCCGAGCCAACGACTACCGGGAAAAGCTTACGTTTAAGCACTGCCTGGCTTAATCCGCTCTTAATTTCATCCGGTGAGAGCCGTAAGACCGATAGGTATTTTTCCAACAGGCTATCGTCGCTTTCAGCAATAGCTTCCATAAGTAAAGGGTCTTCCAGGGATTCAATAATAATACAATTTTTCGAGAGGCTGGATTTTAAATCTGCCAGGACCTTATTTACGTCCGCCCCTTCCTTATCCATTTTGTTGATAAATACCATACAGGGAAGCTGCGCTTCTTCAATAACCTTCCAGGCCCGTTCAGTGCCTACCTGTACGCCGCTGGTGGCATCGACTACGATAACCGCACTGTCTACCGCGCGAATACCGGAAATAACCTCACCAAAGAAATCCGCATAACCAGGCGTATCAATAATCTGGATACGGGTGCCCTGATAATCACAAAAGAGCAGGCTTAAATTTATGGAATTTTTCTTTTCTATTTCATCAAAGCTGTAGTCGCTTACGGTCGTGCCGTCTTCAATTTTTCCTTTACGGCTGGTGGTTTTAGTAAAGTAAAGCAGACTTTCGGCGAGGGTAGTTTTGCCTGATTGGGCATGCCCTAAGAGGATAAAGTTGCGCTTATTCTTAGCATCCATAACAGTAATCCTTAAGCTAAGAAGGCAGAGGTATAAAAAACCTATTCCAGGTAGGTATAAATCTTACCTTTGTAGTTGCGCAGTACGTATTTACCTTTTGCCTGTGAAAGAATATAATTTGGACCTACGGGAATCTTGCCGCCGCCACCCGGTCCGTCGATCACATAGGTCGGAACAGCGTATCCGGAAGTATGCCCGCGTAATTTTTCCATAATGTTAATGCCGGTAGCCACGGGCGTGCGAAAATGCTGCGTACCTCTTACCGGGTCACACTGGTAAATATAATAGGGCCTGACCCTTATCTGCAGCAATTCATGAACCAGCTTCTTCATGATATACGGCCGGTCATTAATTCCTTTAAGGAGTACGCTCTGGCTGCCCAAAGGAATACCTGCCTCCGCCAGCATATCGCAGGCGATTTTGCAGCGCTTGGTTATTTCCTTAGGATGGTTAAAATGTATGCTTATCCAAACCGGCGAATATTTTTTGAGCATATTCACTAATTTTTCGGTAATCCGCTGCGGGAGGGTTACGGGCGCGCGCGTGCCAATCCTTAAAAATTCCACGTGCGATATCGCACGGAGGTTCTGCAACAAATTCTCTAATTCTTCGTCCTCTAGGATTAAGGGATCGCCTCCGGAAATAAGCACATCCCTTATCTTACGGTCGGACTTTATATATTCTAGGGCTGCGTCAAACCTGCTTGAAGAGTTAGCGTCTTTTGTTTCGTGGTCGCCGACCAGGCGCCTACGCGTGCAATGCCGGCAATACATCGCGCAATGATCCGTAGCCAATAGCAAAACCCTATCCGGATAACGGTGCACCAGGTGCGGAGCAGGAGAATCCCTGTCTTCGGCACAAGGATCGGTCATTTCATGCGGAGCAATTATAGACTCCTGAATTACCGGAACAGCCTGGCGACGCAGGGGACAACCGGCGTCTTCCGGGTCAAGTAATGTTCCCCAGTAAGGAGTGATCGCCATAGACAATCTTCCTTTGGCCTTATCTATGCCTTTTTCTTCGTCAGGCGTCAAATTAATAACCTGCGTAAGCGCCTCTTTTGTACAAATCCTGTTTTTTATCTGCCAATGCCAATCTTCCCAATCCAGAGGATTAACATCCTTATAAATAGCTATCTGCTGATAATCACGCTGCCTCCTGGAGGTACGAACGACGGGAGAACTCTCCTGCTGCACTTTTTGATTTTCAACCGCCTGAAGGTTCGTCAATTTAATCCTTTCCTTTCTGAGGCGTTTAGAATTATCGCCTCGATAAGATCTTCGTACTGCATACCGTCAGCATAAGCCATAATCGGAAAATTTGATTCTTTAGGGTCCAGCCCCGGCAAGGGGTTTATTTCCAGGACATAAGGCGTATTGAATTTATCCAGGCGGATATCTGTGCGTGAAATATCCAAACACCCTACTGCCCGGTGCGTCTTCAGGGCGACCTCTTTCACGCGCTCTTCGGTCTCCTTATCCAGGCGGGCCGGACAGTGAAAAACTGGGACCAATCCCAGCCGCTTATTCCCCTGGTGTTCTTTCATCTTCCAGGAATAAAAATATTCGCCGCTATTCCTACATCCGGAAAAATCTATTTCTAAGATCGGCAGGACCTTGGTCCTGCCGTTTTCCAATATCCCGACGGTAAGTTCCCGACCTTCAATAAATTCTTCGACCAGGGCCTCCTGATGATAAATATCCCGAATTTCCCTGACCCTCTTAAAAAGGTCTGCGGCGTTATGCACTACATTTTTCTTGCTGATACCTTTAGCCGAACCTTCGCAGTTTGGTTTTACGATTAAAGGAAATTTTAATTCCGGGCTTAATTCTTCTGTGCCTTTTAGAAAAACCTGAAAATTGGGGGTAGGGATATTTTCGGCCTTCAATATCTTTTTGGTAAGAGCCTTATTTAACGCCAAGGCCAAGGAGAAGGTGTTCGAACCAGTATAAGGAATATTTAAATAGTCCAATATTGCCGGTACTTCTGATTCGCGAAATCTGCCGCTTTGGCCTTCGGCAATGTTAAAAACCATATCCACGCTATTTTCTTTAAAATATGAAAAGAGCCGGGGGTATTCTACGTCTATGGCCTCAACATGATGTCCCTTCTTCCTTATCGCTCCGACAATCGCGTTAATCGTCTCCGCAGAATCGCATTCGGAAAAATAATCCGCAGGCTTAGTGTTGTCTTTTTTCTTTAAATTATAGGTCAGGGCGATCTTCATCTAATTTAAATTATGCCGCCTAATCGCGCTATTTAAGATCTTGCCGATCATCTGCTCATAAGTAATACCTGTATTTTGGGCTAAGAGCATAAAGACATCTTCCGTAGAGAGTGAAGGTAAGGGATTAATTTCTAAAACATAAGGCCTGCCCTGATTATCCACGCGAAAATCCACTCGCCCAAAATCGCGGCACTCTACTGCTTTATAAGTTCTTAAAGCCAGCTCGTCAATTTTCTTTTTTAGCTCCTGGGGGATTTTGGCGGGACAAATATATTCCAATCTATCGGAAGTAATCCGGGCAAAGGTATAAAACTTATTATTCAATTTGAGTTTACCGTCGATTTTAATCTGGACAATCGGCAGGACCTCTACGGGGTCGTTTCCGACCAGGGCCACGGTAAATTCCTGGCCCGAGATGAACTCTTCAACTAATGCCGGTTGTTTATAGGCAGTAACGACGTAATCAACCTGTTTCGCCAGCTCTTCTTTGGTTGCCACGCGCGAGCTCTCGCTCAGGCCTTTAGAAGAACCTTCAAAGCGCGGTTTGACAATAAGCGGGAATTTATGATGGTTAGTATGGATTAACTCGGCGGAAGAACTAATTTCAAAAAATTTGGGGGTAGGGATTTTTTCGGCGATAAAAATCTTTTTGGCCATTATCTTATCTAGAGTCAACCCTAAAGTAAGCGCATCTGCCCCGACAAAAGGGATCCCGGCCATCTCCAGCAATATAGGAACCTGGGACTCACGGTTCCTGCCGGTAAGGCCTTCGGAAATATTAAAAACGATATCCACTTTTAAAGAAGCAATTTTTTCCAGGAGGTTCTCGGCGTTACCTATCCTTTCTACTTTAAAATTATTGGCCTCAATGGCCTCGGCAATAACATCAACAGTAGAAGGATGGTCAAATTCGGCATTGGCATCCTCCGGATCCCCGTCTTTAAACTGATAATCTGTCTTTAAATCGTAGGTTAACCCAACGGTTTTCATTTTGTCATAAAAAAGGGCTCTTGGTATATTAAAGAGCCCCTTACACTATCCCTGGTTTTTCCAATTTAGTCCTTCCTGCCTCCACAAAATTATCCTAAATATTTTGTTTATGTTATTTTTTTATCATAATATATTGTTTTTGTCAAGAAATTTTTGATCTTTATAAAAACTTTAAGTATTGGCTTTTCCGACGAGAAAATGGTTACTTGCAGAATTCCACATTACCCCAGGTAATCAAATTGTTTTTTAAGATGATAACCACTCCTAAAATGCCCTTCACTGAGCGGGCAAAGTCCAGCGCTCTCTGCAAATCATCTTTAGAATTAATACGATTGGCCGTTGAGGTAGCCACGGCATCGGCCAGAGAGGGGCTTTTGGAGAGGATCACAACACTATCGGCGCAGCCAAAACTTAAAGAATGCCCTAACGTCCCCGAGGAAGTGCATATCCCTAATGGCGTGTCTTTAGGCTTTATCTCCAGCTGCAATTTACTCCAAAGCTTAGAACGGCCGACATACACCCCGACTTTACGCCGCGAACGAGTCTTTAAGAATATATCGCCGCCATTTTCGACAATTACATCTTTATACCCGGCCTTGAGCAGGTCGTGGCCCAGGAATGCAGCGATTGCCCCGGCGACCGTACTCATGGGGCCGACATTCGCCTTTTTTGACTGCTCGGCCATATCTTGTACAATCGGGCTAGCGTTCATTTCAACCGCCATAGGTTTTAACGCGGTAAGAAAACGGTGGTCTCTGTTTATGTAGTTCTCAATATCCCAACGGTAGGCGCGGATCCTCTCCTCGACAAAACCGGCTTTCAGCGGCTTATTAGTAAAGATCAACAGATCCGTTTCTTTGGCTACGATATGCGTAGGATAAAACTCTTTGGCCCTTGTCCAATCGCGGTAAAAACGTTTCATAAACCTAGCTGATTTCATCTTAACAAATCCTCGGTAGTGGTTCAGAAATTAACATATCCAAAACGCGTTCCGTATTAAAAATAGTGCGTAAAATAACCCGGCCCCTTGGCTGTTCAACAACCGTTCCGATAATTCTGGCCTTACGCCCCAGTGGATGCCTGCGCAAGGAAGCGATGATTTTATCTGCCTCTTTAGACTCAACGGCTAATACCGCTTTTCCTTCATTGGCGATATATAACGGGTCTATGCCCAACAACTCCGCAGCAACCCTGACCTTTTCCGCAAGAGGGATATTTTTCTCGTCAATGACTATGCCCAAGTGGGAACCCTCGGTAATTTCGTTTAAGGTTGTGGCCAGACCTCCCCGGGTAGGATCCCGCATGAATTTTATTCCCCGGCCCTGTTTTAACAACGGTATAATTAACCCGTGCAAAGCCTGACAATCGCTCTTAATATTAAGCCTTAAACTTAATTCTTTTCTTTTAGCTAAAATCGCCAGGCCGTGTTCGGCGATATTGCCCGTAATAATTATTTTATCGCCGCAAGAAATATTTTTTACAGAAAGCTCTTTTTTGCTTACTAGCCTGCCTATTCCGGAAGTATTAATAAATAGCTTGTCCGCGGCGCCTTTTTCCACTACTTTTGTGTCACCGGTAACAATGTTAACCCGCGCGGCTTTAGCATAAAAAGCAATAGAATCAATTATCCTCTCTAAAAATTCCTGGTCTAACCCTTCTTCTATGATCAACGCCAGGGATATATATTCAGGCACCGCCCCCAGCATAACCAGGTCATTAACCGTACCGGCTATCGCTAACTTACCGATATCTCCGCCGGGAAAGACCAATGGGCTGACCACGAAGGAATCAGTAGTAAAAGCAATTTTTCCTTTACCGCCTATAACGGCGCTGTCCGCGAGCTGCCCAAGAATAGGATTATTTAATTTCTTAAGCAGTATCTCTTTAATGAAATTATGCATCAGCCTTCCGCCGCTGCCATGCCCCAGTAATATTTTTCTCGTAGCCACTTTAATTGAGGATTATTCCTGCTCTTAAAAGATCGCTTTTAAGCTGCGGGATGCCGCTAAAAACCCAAGATTTGATCCCCAAGCCCTGGGCGCTCTTAACCAACTCTGGCCGGTCATCAATATAAAATACATCTTCCGGACCTAGTTTTAAAACTGCGAGCGCCTTCCGATAAATTAAAGGGTTAGGCTTAGCCACCCCTAATTCATAGGATAAAAACAGGTTATCGAAAACATCGAATACCGGGAAACGTTTCTTGAGGTATTCATAATGTAGAATGTCAATATTGGATACCAGGGCTATCCTGTAACGTAACTTCAAGTTACTAATCAGGCTATAAACGCTGCGGTTCTTGGCACTCAAAAAAAAGATTTCATCCCAGATGGGCACAAAAGCCGCGTAAGAAAGCTTTAAATCCAGTATTGCTTTTATCTTGGTAAAAAAATCTACCGGAGCAATTTTCCCTTCTTCAAAAAGAACGGTTATTGCAGAGTTCAGGAAAAAACCGGCTATCTCCTTAGGGCTCCGGTCGCAGAAACGGGCGATCCTTTGCGCAGATATATTATAGTCAAAATCAATCAAAACATTGCCTAAATCAAACAAAACTACTTTTGCGCCCTCATCCATCAGTTATTCTTTTCTTCCCTCTTTTTGAATAAATCCAAGAATCTATCCTCGTATTCTTTGTAAGCATTCCACTTATCCAGCTCGGCCTTGAGCTGACCGGCTTTGGAAATATCTGCTTTTACCTGGGTAAAAAGTTGTTCGATCCTGTCCTTTACGGAAATAGGAAGCTTGGTCAACTGGTTCAAGGTTTTCTTTATTTTTTCTACATCTTCTTCTCCGATAGGGCCGGCGGCCTGAGAGCCAAGTTTCAAATAATCCAGAAGTTTATTTATCTCCCCCTCCATCACCTGCGCCTGCGCAGTAAGCCCGGATAAATCCAGATGAATCTTCAGAATCCCGGTCAACACTTTCAGGACCGCAGCGGAGGCCTTGGGATTTTCAATCTGAATAGTATAAAGCGGTATTTCGCCTAAAAGACAAAACCCTTTAAACCCTTCTCTTTTGGCTATCCCAAGGAAGAGCCCATTCATACCGCTAATCTGGCCTTCAGCCAACGTATTAAGATTTAATTTTTTAAGGCTGCTGGTCAGTTCGCTGGCGGTAGAGGCAAACCAAACGTGGGAGCCCTGGGTATGGTCAATAGCTTGAGGCATAGAGGCAAAGCTAACTACTGTATCCACCCTGAAACTCTTAGCTACCTGGATAATCCGCCTGGAATAACTTTCGGCCCGGGCTAAATCCGGCTGGGCATTACTTAAAAACACAATAAGGTCATTTTCTCCTCTTTTATTTTTCCAGTAAAAAAATCTGCCCTGGGGAAGTTCCGGAGCGCTTAATAGCCCATTCTGAACCACGCTTCCGGCCAGGTAAAAGAAATCCTCGGGGTTGATGGAAGCAAACTCCTGGGCCTTTAACTGTTCCACTAAAAAAGAGGCAGCTTTAAAAGCAACTTCGCCCATTCCCGGCCAGGCAACAACCAGATAGGCTTTTCTTAAACGCGGCCTCTTTAAGATTTTAATACCTTCCATAATTGCTGCTCCTTTTTATTAAAATAGTATTATAAGAATTTATAAGTTGTTAAAAACTTTTCTAAAACCTGTGCGCCTTTATAAAGATTACTGATCTTGACGTATTCATTGCTGGAGTGCGCGCAACCGGCGCAGCCAAACCCAGAGGCAATAGCCGGAATATTTTTATCCTGGAAGAAAGAAATTACGGTCGCTCCTTCAGAACCCTCCAGGTGCGCCTGGACCCGGCAGCTACGCATGGCATTATTTAAATAACTTACCAGGGGATGCTTGGCAGAAATTGAATACGGTTGCTGGATACCCAGAATTTCTATTTTAAAGTTTCTGGTGCATTTTTTAAGAATAGCCTTGAGTATATCCAGTATATCTTCGGGACGGGTGCCGGGCAGAAACCTGAAATCCAATTCAAATTCACACCAATCAGCTACCACATTTACTTTATCCCCTCCCCTGAGCGTGCCGATATTAATCGTGGGAGGCTTAAGGTACTTATTTTTACGATATGAAAATTTATAGCGTTTTATCCGGTTGATAACATCCAACGCTATATCTATGGCATTAACGCCTAGATAGGGATACGCCCCATGCGCCCGCTTGCCCTCAATTTTTACTTTAAGATGGATAAGCCCCTTCTGGGTAATAATAATTTCAAAATCATCGGCATCTAAAACTAAGGCGGCATCCGGACGGAGTATCTTTTTGTCTAAAAGAGGAAGGAGCCCCCGCTCGGAACCGCATTCTTCATCCGCGGTGGCGGCAAAAATAAGGTTATAACCTAAAGCTTTTTTATCTTCTACCAGGCTGTTCATTACCTCTACGGCACAAGCCAGGTTACCCTTGCAATCCGTCGCGCCCAACCCATAGATTTTATGGTTGGTTATTTTTGCCGTAAAAGGACCCCCAGCCCAGCTCTTACCGGCGGGAACAGTATCCAGGTGCGGAGTAATAAGCAGTGCGCGCGTATTCTCCGGACGCTCAAGATACGCCACCAGGTTGGAACGGTTCTTCTGAAATTCATAAATCCTCGTCCTTAACCCTAAACCCTCAATGTACCTGCGCAAAAAAGCAGCTATTGGCGCTTCGTTCCCGGGAGGATTTTCAGAATTTATCTTAATAAGCTTCTGGACAAGCTTAATCAGGCGAAATTTATTTATCATAGCAACCTACTTTAAGGTTATTATATCAGGATTTTAACAAAAATCCAGCGGGCAAACAGAACACTTGGGAGCCGACTTAAGGCAGTAGTTTTTAGCTAATGCCACAAGAAGCGCGTGGTATTCATTAAATAGCTTAACGTCTTTTTTTAAATTAAGCATAAATAATCGCTGAACCTGGTCATAAGTAGCATCCTCTTGAATAAACTTATGCCGGGAGAAGACTCTTCTGGTATAGGCGTCAATGACAAAAATTGGCTTATGCAAAGCGTAGAGCAATATTGAATCAGCGGTTTCCGGGCCCACTCCTTTGATCGCCAGGAGCTCTTTACGTAAAGGCGCAACTTTTGCCTTAGAAATTTTTTTTATGCTCGACCCGTAATTATTGACAAAAAAATCAAGAAACTCTTTCAGGCGTTTAGCCTTAACATTGTAGAAACCGGCGCTCCGGATAAGCCTAGCCAGCTTCTTAGGCGGCAGATGATAAAGCCTGGCCGGTTCTAAGGCCTTATGTTTTTTTAAGTTGGCTATTGCTTTTTCCACATTCGGCCAGCTGGTATTTTGCGTGAGGATTGCCCCGACCATAACCTCAAAAGCAGTATCCGCCGGCCACCAGCGTTGCGGCCCGAAATGAGCATATAACTTGCGGTAGATTAAATTTAAACTTAGGCGCGCACCGGACATCAGTCTTGGAATTCCAGGGGATTGTAATTATAATAAGCAAAAATCGTATAGGTTGTCCCTGAGAGCGAACCAGTAGATTTACCTTTCGGAGTAAACCAGCCGTGCCCTGTATCTACGGAATCCTGGGTAGCATAAGGAAGACAACTCTCACCTTGACCGGAGGGTGAAGGGCTGGAGATGATCATATTGCCTAAAGAAGCCAGATATTCATCGGCTTTCAGCTGGTAGCTGCGGCTCTTGGCGGTTTCACCTTTTTTAAGATAAAACTCTGCCATTATCTTAAAAGAAATAACCATCTGCGCGGTCCATTCCGCAGAAACCACTCCGCCGCGGGCAAGATGACTCTGGGGAGCAAAATCAAAACCTTTAACTTTGACTTTACGGCCATCGGGCCGGGTATAGAAAACATCCACCGCGCAGGTCTGCTCAGCAAACTCCATAATCCTATCCGGATTCATGCCTAAGTTTTCTAACTCTTGCGGGCCTAAAGCGGCAATTGACCAGGCATAAGTGTCGGTGGCAATAGTAGAATCACCCTTGCCGCGCTTAACCGGGATATCCATTTTATCATAGGTATGCTTTATCAGCCAGGCGAGAATTTTATCCCGCGCCTCTATATACCTCTGTTTACCCGTAAGCTTGTAGAGCATATCAAAGAAAGCATAGGCATCGAGATTATGCTCGGTAGCATACCACTCCACATCCGGGCCGCCGCGCAGGCCGCCTTCACGGTCTTGTTTTTGCAAATTTATGGTACCCTGGGCGATATCTTCGGCTAAATTAAGATACCTCTTGTCCTTGGTCCTGTGGGTATACTGGGCGGCGGCAATACCTAGCCAGATATTCGGCCCGCTATGCACTATATATTCTGCAGGCTCGCCGTCGTTGACATAATAAGCATTAAAGAAAAGCCCGTTTCTCTTTTTGGCTTTATGATTAAAAAAGTCTAATATTTTATGCACCCGTTCAAAATCGTAAAAATAAGTATAGGCCTGCGCAACCAGCGCCTGATCATAGACAAATGCCCAGCCGCTGATATCGTTGTCGCCCTCAAAACTCATCACCAAGCCGGTGCGCGGACTCTGGTGCTGTTGCACCCACTTATACATCTTATCCAGGTTGGCCCGCGTTAAAGTAGCTTTTTTTTCATTTATCTGCACGAGCTCCTTGGAGACCGCATGCTCTTTTAGCTGCACGGAAGCTAACTGCTCTTTAAGGCTATTTTTTTCCTGGGAGAGCTGCTGGATAAGATCACTCAATTCCTTTATCTTTTTGGATTGCTCGCCAAGCTCAAGGCTGGCCTTACTCCCCAGCTTCTTTTTTTCTCCTTCCACTTCCTGGATATGGGAGGATAATGCCTGAATACGGGAGGATAATGCCTGAATTTTTTTCTCTAAATCCCATCTTTCTTTACTTACGTCTTTTATTTTTTGCCTGGCAACCTCGGCTTCCTGAATAACATTCACTAGCCGCTGAACCAAAAGCTTATTGCCCTCGATCAGTTTCATATTGATAAGATTATTCAATATGAGTATCAGCCCTAAGAAAATAATAATTCCTAAGCCAACCGGAACCAGCAGCTTTTTCCCCCGGGCATAGCGCATAAGTTTATTATTTTGCCGCATCAATCTTCTCATAGGAGAGCCCGATATAGCATTTAGACGTACCTTCAAGGGCGTCTTTAAGCCAGGCTGGGGAGGCCAGGGCAACGATGGGCTTTCTGGTAATAGGTAAATCTATTTCTAAAGACAGCTTTACTTTACGCTCTTTCAATAATTGCGCCAGCTGTGGAGGAAGATTATTGATGCATAAGCATATCCCGCCCTTACTCAGGTTATTCGTAAAACCCTGCAGCCAGTCGGATAAAAGATTTGTTCCGTCAAGGGCCACTAAGCGGAATTGTACCGGAAACACCGTATCTAAACGCAGGTATTGGCGCTTCTCTTTCCCTAAATGTTCATCTTTAGCCATACTTCCATTACTCCTTAAAACCTATTGTCTGAATTTATAATAGGCATTACAAGCCCCTTCGCTGGAGACCATGCACGGCCCAAGAGGATTACCCGGCTGGCACCTGCGGCCGAACAAGAGGCAATCCGGAGGAGAAATAAGCCCCTTTAAGACATCGGAACACCTGCAGCGCTTGACGGGCTCAGCCTTATTCTGCATACTGGCAACGGAAAAAACCCGGCCGGCATCAAAACCTGAAAATTCATCTTTTAATTTAAGACCGCTTTCCGGTATAATCCCGAGCCCGCGCCACCGGGAAGCGCTTATTTTAAAAACCCGCCTGATTATTTCCTTGGCCCTAGGATTGCCCGCTTGAGCAACTACGCGCGTATATTGGTTAGCCACATAAGGGTTGCCTGTGACTACTTGCTTGAGAATCATCTCTATGCCCTCGAGGATATCCACCGGCTCGAAACCAGCGACACAACAAGGGATTTTATACTTTTTCGGAATAAATGCATAATCTTTCGTTCCAATGACCGCCGAGACGTGCCCCGGGCAAAGAAAACCGTCTAGCTTAAGCCTCTGATCCAGCAACAGATAGTGCATAGCCGGGGGGATCAATTTTAAAGAAGACAGAAAAAAGAGGTTCTTTAAATTTTCTTTCTTTGCCTCCATAATGCTTAAAGCAATGGTAGGCGCGGTAGTCTCAAACCCTACTGCTAAGAAGATTACCTTTTTACCCGGGTTATCCCGCGAAACAGATAAAGCATCCCAGGGAGAATAGACTACGCGCACGTTTCCAAATTTAGCCCTTTCCTTTTCTAAAGAAGACCGGCTGCCGGGCACAGCCAGCATATCGCCGAAAGTAACAAGAAGCACGTCTTTATTTCTGACCAACTTGATTGCGGCATCAATATAGCCTTGCGGGCTTACGCATACCGGGCAACCCGGGCCGGAAATCAACCTTATATTTTTGGGCAGAAGCTTAGCCAATCCGAAGCGGCAGAAATTCTGCGTATGCGTGCCGCAAACTTCCATAATCTTCAGATTATTACCGGGATTTATGGAATTAATCCTGGAGCTAAGCTTATAAACCAGTTTAGCGTTACGGAATTCATCAATGTATTTCATTGATAATCCTTAAAGTTTCTTTGGCTCTCTTGGGATCCACCTTTTGAATAGCAAAGCCGGCGTGGACCAGTAAATAATCCCCTGATTTTACCCCCGGGAGCATCTGGATATTTACCTTACGCAATAATCTGCCGGATGCAACTTGAGCGAAATCGCCGTTAATTCCTAAAACCTTCATGGGTATTCCTAAGCACATACTTTAACTCCTATAAGCGGCGATTACTGCCTGGCCCAAAGAGATACACGTGTCGTTACAAGGTAGATACCTGTGCGTAAAAACCCGAAAACCTTCCTTACATAATAAATCTAAACCGGTTTGAAGTAAAAGACTATTTTGGAAGACTCCTCCGGATAAGACAACCTGATTAATTTTATTTTTTTTTCTTAACGCTGAACACGTTTTTACAATCATTTCGGCTGCACTGCGATGAAAACGCCAAGCAATATATTGCCGTGGCTTTTGGGATTTTAAATCCTGGATTATTTGTTTCAAACACTCGGCCGGATCCAGGATATAACCGTTTTTAGATTTAATCAGGTTAAAGGCGTAACCTGCAGCCTTAAGCTTATTTTTTACGGCTAATTTTTCCAGGGCCACAGCCAGCTCGGCCTCAAAACCTGCTTTCCTTTTATTCAGAATAAGGCTGGCGGCCGCGTCAAATAACCGGCCCATGCTGCTGGCTAGGGGAGAATTAATCCCGCATTGATAAATCTTTTTTAACCGGTGACCTTTATCTATGGTCTTAGCAAAATCAAGCCAGGCGGCCAGTAATCTCCACGGCTCCATGATTGCTCTTTCCCCTCCCACCAGCGGAATTTCCTTTAAATGCGCTAAGCGCAAAAATTTTTTATAATCGCAAAGTAAAAACTCCGCTCCCCAAATATGGCTATCCGCGCCAAAACCTGTGCCGTCAAAAGCTACGCCAATGACTTTTTTATTCCCTAAATTATTGTCCGCCATGCAGGAGGCAATGTGTGCGTGGTGGTGTTGGATATACTCCAGGCGATATTTAACGGCTAGGCGCGCGGCATACCTGCTAGATTGATACTCGGGGTGTAAATCGCAAGCAATAATTGCGGGGCGCTTTTGCAAGCAACGCTCTAGGTCTTTTTCAAAAGCCAGCAGGTCTTGCGGCGCATTCAGATCCGCATGCACCGGGCTGATCCACGCGCTATCCCCCCGGGCAAAACAAATAGTATTCTTGGTTTGGCCCCCCAAAGCTAAAACCGGCCTTTTCAGCTGAAAAGGCAATTTTATATCTCCACCGCCTGAAAGTCCCGCCTTTAAGGACGGGGACGAAAACATCCCGCTAGCAAACCCTGATCTTCTAGCTACGCTTAAGTTGATTTTTTTATTTTTCATTGACAATTTCAATATGCAAGATGCTGTCTAGCCTGAATGAGCGCTCTTCTTTCCTCAGGCAACAGTAACCTACCAGGTAGATCCGGCCATTATCTTCTCGAATCTCCTTTGGGAGGACCTGGCGTTCAGTGAGCTGGGCACTGGAGGTGGATAAATATTCTATTTTAATTTTTACCCCCAAACTCAAAGCTTCCTGAATCCGGGTGACCTTTTGCGCCATTACATTTTGCAAGAAAAGCGGATCAATACTAAAAAGCCCGAGAAGTTTATTAAAATCTGTTATCCTTTTATTTTTAAGCATGTCCAGCAATTTATAAAATACCCCTAAGGTGAGTTCGACATCGGCAAACGCACGGTGTTCCTGCTCTCTCTGGATGCCTAATTTATCCGCTACGAACCAGAGGGCGTAGCGTTCTAAGCCCGGGACAATACGCCTGGCCATTTTGAGTATATCCACCACAAAGATATCTTTTAACGCGGGGATTTTTAAGATACTTAATTCGTTATTTAAAAAATCCAGATCAAAGCCGGCGTTATAAGAACAGAGGCAACTCTCCTGGATAAAATCCATAAACTTAGGCAGCACTATGGCGGGAGGAGGCGCACCCTGAAGCATCTCCGGGCTAATCTTGTTTACCGCAAATGCCGCCGCAGAAACCGGTTGGCCGGAGTTGACCAGAGTTTGAAATTCGGATATCCTCTTTATACCCCGGAACCTTAATGCGGCCAGTTCAACTATTCTGTCTCCGGAGGCAGGCTCAAGGCCGGTAGTCTCGGTGTCAAAAATTACAAATTCTATCTCATCTATGTTTTTATTCATAGTTATATAACCATTATCTCAGCGCTTGCCTTGTCTTGTTCCTCCACGCACCGCTCGATTTTCCCCGGCGAGGAAAATCTTCGCTCGCCCAGATTTTTGCGCTCTGCCTACTTCGTAGATAGCCGGGCAACCTTGCCCGCGCAAAAATCTCACGTGCGTTCCGGAACCAAGCCCAGCCATACACTAAACAACTTTTCTTCTCACAATATACGCCGGAACCAATCTTTCCGGATAATATGATAATTTTACTTTTTTCAGATTGGCTAAACCAGAGTCGTCCATGATATTGATATATTTATAATTTTTCAGTTCCCCGGCAAAGGCACGGAAGATAAATTGGGCCAGGCCTTTTATGGATAAATCCGTTATTTCATATAAGATGCAGAAGGTGTCCGCATTCAAGGCAAACCCGAAAGTAAAACCTTTTATTTCTTTGTTTATTTTTACTGCGCCTCCCTGAAAACCTAATCCTGAATAACCGGTGAAGGCTTCTTTTAAGGAGATCCGGCTGTCACCCAGCATACCTTGATAAAAAGGATCGGCATTGGCGGATTGGCGCTGCCGCATCCAAAGATCATAAAGCTTAAAGCAGCCGTTTCGGTCTTTTAAGGAAAGCTTCTCAAATTTAAAATCGTAATGTCCGGTAAAATAATTACAGCTTGCGCGCTTGGATTTGAATTTATTACCTCTTAGCTCCGCTAAATCCCCGCGCGCGCAAAGATAATCGTAGGATTTAAGATTACACTCCAGGCCTAAATCCCGATAGAATTCCAGATCCCCCTCTTCAATATTCTCTATATGGGAAAATTCCGGATTCTTGTTCAGCCCGTCTAGGATATAAAAAAGTTCCGTTACGGCACCCGGGCGCCTCTCCTGGCCGAGCGGCGTAAGATAGGCAAAGGCCCCAATATTATCCTGAAAAATTACGCACAGGTTTTTTTCTATAACCGTCCAGTGGATAGCAAAAGTTTTTCTCCAGATATAAATATTCGGGAAGGCATAAACGGATAACTCATGCTTATTGCAATCTAAATACCGGTCGAAAAATTCCTTGTCGCGCAATAAAAGTTTTTTGAGACGCACCCCGCCATTCCTTTCTTATTTATACTCCCTGGATCCCTCATCATATTTTTAAAAATCTTATAGCGGACGGGGCAGGTCGGGCAATTGCAGCTCTATTACATCAAGAACATCTTCATAGGCCTGAATAATCTGGGGGTTATCCTTTAAGATCTCCAGCTGCTCAGAAGAATTAAGATACGCGGCCAGATATTCGGCATACTCCTTAAACTCTTCGGTATTTATCTTCCCGCTAACATACGGGCAATTCAAATCTACGGTGAGGATGACTTTTTTATGCCGTAGATTAATCAGGAACGGATAGAGTTGGCACTCAAAAGGCCGCCTATTATAAATCCTGCACTTATTGTCCTGGCTTTCCAAAAAAGCACAGATGAAACCTTCGCCGCGGGGATGGGGAACCGGCCGGATTTTTCTTTGCATATTGATATAAGCCGGAGGGGCATCTTTTGCCATTAAATCCTGCACTTCTTCTTCTAATAAGCAGGGCACCCAGACTGAATCCGGCTCTTTAAACCTGCAGCAGCCCTGGCATTTAAGGCAGGCTTTTTCAGGGACGAATTGCTTAATCACTTAACCACGCTCCCTAATTTTAGCGGCCTCTCCGGGCTTATAATAACTACGCCAGATTCGTCGGAACCAGCCAAAACCATACCCTGGCTTTCAATTCCCCGCAGGACTGCCGGCTCCAGGTTATCCGCTACCACCACATACTTGCCTAAGAGCGCTTCTCTTGTATAGGAGCCTTTTATTCCGGCGACCACTTGCTTAGTCTTCTCCCCAAGGTCTAGGATTAAAATCAGCAGCTTATCCGCGTTGGGATGCTCACTAACCTCTTTAATTTGAGCAACTTTCAATTCTATTTTCCTAAAATCCTCAATAGTAGCCATTTTCCCTCCTTATATAATTATACCACTAAAATACGGGTAAGAAAACTAAAACTCCGTAGAAGCCTTCTACGGAGTTTTTTGTTGGCGGGCCCGACGAGATTTGAACTCGCGGTCTTCAGATCGACAATCTGACGTGCTGAACCAGGCTGCACCACGGGCCCTAACGGTCACACATTGCGTTGCAGGGATATCTTTCCCACCATAAAAGTGGAAATTTATGATACCAGATTTCTGAAAGCCTGTAAAGGATTTTCACGATATTCTATTTGACTAGGCATACATCCTGGAATAAAATAAGAACGCATATATGATAATACCCCTGCTTATCCTTATCTTTCTGCGGCCGTTTATCTCCTCCTTGGCCTTGCCTTACGCCAATTTCATCCATTCTGGACTGTTCCTTATTTTTGCGGCTATCTGGATTATAACTCAAGGCCTATCTTTAAAAGCAAATAAGTTAACCTTACCTCTAACCTTATTATGCCTGGCATTATTCCTTTCCTTAATATTCCGTTATAATAATGCTGCCGGAGCACAAGAGTTATACAAATATATCGGCGGTATTTTAATCCTGCTTATCTGCGGCTCTTTACCTGGCCAGGATCAAGACCGGGTCATTTTGAGTATCATGATTGCTGGATTTTTGATTAGTTTCTTGGCGATATACCAATATTTCTTCGGATTCCGCTATTTAAACAATTACGTAATAAAAGAAGGCATAACTAACCCTTTTGTCCTGGATTATGTCCGGCAAGGACGGGCCTTCTTCCCCTTTGTGACCCCCAATACTCTTGGCGGATATCTGGCTATGCTTATCCCGCTTACCTTCATTTATAAGCATAGGGCTTTACTGGTCCTGCCGTTATTTTTTGCGCTCCTGCTGACTAAATCCCTCGGCGCGCTTCTAAGCCTCTCCCTGGCTTTAATATTATATTTTTATCTGCGGCGGAACCGATTTAAAAAAAAGGGTATTCTTATCTTCCTGGGATTGTTGCTAACCGTTATTTTAGTTTGTGCGCTAAGGGCACAGGCCCAGAAGCAACACCTCCAGCCGTTATTCTCCACAACCATGCGCTTAAATTACTGGCAAGACACCCTGGCCATAATTAACACTCAGCCCTTAAGCGGCGTGGGCCTGGGTAATTTTAATCTTGCCCTTTCCCGCTATAGCCATAATTCTTACCTGCAAATATGGGCAGAAATGGGGATACTGGGGATAGCTGCGTTTGTTTGGCTGGTTGCGCTGATCCTGCACTTTAGCCTTAAAACCCTGCAAGAATCGCCGGACAGAAGAAAGATTGCCGCATTAATCTGCTCGGTTTGCGTTTTCCTAATCCATAACTTAATTGACTTTAGCTTCTTTCTTCCCGAGGTAAGCTTAATCTGGTGGGCAATATTAGGCTTATTATCCAACCGCCAAGCTAGCGGTAAGCATGCCTTATCCTTTAACCCTGGACCCTGAACCTATCCATTTTAACGATTAGAACTACGCTCATCAAAATAATAGCTAGCACAAGAATTATCCCCGCATAATTAGGGATTCTGGTTAAGGCTACTCCTGAGATAGAAAAGACCAACGTTAACAAAAACATGCCTGCTAAAGCCTGCTTCCGGGAATACCCTGATTTTAACAAGAGCAGCACCAAATGGTCACCGCTCTTCTTAAAAGGTAGCTTATGTTTTTTTATGCGCAGGAAGCTGACAAAAACCGTATCAAATATCGGCAGGCCTAAAATTAACAAGGGGGAAAGCAGCGCAATTTTTTTCTCCATAGGCGCATAATTTATTACCAGGGCTAAGGCGGATAAAACAAACCCTAAAAAATGGCTGCCGGAATTCCCCATATAGATCTTAGCCGGAGGCAGGTTGTAGGTTAAAAAACTTAACACTGCTGCCAACAGGGCTAAGGCCAAAATCAGAGATGGGATATCCTGATTAAAAAATGCGGTTATTAAAAATGCTGCGCTGGAGATAACCGCTACCCCGCCAGCCAAACCATCCATTATATCTAGGTGATTAAAGGCATTGGTAATCCCGATAATCCAGATCAAGGTTACGGCAATATTGGCTAAAGCGCCTATATAGATAATCTGCGTTCTAACCCCGGAAAAAATAAGCACGGAAGCAGCAATGATTTGAACCAGGAATTTAGTTATTATGGATAGCTCCTTACGGTCGTCAAATAAGCCAAAACCCAGCATGGTCAGTGAAGAAAATAATATGCCCATTATTTGTCTCGCGGGGAACTTAAAGAGAAACCCGCTGGCCAGAACCCCGCAAACAAAAGCCAGGGCCAGGCTGATTCCGCCTATCAGGGGCATCTCTTTACTAATAAGAAAAGCGAATTTAAGGGCCAGTTTTTTAAATAGAATAACGGCTAAAGTGCCGGTTAAAAAACTGACTAAGAATATAGCAAGACAATTAATAAACATTTTCAATATTTATTAGGATTAGCGGTTCACTTATTATAGCATTAAAGGTTAAATTCGTAAAAACAATATAACCACAGCCCTATTCATTCCCTGGCCTAGTTCATGAAACTAGCGTAAAGAGCTTCTGTATTGCCTATCATAGCGTCAGCTTTAAAGTGATATTTTAGATACTCCCGGGCAGAGCGGCCAAGTTTAACTCTAAGTTCATCTTCCATTAATAAACTGACCAGTTTTTTAGCCAGCCCTTCCACGTCATGAGGCTGAATTAAAAAGCCTGTTCTCCCGTTTTCCACTGCTTCTCTTACGCCTCCCGTATCCGTAGCTATCACTACTTTGGCCGCCGCCATTGCTTCTAATACCGTAACCGGCAAGCCTTCCCATAAAGACGTCAGGACAAAAACATCTAAAGCGGATAATACTCTCCGAATATCCCTGCGCCAGCCGGTTAAAATTACCTTTCCTTCTAAATGAGAGCCAGCAATCAGCCGCTCTACCCTCTTACGTAAAATACCGTCTCCGGCTAAGATGAATTTTACTCCGGGGATAGATCGGTTAACCAAACCGGCTAACTTTATAAAATCCTGGGGGCATTTTTGCGGCTTAAAGCAGGCGACCATCCCGACGACTAAATCCCGGCTATTTAACCCTAATTCGCAGCGCACGGATGAATCTTTAATGTCAAATTCGGCGTAATCAATACCGTAAGGTATAAGAGAATACCTGGACTGGATTCCTATGCGATTCTCCAATCCTTTCTCCCGGTCAAAAGAAGAAACCACGACTAATTTATCTGTAAATAAAGCGCTAAACCTCTCCAATAAAATAAACAACCTGCGTAAAAGAAACGGCTGATACTTATGGAAGCTCCAGCCGTGCACCGTATGAATAATCACCTTGACCCCGGCCAGTCTAGCCGCCAGCCTGCCTAAAAAGCCCGCCTTGGAACTATGGGTATGGACTATCCCTATATTATGCCTCTTGATAAATACATATAGATTAATTAACGCTAAGAAGTCTTGAATGGGTTGGATGGGCCTTTTAAGAAAGCGGCAACGTTGCAGTTCCAGATGAGGAATAGCCAAGGCATCTTCAACCAATAAACCCTCAAGCCCTGTAAAAAGAAATAAATTAAATCTTTCTTGACTGACCCCTCGGATAAGGCTTAATAACTGCTTTTGCGCACCGCCTAATTCCAGCTGCGTAACTACATAGAGTAGATTAACCTTATTACCAGAGCCCATTTTTATATTATACTACCTCCGAAATAAGCCGACAAGCCGTATATTCAAAGCCGGCTGAATAAAAGAAATTTTAGCATAAACCGCGCTGTTATAAAAATAAGAAAGCGGGTGTTTTTTGAACACCCGCTTCTTGCGTTGCATTAATGGTGGGCGATAGAGGACTTGAACCCCTGACCTTCTGAATGTAAATCAGACGCTCTAACCAACTGAGCTAATCGCCCGTTTAGATCAGGTTCCTTTTGTCTATTTTAACTTAAATCCCTAGGTTGCGCAAGAAAGGAAAACTACAGTCGCCCGGTAATACCTTTCAGGATTCTATCCGCGGCGGCCTTGTTGCTTATAATTGTACCGACCCGCACTTCAATACGCGACCTTGTTCCAGTAATCTTATGGATATCTATGTAAACTTTTTCTCCGCCAGCATCCCTGCCCCGGATTTGCGCCACGGCCTGGCCAGAAGCAGTTTCTTTCAACACTATCCTCAGGTTGGACGAGGAAAAAGAATCTTGAGCGGCTTGGGTTGCCTGTTCAAGCGAAGCGTTTACATATTGCGTTAATTTTCCCGCAAGCCAAACCGCTGTTCCGGCCCCGCCGGCAGCGCCTCCGGCTATCAAAGCAACGCAACCCCAGACATTAACCAATAATACGACAAGAAAAAGAAACGCTGCTAATTTCTTGAACATACTTACATCCTCCTAACCTACTCTAATGATTGCAACGCGCTAAGCGGATCCTGGGCTTCTAATAGCGGCCGTCCAATAACCAAAAAATTGCTTCCTGCCTGGACAGCTTCCCCAAATGTAGCCGTCCTTTTCTGGTCGTTCCTGGCCACTCCCCGGGGCCTGATCCCGGGAGTAACTATCACAAATTTTCTTTTGATTTTGCTTCTTAGCTTTCCCGCTTCCTGCACTGAGCAAACCACTCCGTCTAATCCGGAGTTGATTCCGATTTTAGCCAACCTAAGCACTCGACTTGGATGAATCTTTTGGCTGGTTAAAATTGTCACTCCGAGCAATAATGGTTTTTTTACCTTAAGCTTCCCGGATTCACTTTTAGCTGCTTCTACCGCGGCCTTAAGCATTTCTGCGCCGCCTAAAATGTGCACAGTGAGCATCTTCACTCTTTGGCGTACCGCCTCCCGCACAGACTGAGCAACTGTATTGGGGATATCAAATAATTTCAGGTCCAGAAAGACCCCGCCGCCTTTTTGATGAACCATTTTGATTACCTTTGGCCCTGACGCAGAAAAAAGCTGCAAGCCCACTTTAAATATTTTTATCTTCGGGTAAAGTTTATCTACAAAACGCTTGGCCTTGGAAAAACTATCCACATCCAGGGCGAGGATTATTTCTGGCTTCATATTTTCAGGCTTCCGGTAAGCTTACGGATATCGTTAATTTTATTTTTAATCAAGTAATTTTTTAAATCGGCTATGATTTCGGCGCATACCCCCGGATTAATAAAATTAGCCGTGCCGATACTGACCGCGGTCGCGCCGGCAATAATGAATTCCAGGGCGCTGGAAACATCCATTATCCCGCCCATTCCGATAATCGGGATCTTGACCTTATTAAAAACCTCCCAGACCATTCTTACGGCCACCGGCCGGATGGCCGGGCCGCTTAGACCCGCAATCCCCGCGGCAATCTTAGGCCTTCTTCGCTCAATATCTACACTCATTCCCCCTAAGGTATTAACCAGAGAAACCGCATCACTCCCTGCCTTTTCGGCAGATTTAGCAATCTCACTGATGGAGGTAACGTTGGGAGACAATTTTGTAATAAGCACCTTATCCGTAATCTTACGCACCTCTTTAACAGTTTTATACGTAGCTTCGGGGTCCTGAGAAATCAACCCTGTCTTTCCCGGAACATTCGGACAAGAGATATTTAATTCTACTGCCGCTACTTCTTTAATCAGGTTGATCCGGTTGACTAATTCCAAAAACTCTGCGGATTCTTCTTCAGAAGCTATACTCATAATAATAGGAATTCCTATTTTCTTTAAGAAAGGAAGCTTATCTTGGAGAAAAATTCCTAAGCCCGGATTCTCCAGGCCAATAGAATTAAGCATTCCCGCCGGAGTCTCGCAGGTACGCGGAGTGGGATTTCCCTGGCGCGGTTTTAAAGTCAAGGTCTTAGTGACAATGGCCCCAATCTTTTTTAGCTCCAGGAAATCCTTAAATTCTTCGGCATAGCCCAAGGTGCCGGATGCGGCTAGCACCGGATTATTTAATTTTAATTTTCCTATCTCCACTGAAAATTTTGTCTTCATTTTTACCAGATTAAATCTTTGGCTAAAAATACCGGGCCTTCTTTACAAACCCTTTTTAATCCATTTTTTGTTCTCACTACACAGCCCAGACACGCTCCGATTCCACAGCTCATGTGTTCTTCTAAAGATAGCTGCGCTGATATGCCGCAGGCATTAGAAATATTCGTGACTGCCTTAAGCATTAATTTAGGCCCACAAGCATAAATAATCTGAGGCCGCAAGCCCGAAGCCAAGAGGAAGCACTTAAGCAAATCACTAACCCTGCCTTTAAATCCGCTTGAGCCGTCGTCAGTAGCGATCTTTACGTCACAACCTAATCTTTTAAATTCTTGCGCGCAGAGCAGCCGCTCTTTGGTCTTTGCTCCGATTAAAACAGTAGTTTTGGCTTTTGGCTTTTGGCTTTTGGCTTGCGCTAATTTTTCGGCAAGAAAAATTAGCGGCGCTACCCCCATACCGCCCGCAACGAGAAGGGGTGCTGCAGGCTGCAGGCTGCAGGCTGCATAATCGAAACCCGTACCCAGCGGACCAATAATATCCAGGCTTTCTCCTGATTTTTTCCGCGCCAAAATTTCTGTCGCTTTGCCCACTACTGCATAAAAAATCTTTATCTTAGTTGCGCTTACTCCGTGTATACTAAGCGGCCTTCTTAAAAGCGGGTCAAGGTTAGTGTTTACCCGGATATTGATAAATTGCCCGGGCAGGGCATTTTTAGCGACGCACGGAGCCCTTAATTCGCAACGCCAGTAGTTGTCCTTGATTTTGGTCTGCGCTAATATTTTTGCCTTCCACTGAAAATTTTTCATCTTCTCCAAAGAAAAAACAACAAGATTAATATTAAAAGTGGCAGTATAGAGTTCATCTCTTTTTTAAACCAGGAGGGTTTAAGCGGTAAATATTCCCTGGCCCCCACCTTGATTAAACTGGAAACCCGCGGTAAGATGCGCGGGACCCTGCGGCAATATTCCTCATAAGGGCCGGGGAACATGCCCCGCAATTTTTTTTCTTCACTCAGTATTAACGGGAAGTAACGCCCGGCAAAAATCAAGAGAAAAAGAAGCGCTACCCACCAGTTAAACAGCAGAAGCACAACGCCAAACCCGATCAAGCAAATCCCCAGGTACATAGGATTACGTACTATCTGGTAGGGCCCGCCCTCAAGCAAAGCATGGCTATTCTTAGAATACTCGGCTTTGTAACCTCTGGCAGAAACGCGGATAAGCTGGCCTAAAAACAAAGAAAGTAAACCGATCACCCTTAAAGAAATTTCCAGCCACTTCGGATTATTCTGGCGGAAAAATGTTTCCCGAAAAATCAGGACCAGGATAAAGGCTAAGGCCATTATAATTCCGTTAATCTTTATTCTTTTCTTCATATTCTATCTCTGGCACCTGGGGCAAAAATATGTGCCTCTTCCTCCCTGACTAATTCTTTTAATGGTTGCCCGGCACCCCGGGCAAGGCTTGCCTTGCCGGTTATAAACCTTGTGGTATTTTACATATTCGCCTTGCGCACCGGACAAGCGCACATAATCGTCCACGGACGATCCGGCATGCCGGATCGCTGCACTCAAAATATCATTAATCGCTTTAAAGAGCAATTCTTTTTCTTGGTCTGTTAACTCCTTGGCCCGGCGCTCAGGATGAATTTTGGCTTGAAATAAAATCTCCGCGGCATAAATATTGCCTATGCCAGAGATAAATGTCTGGTCCATTAATAAAGGTTTAATCGCGGTTTTCTTTTTAGCCAACATTTCTTTAAATTGCCGCCAAGAAACATCCGCCGGTTCGGGCCCGAGGCTCTGAATAAATTTTAAAGAACGCCAGTCATCAAGGAGCCGTAATTCCGCGAACAATCTCTGGTCATTAAAATCCAGACTCTTCCCGTCGGATAAATGAAAGACAACCCGGCTATGCTTACCGCCTCCCGGGTAGATTAGCTGGCCGGTCATCTTAAGGTGCGCCACTAGTGATTTTCCGTTAGATAATTCTAAAATTAAAACCTTGGCTTTACGCAATATCTTCTTGATTGTCGCGCCGGCAAGGCCTTTTCTAAAAGCCGCTAACCCCGGCGCGCGGATAATTTTAGGATTATGCACACAGACTGCGGTAATTTTTTTCCCTAAAATCACTTTTTCTAAATCCCGTTTGATCGTTTCGACTTCCGGTAGTTCCGGCATTATTGCTCCCTACCTGTCTGGCAGGCAGACCCAATAACCTTAATCCAGACCTCTCTTGCGCGCGGACCGTCGCTCTCACAAAAATAGACTGCCTGCCAGGCCCCAAGGCTAAGCGCGCCATTCTCGATAAAAACACTCAAAGCCGGGCCAAATAAAGAGGATTTTATATGGCTAGCGGCATTACCCTCGCTATGCGCATAACCGGCATCCGGCGGAATAAGCCTATTGAGCGTATTCAGCATATCGCTCTTGACCGCGGGATCGGCATTTTCATTAATAGTTAAGCCGGCTGTGGTATGCGGACAAAAAACAAAACATACCCCATTATCCACCTTGAGCTTAGCTACCGTCTGCTGCACTTTTGCGGTTATATCCATTAGTTCAACACGCCTGTGCGTCTTTAAATTAATCTTTTCCATTTTTTAGCAGCTCTTCTACCTTTGCTATAACTTCATCAACCGAATTTAATTTTATAGTACCGGGAATATCCCAAGAGCCTAAATTTATTACCGGTATGCCAAACTGTATACAATAGGCTATTTCAGAAAGGGTCCCTGCTCTGCCGGGGAGCGCAATGACTACGTCGGCAGCTTTAACTACCAAAACGTTTCTGGCTAAACCTAACCCACTGGGAATAACCATATCTACAAATTTATTAGCCTCTTTTTTGTTATAACTCGGGAGAATGCCAATAGTTAAGCCGCCGCTAGACTGAAAACCTGAACAAACCGCCTCCATTACTCCACTTAACCCCCCTGAAACGAGTATATCCGCCACCTTAGTAAGTTTTTTACCTAATTCCTGGGCAATTTTCTCCACTTCAACTGTACAATTCCGGCCACCGATTACACTTACAACTTTTTTCATTCTCTCTCCTGCCTGCTTATTTTTGCGCCTGGACAGAATTGAACTGTCACATCCAGCTCCGGAGGCTGGCGCCCTATCCGTTGGGCCACAGGCGCATTAGAATAAATTTAATTGTTGCTCGTTTTTAGGTCCGGGTTCTGCATTCCCAAAAACAGAGATCGTTCCATATTCTCCATCATAACCAGGCTGAATATTAACCCTGCCTTCGCGCACCCTTAAAACACCCTCCGCAACTTTAAGAGGCAAGCCTTTCAGCAAATCCTCTTTTGGCGCGCGCAGTAAAATTTCAAATTCTGTGCCGAACTTAGCCAGGCAGCTGCGGTAATCTCTTTCTACGGCCAGGCTGGCCTTACCCACCCCTTTGGCATCGGCAATGATTTCTTCCAAAGGGATAAGATTCTTAAAGGGTATGGCGTTTTCCGGCTTAAAGCCTTCCGGTCTATCGGCTAATTTCTCCACGCGGTTCACTACTCCCACCGTAACGGGCTTACCGCACTTAGGGCACTTTCCGCCATGCTCCCGGGTTTCTTTGGGCGACAGGCGTACGCCACAAAGCCGGTGGCCGTCAAAATGATACTTACCTTCTTCCGGGAAAAATTCTATGGTGTATAAAAATCTGCTTTTATCTTTAGTCTTGAGGACTTCCCGGATGGTTGGATAATCCAGGTCACAGTTAAAAACATTGGCCTCGCGGCCGATTTTCTGCGGTGAATGCGAATCGCTGTTGGAGACAAGGGTAAATTTATCTAAAGCGCTTAATCTCCAATTCATTGCCGGGTCGCTGGAAAGCCCGGTTTCCAGCGCAAAGATCCTGGGTGTCTGCTCTTCAAAACAATCCTCAATTTTATCAAATCCTGACATAGACCCAAACAGGGAAAACCAGGGCGTCCAGATATGCCCCGGTATCAGCATACAGTCGGAATCAATATCAAAAACAATACGCGCCAGTTCCGCAGCGTCTAGCCCAAGGATCGGCCTTCCGTCGCTGGCTAAATTTCCCAGGCGGCTGAGCCGGTCGTTGATCTTATCCACACTCTTAAACGAAGGGGCAATAATCACATTATGCACGCGATAGGTCTTGCCTTTTTTAGAGTAGATACTGCTGACTTCGGCGGTAAGGATGAAATTTACTCCCTTATATTGGTATAAACCATTAGCGCAATCTTCCAGGGTGTGCTTTAACTCTTCCAGCCATAAGTGGTGCGTAAAATCACCTGTCCCGATTAAGGTTATCCCTTTTAATTTCGCCCACTCGCTTAAATTCTTTATATCCATATTGCGGCTAGTCGCCCGCGAGTATTTAGAATGAATATGAAAATCCGCTAAGAATTCCATTTATGCACCCTACCTTGGCAAAGAGTGTACTCAACACAGCCCTTAAGGGGACGGCCGATAAAGGGTGAATTTTGGGATTTGGATAAAAAGCCTTCTTTGCGCGCCACCCACGCTCTCTCCGGGTCAACCACAATAATATCCGCATCCGCTCCAGGGCTTAACGTCCCTTTACCCAGGCCTAATATCCTGCTGGGGTTTAACGACATAGCCCGGACCAACCCTCCCCAGTCCAATAAATTATTGCCGACTAATTCTGTTATGCTGGCCGCTAACTCTGTTTCCAAGCCGATGACTCCGCATTCTGCGCGCTCAAACTCAATATCTTTTTCGTTTTCCGTATGCGGGGCATGGTCTGAGGCAATGACGTCTATGCTGCCATTATTTAAGGCCTTACGGATAGCCAGCATATCCTCTTTGGAACGTAACGGCGGATTCATTTTGAAATTTGTATCATACCCCAGCACTGCTGCTTCATTAAAGGTAAAATAATGCGGCGCGGTTTCACAGGTAACCTTAACTCCCCCCTTTTTAGCCCGGCTGATCATTTCCACTGATTCCTGACAGCTTACATGGGCAATGTGCACACGGGCACCGGTTTCTTTAGCCAGCTTAAGGTCGCGCGCGACTCTCTTATATTCTGATTCTGCCGATATACCGCGCAGACCCAAGCGCGTAGAGGTAAACCCCAGGTTTACTACTCCCCGACGGGAAAGTTGTTTATCCTCAGAATGACAGATCACCAAAAGCTTTTCTTCTTTGGCGCGCCGGAAAGCCTCTAACATCACTGCATCCGAGTCTACCGAAGCGCCGTCGTCGGAAATCGCGATTACTCCTTTTTTTTTCAGGCTAGCGAGGTCATTTACTTCTGCGCCGCGCCTATCCTGAGTAATCGCGGCGCAGATAAAAACATGAGCCTTGCTTCCTTTTTTAATCGCCTCTTGTAAAATCTTCAGGTGCCCAACGGAATCTACCGCCGGCGTAGTATTCGGCATAGCCAAGACACTGGTCACCCCGCCGCGCAAGGCAGCTTGGGTCCCGCTGCAGATAGTCTCTTTATCTTCCCTCCCCGGCTCTCTTAAATGCACGTGCATATCTACCAGCCCCGGCAGGACCATTTTATTTTCTGCCGCGATTATTTTATCTGCCGCGGGCTTAATATCCCTGGCTATTTTGGATATCTTATGCTCTTCCACCAGTATATCCATTACGCCGTCAAGTTTATTGGCCGGGTCGATTACCCTGCCGGACTTAATCAGTATTTTCATCCCTCGAATCCTTTCTGCCGCTCGGGATGACCCTGAGCAGAGGCGAACGGGCCATTCTTTATTTTTTCATTGGCCTGCGCCACTAAAAATAATACCGCCATTCT
>Ga0265297_10002831_pt1 | contig 33520 bp, 36 predicted proteins | sample Munlanlwell13791_FD_192502 | JGI IMG/M metagenome (GOLD analysis project Ga0265297, IMG submission 192502) | Leachate microbial communities from a municipal landfill in Southern Ontario, Canada - Leachate well 137-91 | ecosystem: Engineered > Solid waste > Landfill > Unclassified | place...
GTCTTGCCCGCTCCCGCCGGGCCAGTCAATAGCACGCTCTCGCCTGCTAGCATAATTTCAAGCGCCAATGTCTGATTCATACTCTACCTATTATACGTTTTTAGCGTGCAATAAACGAGTCTAGCAATCCATTTGACAATGTGCCTGTTTTTATAAATGCACTAATTGCCAAGATTTTTCGATAATGCGCTTTTTGTGACTCACCCGCAAACTGCCAAGCATCTTTGTGATCTTCATAAAACTCACCAAATGACAAATCAAAGTCAATCGAACTATCTGGTATAACAGACCCCTCGGCATCAGCAAGCATGTTGGCACTTTTCAATGTTGATATCGGCCCGGGATGCAAAAACTCATCAACATTGAACACAGCACTGCGCTCATACTGCTCATCCGAAAATGACTCATATATATCATGCGCAACAAAATCGGTTATATCTGCACTTAGATCTAGATTGTATCGGTTCGTAACCGTAACGTCGAAGTCCTCAGTATCACTATCGTCATCGCCCGAATAATCCTCTAGCATCTTAGGCGTGGCAATAATAATTTCTTGGTCACTTGAACTGACACGTGACATCAATACTTCGGATTGAATACTAACTGGTAATTCTGGCAGTGTTAGCTGTCGTATTGATGATATATAAAACGAATATTCGGCCAGCACTCTCCTACCGTCGTAAGTACGCTTAATAGCACTGAATTGAGCAGTTACGTTATCATAGCCAAGTTCTGGCAAATACGTGCTGCGTCCAATCTGATTATTCTGAACAATGTTATCGTGCCACGTATCAAAGACCTCTGCAAACGTCTCGCACTGATCTAGTAGGTTGCTCTTCATGAGCTCAAGTTTCATAAATCGAGTATATTCAACTGGGATTGCAAGTCAAGCATTAGCACTACGACATTGCGTCTACCGGTCTAGCCCCTCGGCGGCTCACCCTCGGCGTCATCAAGTAACTTTTTACTCTTTACCTCGTAGCGACGACCAGTTATTTCACTTGTGATGTAATCCTCATTAATCAGATTAACAAAAACATCCAGATCATTACCGTCCAGAATAATAATCGCGCCAGCGTCATCGGTCATGATTTCTAGCTGCATTTCATCGGCATATTCAATCACTTGTTCTTGAGTAATATTACCGACTTCTATTTTTTGTAATTTGTTGACAGTTTTTTTACGCTCGCGCACCAAAGACTGCAGGTCTAGACCGTCAGGAAAACTTAATTTAAATTGTTTCTCAATCTCGACCACTTTTTGGTCGGCCAACGCCTGTTTCTTGTAATCATAATTAAATAGTCGCTCAAATTTACTCTGATTGAACACAAAAATATCTTTATCAATGATCAGAACTTGATTATCAGATGGCACCTTTAAACCAACATCGGCCGTAAATGCACCGAATCGACCTTCACGAAATTCCCAAGCAGTCGTACCCTTTAGTACATTACCCTGGGAAATCTGTTTAATAGCATAAAATGGCTTTTTAGGATTGTCCTTGTGCGTGAACCGCGCGATAATGCCTTTGATGCGCTTAAATTCATGCTCTTGTTCGCTAAATTCGACAATATCACTACGCTGATGCTCGATGACATGCAATAACGTTTCGGCACGGCCAACGTTTTCCAGGTCAGTGCGCAGTAATACATCTTCTTCATTTTCGGACATTTCAAAGTCACGAACTGACAGCCCAGTACCGGCCCCTAAGTTAACAAAATTAATTAGGTCAAACAAAAACAGAGGTTTGATTTGAGAATTTAGCTCGGCGCTAAAACTTGTAGTATACGGAGTATAGTTTTTGTTGAATAAAAAGAACTCTACGTCCAGTTCTTTTTTAATACCATCAATATTATTTGCCCATAAAAAAATATCGGTCGTGTCGCGCATTTCGTCCATGTTTCTCTTTCTTTTTGATTAACAACTGCACATTATTATAGCGTAAACTACACCATATCTTATAACGCGTTTTGTTCAAGAAACCATGCCATCGCAGCCAAACCACCCAGTAAAATCCTCTGCTGTGAATACTTTACTATGCCGCTTGACTCTAATGAAATCAAGCTACGCGATTCATAATGCGTCCCTATAACCATAGCGTGATTAGTAGGCTCGAAAAGAATCGGTACTTCGTTTATCATGACACGTACATCGGGCCCATATGGATCTGGTGTTTCTGGTGATATGTCTAGCATCGCATTTTGAATACACTGCTGCATATCATCACGCTGTTCGAACTGAAAACTCCTGTATGTATCGTAAGCCCTTCCATAAATACTACCGGTGATCCGTCGTCTCTCTAGACTAATCCTGACATCCCTAACATCGGGCAGCCGAATATCCGTGAACCGATATCGTTCCCGATGAGACACTGCTTGATGCAGCGCGTACTGTACTAAATCATTGCTGCTGGGCGAAGGAGGCTCTTCGTCGGCGTGTGTCTCAAAGACTTCTGTATTACTCATAGTTTAGGCATATAATAGCAGCTTTTAGCAACATGTCAACAGTTAGCTAGGTCGTCTGGCTCTCTAACGAGTCGATAATATTAAAATACTTAACCGCATCACCTATCAACTCTTCGCAATCGTCGCTATTAACCATTTCTAGCTGAGTATGTGCATGCCATATATCAGGTTCGTCACCTCTCATTGAAAAATTATCAATTGCATCACCTAGATCACCCAATTCGCGATTATCATTGTTATAACCGATTAGTCTTATGCTACGTTCCGCCAAAGTTGCACGAACACGGTTCCATCTAAAACTATACAAAGTTCGCTCTGCGCGCCACACGCCCTGATCCTGCTCTACCCAATACGTATCGAAATATTTCAGACTCCACTGTTTCTCGCCATACTCAGACCCTCGTGTCACTCCAATTCTGCCAGCCATCCTATGTCGAATCTGTCCAGGTCCGTCCAGTTCGGTATTGATATTCAAAAGGTCCATCTCATCCACAAAGAAATGTGCCTGGGCGGTTCGCTTGAGTTGTTTAAGTTTATTACGCTCTGCAGCCGACCTAGTCCCAATTGAGGCAAGTCGTTTTAGTTGGTCGGGACTTGGCGGACTATCGGCTAGAATGTTTTCGTGGTATCGGTCGAGCATGCGCTAAGTATCCTTTTTCGGCAAAATATTACCCTAGAATACGACCAGCACCCCATGGAGTCAAGCTTAATTAGTATGCGAACCTTATTTTACCCGTCCGTCCAGGCGTTGTTCGCGAGCATTATTCGCCCACTGATCGGCCATCTCATTGCCCTCGTCACCCTCGTGGCCACGAACCCAGGTCAGGATTGCATTTGAATCTTGATACAAAGAGTAGGCCTCTTTGACGATATCTAGATTCTTGATCTCGCCGCCTTTTTTGACCCAACCCTTAACTGCCCAACCTGGTGCCCATTTAGTAATAACGTTAATCCAAAATTCACTATCAGTAAATATTTCGCACTCGGCATCCCCGGCGTCAGTCATGGCCGCTACAAGTGCCTTGCCCTCCATGCGAATATTTGTTGAATTTAGTTCGTGCCCTACGATATATGGTTGCATATCGCGTATAACCGCAAATCCCCCAGGGCCTGGATTTGGGCTACAACTTCCGTCTGTATAATAAATAATCATCTTTAACCATTCTACTACATTAGGATATCCGCCAGGTTAGGAGCATAATAGGTACATAACCTTACGGAGGGATTAGAAATGGCAGAGAAACACGGCAAGCCTAAAAAAGAGATCAAAAAGCCCAAGAAAATCAAGGAAAAGTCATGACTCTCGAGGAGGTGGCTATCAAGCTTCAGTCACTCCAAGATGACCCGAACATGCAAACCTACAGCAAATACAGTCCGACCGCACCACAATGGCCCGGCAACAAACTTCCGTTTGTCGAAATCCACCTGGCATACCTACGTGCACACAAGACAGTAAACCCAGCTCATTACATATCAAACCTCGAGTTAATGATAAAAAAGCGCTAGATCTAGCGCTTTTTTAATACTGATTAGTTTCTTATTCGACTACTTCGATACCGTTCCAAAATGCCACATAGTTTGCGAAGTCCTGTTTGACACGCTCAACCGAACCATCTTTGGGCTCTGGATAATACCACGCGCCAAAATCATTCTTGCGACCAGCTACAACTACGTCGTAGTAGCTTGCCTCGCCCTTCCAGTGGCAAGTTGTGTGGTGGTCACTCTCTTCAAAGAACTGCCACTCTAATGATTTAGGCGGAAAATACCAGTTCCCCTCAATCCTGATCAAATCTGATACCGGTGCCTCTGCGATGACTTCGTTATTCCAAATTGCTTTCATAGATCTATTATATTACGGTGTTATAGATTCACAAAGCCTATACCAAATCACCAATTGCTACGCGTTTTTGTTCGGTACTGTCGCGCTCACGAACCGTTACCGAATTGTCGTCTAGGGTTTCAAAGTCAATCACCACACAGAACGGCGTACCGATTTCGTCCTGGCGACGGTAGCGCTTGCCAATATTACCATTATCATCCCACATGACGTTGCCGTGTTTTTTCTTTAAAATGGCATAAACCTCACGTGCCTTGGCGACTAATTCTGGTTTGTTTTTGAGTAGCGGTGAAACAGCATATTTAACAGGCGCCAGGTGCTCTGGCAACTTCAAGAACACACGTTTTTCGCCGTTAACCTCATCTTCTGTGTAGGCCGCTGATAATACTGCCATTAATGCCCGCTCGACGCCAAACGACGGCTCGATGACATGTGGTACAAATTTAGTATTGGTACCTTTGATCGTGTATTCCATGTTCTTACCGGCCTCGCGAGTGATATTACCTAAATCAAAGTCCGTACGGTACGCCAGACCTGATAATTCTTCGCGACCAATTGGAAAATCAAATTCAAAATCAATCGTACGTTTACTGTAATGTGCACGATCAGCCTCTTCGACCTCTAATTCGTGGACGCTGTCTGCTGGCAAACCTAATGCGTCCATCCATTCGTGAACTAACCCTATCCACTTTTCGAACTCTGTCTCCCAGTTAGCTGGATCAATAAAGTATTCAATCTCCATTTGTTCAAATTCACGCGATCGAAAAATAAAGTCGCGCGGGCTAATTTCGTTACGAAAAGCCTTGCCCTGCTGTGCCAAACCAAATGGTAGATCAGGGTAAAAACTATCGACGACATTTTTGTAATTAGTAAATATCCCCTGGGCGGTTTCTGGTCGCAAATAACTGATGCTTGATTCATCGTCAACTGGACCAACCGTCGTTTTAAACATCATGTTAAACGTACGTACATCCGATAATGCGTTGCCGTTTGGACTTTTAATTTCTTTTTCGATAATCAACTCGTTTAGTTCTCCGAACGTCAAACCGTTCGTTTCGAATCCAGCATCTTTAACTAAATGATCAGCCCGAAAACGTTGCTTGGTCTCTAGATCCTCAACTAGTGGATCAGTAAACGTATCGACATGACCGCTCGCCTTCCATACCTTTTGATTCATCAAAATCGCCGCATCAACGCCGTACATATCTTCGCGGTCGTCGACAAACATCTTCCACCATAAATTCATAATATTACGTTTTAGCGTCACACCCAGTGGACCGTAATCCCAAGTACCGCTCAGGCCGCCATAAATCTCACTACCCTGGTAAATAAACCCTCGACGTTTCGCCAAACTGACAATTGCTTCCATTTTTTCGTTCTTGATGTTTTTGTCGTTCATAATTAACGTTAATTATACCAGCATTACCGCTAAACCGCAGCGTGTCGACGAGACGCCGATAGGCAATCATCTAATATCTGCTCTAGGCCGCCGATTTGCGACAGGGCTTTAAGTGATTTTGTAGCTACTAGGCGCAAAAATTTAATATGTTCGGCACCGACCTCCCCACCTGCAACCGACCGCAAACCCTGATCAGTATCATCGTATCGATAATTTTTGTCTGCATCTAACTTCTCACCAGATATGTCGTGATACAAACTCATTTCATGTCCCATTAAACTGGCATAGTGCAGATAAAACCAAGTTTGGACTAATCGTAGGTCAATAGAGTGCGCATCTAGCCCCATTAACACCTCAGCCATGACATCGTACCACTCTGGCTCATCCATCTGGTCGCTAGCCTTGCTGATTAGTTTAATAACTGCATAGGCAAACTGCATGCGATCGTAATCTTCCATAATATGACGATAAAACTGGATTAAACGAGCTGATGTCAGAATACCCAAATCGCCCTTACCTTCATTAATAACTACGTCACATATAGCGAATAGTTCTATGCCTCCGGCTAGTCGTGATTTTTCACGGCGAACGCCCTTGGCCATGACGCTACGTTTACCTACTGGTGTTAATAACTGTAAAATCCTATCAGCTTCACCATAGTTAGTGCGCCTCAGTACAATTGCATGTGTCCTAAGCGCCTGCACTACAGCACACTCCTGACAGCGACAACTACATCGTCCGGCTCCATAGTTGTCTTGTCTAGAATTCGACGAACACCATACGGTTTTACATCGTCCAGTGACAAATCTGTTGCCAAATTAGTACACAGTATCACTGGAATTATGTTCGTATCACTGTGTGACTGCAGTTCATGTAGCAATGCAAATCCTGTACTACCAGTCAACAAAACATCCAAAATAATAACATCGTATTTGCCATCATCAACCGCCTCAATCGCTGCAAGTGCATGTGGCGATATGGTTGTTTTATACCCAGCCTTTTTTAAAATTCGCGACTGTTGTTCGGCTAACCATATATCATCCTCTACGATTAGGATAGATTGTTGGCTCATATCAAGCTCAGTTGCCTAGATGCATGTAAATCAACATAAAATGTCGCTCCATCACGGTGGCGTGTGACGCCAATCGTACCATTCATAGCCACAGCAAACTGGCTAGCGATATACAGCCCCAAACCGCTACTTTGCGGCCTGGCGTGAACCGGTTGCGGTGCACTAGTTAGTTTGGACTGCAAAGTGCGCCACATATCACTAGATAATGCCGGACCAAAATCACGAACACCCAGCCTGATAATTTGACCATTTTTAAGTGCGTTTACCTGAATCTGAACGGCACTTTGATCCTCTGTGTAATGCAGCGCATTGTCACTAAAATTCATAATAATGCGCCGTAGCAGATCACGGTTCGCAACCAACAGTAGTGGATGTTTGCGCGACTGGACACTGACATCACGTCCGTGCGCTGCAAAAAGTGGACGCAGTTCGTGCACGATGTCCTCACATAATTGCTGCGGATTAATTGGTTCCAGTTGAAACATCGCATCGTCCAAGCGGACTGATTTAGTTAAATCACCAGTCAGGCGCAGCGCCCGTTCGCTAGTTAGACTGATTTGACGCAGCAATCGCTGACGCTCGTCATCAGTCACGTCACCAGACTCTAGCATCAGTGATAATTGTCGCACAAGTGCCAGTGGTGATTTTAGCTCATGCGCAGCCGCAATTAACGATGGCAATCCATCGCTAAACATCCCCCCATCTAGTTCTTCGTGCGTCCCTCGCTTTGAACTCATACTATATTTAGTTTAACATGTCTCGTCTTCGCCCAACCTACGTCGTAGTATAGCGCTGCTTATTTTTATTGATCGCCTCATATCACACCGATTTACATCGTACTCTCACACTGCTTATTCATAAAACACGGCTTCGCTCCAGGCTCGAACAAGGGCCCCGGCGCCTTGTCGACCTTGGGCTGCAGATGCGTTTTAGAATAACAGTGATTCGATTGCTCTACAGTGCATATTCCGGGCTACCGCAGTAGAGCCGCTACCGTCTCTACTATTCATGATCCCCTGGACCCCTGATTTTTCCGGCGCCGGGGCCCGTGAAAAAGTCAGGCGGGAAGCAAGGATTATGAATGGTAGTGCGGTAAAAGGCGAACTAAAAACAAATAAACTAATTATTAAATTTGATCGTAGAGATTAAATTATTGAAATCAGCAGTAAAAGCACCTGCATCAGTGCGCAAAGTGGCTGTTTTGTCGCGAATTTTGTAAATAACAGCGGATCCACGAATGTCTTTTGAAAAATTACCGTCCAGCCTGGTGCCATTGCTGCCGTTGGCGCTGACCGCGCTAGAATGTAAATCACCTTTTTTGACTAGAGTTTCATAGCTAGAAATAACTTTGTCGTAATCTTTTTGCTCGATCGTCACCCGCAGCGCGTACTGTTGAGTTGCGCTGACTGGTGGCACACTAATCGGATTTAGGAATGCTTCGTACACACCACCACTCGTAACGTCTTTGTTAATAAACACACTCCAGGTTTTTGGAAAACTAAATGTCAGACGACCAAAGTCGTCAGGGCCAGCAAACTCACGATTCGGCTCTTTCTCTTGAGCGGTAAATTTGTCCGCATCTTTATCGGCCTGGTCTTTTTTAGCAGTTGCTACAGCCGCACTGATTCGCCCATCAACATCCGATTTTTGAGCCATGTAATTTGAAATGCCCCAAATAGCCGCGACAATCGCCGCCACACTCAGTACACCTAGCCCAATTGTCGAAATTAGTAGCGGATTAGATGCTCCGCTCTCTTTGGAATGTCGATATAATATCATAGCGTTATTATACTTACGCTTATGATAACTGTAAAGGATGGAAGCTATACAGATAATAGGCATCCAGTGTTTTGTCAGGTTTTAGATCGCGTAGCGGGTTGCCGTAATTTATAAAATGAATTGTCCGACCCAACCGCGTAGCTTCACTCTGTATCATGCGCATCATGCGCCCGCCATCCCGGGACACCGAAAAAGCATATACCACGGTGGTATCTGGTGGTAATTTGGCGTGCCAAAAATCGGCCATCGCAATATTCACACGTTTATCACCGCGCGACAAAAACCGTGATATCAAAACCAAGAATGGATTGATTTCGTAACCTATCGCCCTAGCACCGCGATAGGATGCCGCTCGTAAAACAACCCCATCACCACTACCGACATCAACCAAAACGTCATCACGACCTAACTTATATAGATCAGTAAACGCCCGATCGATATAACGCTTTTGGCTAGGTACATACGGCGCACCAAAAAAAACAGTGATTCCAAAAATTGCCAATACGGCTGCAATAATCCACAGCCATTCCATAGTTACGATTCGCTATCGAATCTTTGTTTGACAACGTTAATATCGTTTTTAAGTGCAGTCAGATCTTTTTCAATATCCTCAGCCAGTGCTTCGGCTTTTTTATACATATCAAGTGCTGATTCTAGCGCAAATTCTTCACTATCAAACCACTCCGTCAACTGGGTCAGTTCCGTAATCTTTTCCTGGATTGTTTTATTTGGTTTCGACATATTTTACCTCTGCTTTCATTATAGACTTGTCTGTTTCGATCTCGATAATCTCGCCCACGGCCGCCTGCCCTCGAATCAATGCATAGCCCCGCGCCAGAATGAGTCCCGGGTTTAGTTGCGCCAACACGCTGCGTATTGACCTAACCTGCTCAGCCCGACTATCAACAGCGTCGTCCAGGCGACCCAATGCTCGCTCCAAAATTGACCGCACCTCAAATGATTGTTGCTGCAGTGCACCTTCGACACGAGGAATCAATGATTTGATTTGATAGCGAACAGCCCTAATTATCTCACCGCGGTCTGGTACTAATATCTGGGCAGCGTTACTGGGTGTCGACGCTCGAACATCAGCCGCCAAATCAGCTAAACTCTCATCGATTTCGTGCCCGACACCAACTAAAGTCGGAATTCGACTAGCCGCAATAGCTCGCACTAATGGCTCGTCATTAAAGGCCGACAGATCATCGGCACTACCACCGCCGCGAATGATCACCACGACTTGTGGCAGAATTTCACGACTATTAAAATACGCTAAGGCACGAATGATTTGATCCGGGGCATCAGCGCCCTGGACCTGGACGTGCGCTACATCAACCTGCATACCGCCCCAGCGATCATTTAGAATTTTTATAAAGTCTGCATATCCAGCCGCCTGGGTGCTACTAATTACTGCTATATGTTGCGGCACTGCCGGCAAAGCTCGCTTGCGTTCTGGTGCAAACAACCCCTCATGGTCAAGTTTATGTTTTAGCAGTTCAAAGCTTTTTTTCAATGCACCCTCACCGCTAGGACGAATTGATTTGATCGTCAGGCTAAATTTGCCCCACTGTGTTAGTTTTGGCGTCGCCACAACAATCACCTTCATGCCATCTTCGATAGGCACACGCAATTGCCAAACGGTCATAAAACAGCCAACACTGGCCGTACTGTCTTTTAGATCAAAAAACACGTATTTATCTTGATTAACCTTGAACGAGGCAACCTCGCCCTCAATTTCCACACTCGGATAAGCATACTCGAGTGTTTGATTAGTGACGGCGACAAAATCGCTAACGCTTAGTCGGAGTTTTTCCATATTTTAGTACCGTTAATTGATAGAATATATAGCCAAACAGTATTGTACCCAACACCAACGTGACACGCGCCAGTAGCGTGCCAGCAATAGCGATATCAGCCGGAACACCAGCCGATGCCAGAAAAGCAATCATCACCGCCTCGTATATGCCTGCACCGCCTGGTGCAACAGACGCTATTGATGCGATCGACGAAATACCAAATGCAACGGTCATAAGCGCTGGATCGACCGAATATCCAAGTGAATAAAATGCAATATATAGTAATGCAACGTCAGCAATATTCAGCACTAACGCCCACATAAATGGCCTAATCAAAATCTTCTTTTCGTGGCGAATTTCTAGATAATCTTGGTGTAGCTCTTCAAAAAACGTTTCGATTGTTTCAAATTTGACTGCATTTTTTCTCTTGCCACGTGTAACAAAAGCCATAAATGCGTTCGAAGTGCGTGTCAGCCATACAGAAAATTTCGTCAATCGGCGCTTGCTGCCGACTATATACACCATAAATATCGTACCGCCCAGCGCCCCAGCCGTTAACGCCCCACTGATAACCAATATAGTACGATCAATTTGCTGACTAATAATCAGCGACAGAACTGCGATAACTAATATCACGATAAAGGCAAAAAACGACAGAGTAAAGCGTACTATCTGGGCCATCGTTGCTCGTCCCGGACGAACTCCGTGACGGCCCAGCACCCAACCCAAGTACGAAAATCCAGCAGCCCCACCGCTAGGTAAAATATGATTCACAAAATTCAGTTCCAGCGCCATGCGTGCCATCTGCCAGTGCGACGTGTCCTTTAGATTACCTTTGGCGCGAAGATATGAGAATATCATCCCACCAGCGGCATAATAACTAATAAACTGCACCGGCACCAGTAACGCCAGTATCCACAGGTCGACTTTTCCTAGCAAGTCCCACGCGTGCCTAATCTCTGACCACGCAAAATAAATAACAAGTCCCAGTAGAATGGCCGTAATAAGTGTTATCCATGTTCGAAATGACATATCTACAGATTATTATAGCACCTAAAATCCACCATTCATCGTATAATAGAGCCTATGTACATAGCACTTCTTGGACGTCAACCAGCCCTGGGCATCGCAGAACTAGAGCGCGTATTCGGCGGCAATTCTGTCACACCCCTATCCGACCTAGCGGCAGCGGTTAATGCACCAACATTCGAAATCAATGACCTGGGCGGCACGCTAAAAGCTGGCATTGTCACGATCGACCTTCCGTCTGGCGACTGGCACAAAGCGAGCCAAAAAATTGTTCAACACTATTCGAACGTTTGGTCAAAATATGACGGTAAAATTACCTTGGGACTCAGTGCTTATGGGTTTCCAGCTAGCGCTCGAGAGGTTCAAAAAACTGGTATTATCCTAAAATCTAAACTTAAACAATCTGGCATTAGCCTGCGTTTGATACCCAACCAAACCTCGGCTCTATCGACCGCAACCAGCCACCATAACAAACTTGGACTATCAACCAACAAGGTCGAGCTACTAATCGTTCGTGCCAAAAATGGTCGTGTTGTTGTAGCTGAAAGTATCGGCGCCCAAAACATCACCGCCTACACTAAACGCGACCAAAACCGCCCTAAACGCGACGCCTTTGTCGGTATGTTACCACCTAAACTAGCCCAAATAATGATTAACCTGGCAGTTGGCCCAATCGCTATTAGCAGTAGAGCCGCTGACGCCACTACTGTAAGTGATCCCCTGCAGCTGCGTATTCTTGACCCCTTCTGCGGTACAGGTGTTGTCTTGCAAGAGGCCGCGCTCAAAGGTTACGCCGTCTACGGCACCGACCTAGTCGACAAAATGATCAGCTATAGCCGCGATAACCTAGAATGGCTAGCTGATACCCACCACATCACCGTCCACAGTGACCTGCACGCCGGTGACGCCATGACAACCACCTGGCGGCAACAACCAATCGACGCCGTTGTCGGTGAGACGTACCTTGGCCAGCCTTTTAGCGCCCCACCATCACCTTCCAAATTGGCGGAAGTGCGCAAAACCTGCAACCACATCATCACCGATTTCCTCAAAAACCTATCTGGACAGATCGACGCTGGTACTCCAATTTGTATCGCCATTCCGGCCTGGCGCAGCAAAGACGGTTCGTTTACCCATCTGCCTCTTGTCGATACCATCGCCCAGTTAGGCTACAAACCGCACGAATTTCACAATGTTTCGCGTCGTGACCTGCTTTATTACCGCGAAGATCAAGTCGTCGCCCGCGAACTACTAATACTTACCAAGGTATAAACCCTTGACGCACACCCCCATTTTTGATACAATTACTTAGATTTTGTTATAAATTTTAAGGAGTTAGCCCTATGGCACACGTAAAAGCAGGTGGAACGTCAAAAAACAACCGAAACAACGCCGGTCAACGCCTAGGCGTTAAGCGCTTTGGTGGTCAGACTGTTCGCACTGGTGAAGTATTAGTACGCCAGACAGGCTCAACCAAACTATCAGGCCCTGGTACGTTCATCAGCCGCGACTTTACTATTCACGCCGCTGTCGATGGTGTTGTTAGCTTTAACAAAGTGCGCAAAAGCCGCTTTACCGGCAAAACAGCCCCTCGTACTCAAGTTATCGTCAGCTAAATAGTTACGGCATATAAAATAACCTCCTGGTTGGGAGGTTATTTTATATGCTAAATATTTTTCGACTCTTCATAATAGCGGCGAGCCAATTCCCTCATAGATGAAGGCAGGCTACTTATCGCCTGATTTGCACGCTTACGATCCTCTTCAGCATCTTTGTTGTAACCATTGATCTTTATATTTTTGTCTGCAGCATTCATATACATTACATAGTCATTAATAGCCCTTCTGGCATGAATATCCTCTATGCTATTGACTTCGTCCCGTGCTGTCAAGGCCTCTTGAGCTGCCTCTGGTGTAGGGTTATCAATAATAGCTTCTGGCTCTTCAATACCAGCCTCTTCAAGAGCTTGCCCTCCAATATCCTTTTTTTCTTGTACTTCGCCGGCGTATTCTAGCAAACGGCCCGTCAATGCATCCATCAACCTAGCGCCAGTTTGCTCATTAGAGGCCAAATCACCAATCGATTTACGCAGACCAAGCGATCGAGTAATGTAATTAATCGCAGATTCATCAGATTGTGGGCGGTTAGATAACTCGACAAATTTATTTAACTGACTCATCCAGTCTTCTACTGTATACGCTTGACCATTACTGCCCACTACGGCACCGTTTTCAATATCGGATTCAATGACTTTCAAAAAATCAGCTATCGACTCGCGTACTTGAATCGGATTCAAGTTTGGCGCGTTGGTAATAATCTCGTCCGTGTAGCCAATATAATCAACAGTCTGAGCCTGTTCTTCGTTTTTCCAATCGGGAACTTCAATCATCTCTGACTTTGGCTGATCTGGGCTAGGAGTAGATTCTGGTGACATGTTTTGTTTGTTTTTATTAACCTTTACAGTCACTATAGCATAAGCACGATAAAAAAGCAACCCCTGGCAGTCAGAGGTCGCGGTTCGGAACGCATACAACTAAGCGGTTGGTTTCTGTTCCAGCATACCTAGGTGGAACTTGACGCGTTCGACGACATCGCCGATGACAACCTGAGATTTTACCAGATAGTCATTGACGCCCAGTGATTCGGCTCGCTCTTTGTCCTTGGGCTGGCTAAGCGCAGTTAGCATGATGATACGGATAGCGGCAGTTTCGGGCGTGTTGCGTAAAATATCCAGGACGTCAAAACCGCTGATCTTTGGCATCATGGCATCTAGTAAAATAAGATCGGGTTTGAAATCAATAGCAGCCGACAATGCATCCTCGCCGTTATTAACCTCGCGGATTTCAAATCCCTCTAGTTCCATACGTGATTTATAGACAGCGGACAATGCGACATCGTCTTCGACTAGCAGAATTTTTTTCTTTGTTTCCATATTACCCCTTATAGTACTACACGTGACAGTAAAAGCACAAGCTCTACAGCCCTAACTGTTTAAGCGCGGCGTCACGTTGCGGGTCAATGCCGGCATTAACGTCAGCCAATGATAATAATGCCGCAATGTCGGGTACAATACCCTCTTTGGTAATGTTTTTGCCCTGTGGCGTGTACCAACGTGCGACAGTTATTTTGACCTGACTACCGTTTGAAAGTGGCACTATTTTCTGAACACTACCCTTACCAAATGTTTTTTCACCAACCAGTTTAGCTGCGCCGTAATCTTGCAAGGCACCAGCTACAATTTCACTAGCACTAGCACTTCCCGAGTTTACCAGGACGACAGTTGGAATGCCCTCTAGTAACGCATTCTTCCCTGATCGGACCTCATCGACAACCTTGCCACCTGTCCGTTCGCTAACGATAACTTTGTCGTTTAGCCACAGCCCAGCCACATCCTGCGCGGCCGTCACGTAACCACCACCGTTACCGCGTAAATCTAGGATGATTGATTTAACGCCTTTGTCCTTGAACTCCCTGGCGGCCGCCCGAGCTAATCCACCGGTCTCGGAATCAAACCGGCTGATCGTAAGCGTGCCCAGACTACCAGATACAGTACTTTCGACGCTAGGGTTTGTCACGGTGGCGCGCGTGACCGTGTATTCTTTGGTTTCGGTAGCACGCTGGATCTTTAATTTGACAGTCGTACCAACATCGCCGCGAATCTGTTTGACCGCTTGTTCCACTGTCCATCCAGCAGTTGATTGGTCGTTGATGCTGATTACGGTGTCGCCGGCCATCAGCCCGGCTTTTTCGGCGGGATTAGATTTAAGTACACGAATAATTGTTACATTGCCGTTACGTAGACTAATCTCGGCACCGATACCACCACCGATATTGCCGGTCAGATCATCGTCAAAGCTTTTAGCGTCAGCGGCGTTCATAAATACGGTGTAATCGTCGGCGGCGGCGTCAACTAGACCCTTGTTGGCACCATCAATCAGCGTTTTATCGTCCAAATTACCATCAAAGTTAGCCCGAAGTGCTTTATAGGTTTCTTGAAGTGAGCTTAGGTCTAATGTACCCGAGTAAGTTTTGACGCCAAATGCCGGGGCCACAAAGCCATAGATCCTATCGGCCTGCGATCCTACCAGTACGCCAATAACGGCAGTTATGGCAACGATCAGAATAACTATATTAGTCGATAATGTCTTTTTTTCTTTGGCGGCGCGCGTTTTTCTGGCGACACGCTCGTGTGGCTTTTTGGTCATACCTATCCCCTCTACTGGAAGCAAAATTACTGTATACAAGTATAGCGCACACTGGGTAGTGTGCGCTATAGAAGTTATGGTTTTAGATGACTAACGATTCTGGAAGTGAACATATACCGCGCTTGATGCCTTTAGGTCCATGGTGCTGTATTCACCTGTCCCGGCAAAGTTATATTGACTGACTCGTATCCAACCGTCGCCGTATACTTCTTCGACAACCATAGCGTGACCAGATGGCGTAAACGGTTGTTGTGGAGTAATTGCGACTGAACCGACGCTTGGGGTGTTATCTACATCAGCACCCATATAAGCAGCTGCCGTATTAGGAACTTGGTACGCCATACCCATACCCCTAAAGCTAGTAACGTTTTTACCGAATCGAGTGTATGCTGCCCATGCGGCATAACTAACACACTCGCGGTTATAAAGCGCCCAGTCGTCAGCATTTAGGTTGTAGTCTAGTTCATAATTACAGCCCCATACCTGACCATATATACCGGTATCATGTGCAGGATAGCCGCCGCCACAGTTACCTTGATTACCACTAAAGTTACGGAACTGGAAGTTACCAACCGATCCTGCAGTATTCCTACCGTTATTTGTAAGAGCTGCGATGGCAGCGCGCTGCTGTGATTGGACTGCCGCTATATCAGCTGCTTTTTGGGCCGATAGTTGCTGGTAAGCTGCTTCCTGACCCTTTGTCTGGTCTAGTAATGTCTGCTGCTCTGACTCTTTTGCAGCCAGTACATCACGTTGAGACTTTTGTTGCGCCAGGACTTTTTCTACGTCTGATTTTTGAATATCTAATTGTGCCTTGAGATCTTTGATCTGTGCGATTGTAGACGTCAGTTGATCTCGGATCGAATTACGGTATTCCTGTTTGTCCAAATAGTCACTGATGTTTTGACTGCTGGCCAGCATTTCAAGTGGTGAGATCTTTTGATCAACATACAGATTAGCAATCGTAATACCAAGAGCGTCTTGGTTATCTTTGATCTTCTTTTCTGTGTCAGCAATTTGAGCAACCAATTGGTCATATTTGGCCTGGCTAATATCTAATTGCGCCTGGATTTCAGCTTTTTGAGCTGTGATAGTAGCCAGAGCAGACTGTAGGGTTTTAGCCTGGTTACCAAGTTCGTTTGCTTGAGCCTGGTATACACTCACCTGTTGCTGCAGCGCTCTGATCTGATCATCGTATTTATCAGCGTAGACACGACTAGATAATTGGACAGGCACAGCAAAAGCCATTAATATAACACTAGTCACTAGCAAAAATTTTGCTACAAATGAGGTTGAGACTGGTGTGGTGGAACGCAGTTTCATAGTAGATTTATCATAGCATAAGCGACATACTAATGTCAATGTCCAGAGCGCCTACAGTTTGAGATATCGTTGTGTAGCGAGTAGTGACGAGATAACACCGATAATCGCACCGATCACAATCATGCCCAGCAGCACGAATCCTGCATAATAGGTCACAAAATCAATGGTTGGCTGGACTGCGATTTGATAACTCTCTAGTGTTTTAGCCGACGCATAAAGTATGGCAAACCCAAGGCCGGTTGCAATCACCGCCGCAATAAATCCATAGACAATTGCTTCAACCACGAATGGCCCACGAATAAACGAGCGGTCGGCACCAATCAATTTCATCATCTGGATCTCTTCTTTGCGGTTAAAGATGGCCATTCGGATAGTGTTAAAGATAATCAGTGATGAGATAGCTACAAACAGTAAACTAGCGCCAATTCCGACTTGTTCGGCAAAGCTAACAGCACGGCCAATTGATTCGATACTAGCCTTGCGAGCCCCGGCAAATGATGGTGCGCGCGCTGTGTCAATGTATTTTTTAAGCGTATCATTAGTATCAACAAAATGACTTAGTTCGGATGTGTCGTTAATGTCGTCAACTATAACACGCAATACACCAGGGTTCTTGTTGGTCGCCTCTTTGAGCGCCTCTAGGTACTGAATATCGTTTTTGTTATCTTGTGCAATCTGTTCGCGGGCCTCGGCAGCGCTAATATAGGTCACTGAACGAACCGATGATAGTTTACGCAGTTCGGACATTATATCTTCGGCCTGATCGTTGGTTGTTTCGGTTTTTAGATAAATTGACATGTCAACTTTGTCACGTAACTGCCCTACTGTTTCGATCAGGACCGAACGTGCTGCTACGGCCGTAAAGATTATCAGCAGCGTGATTGTCATGACTGCAGTCGCAGCAATCGTTAACCACGCATTACGCGAAAAATTATTAACGCCATATCGACACATACGAACAAACGTCAGCCATTTGCGACGAGTTTGCTTTTGCCTGGCGAATGCCTTGGAATCTAGTTTTCGTTTGCTCATAATTACTGCCTATAACTTCCCTGCGCTTGGTCGCCTGTGATTTTACCGTGCTCGATAGTAATCACACGGCGCTTTAGTTTATTAACGATATCAACATTGTGTGTAGTCAACAGTACAGTTGTGCCGTATTTGTTGATTTTTTCGAGTAACCGCACGATATCCCAGCTGTGTTTTGGATCCAAGTTACCGGTCGGCTCGTCGGCGATCAGAATCTTGGGCTGGCGAACTACAGCACGAGCTATCGCAACACGCTGACGCTCACCACCTGATAGTTGGTGCGGAAACTGTTTTTCTTTGCCGGTTAATCCGACCAGTTCAATAACCTTCGGGACTGTGTTTTTGATTTCACGGCCAGTCATACCTGCGATCTCTAGAGCAAAGGCGATGTTTTCGAAAACCGTGCGCTGTGGTAATAATTTGAAATCTTGAAAAACTACGCCGATTTTGCGGCGCAACATTGGAATATGACTGTCTTTTAATGTGTCGTAGTCAATACCACCGACGACGATCTTGCCACTGGTTGGCTTTTCTTCACGCGTTAGTAATTTTAATAGAGTTGATTTACCAGCCCCGCTTGTGCCAACCAAAATCACAAATTCACGCGGCTCGATAAACAAGCTCATGCGATTTATGGCTGGCTCGGCATCTTTGTTGTATGTCTTTGTTACCCTGTCTAGTAGTATCATGTCTACGAACCATTATAGCATAAGCACAGATGAGGACGAGGTGGTTTTGACGTTATTTTACCCACGACTAAGACGTTTGCTCGAGGTATGAATCAATAAATCCATCCAGCTTACCGTCTAGCACGCCGGTAGCGTCGCGGTCTTCGTATTTAGTACGCGTGTCTTTGACCATGGTATACGGATGCAGTACATAGTTTCGAATCTGGCTACCCCAATTAGCCGACTCACCCGCTTGTAGGTCCGAGATATTAGATGCGTGTTGTTCAAGTTGTAATTGGGCCAGTTTCGATCGCAAGATCTTCATGGCTGTTTCGCGGTTCTGCAATTGTGACCGTTCGTTCTGGATAGAAACGACAATTCCGGTTGGAATATGTGTAATACGCACAGCACTATCGGTCGTGTTAACCGATTGACCGCCATGTCCACCAGCGCGATATACATCGATTTTAATGTCTTTATCGTCAATAATAATTACGTCCGGAGCATCAATTTGTGGCAAAACTTCGACCAACGCAAAACTAGTTTGGCGCAAATTATCACTATTAAATGGGCTGAGGCGCACTAATCGGTGGACACCATGTTCACTTTTTAGTTTGCCATAAGCGTATGGACCGGTAATTTCGATGACGCTAGACTTTATGCCAGCCTCTTCACCAGTTGAGCGTTCAACAATCACGGTGTTCATATCGTGTTTTTCGGCCCAGCGCAGATACATCCGCTCTAACATTTGCGTCCAATCCTGGGCGTCAGTTCCACCTGCACCCGCGCTGAGACGTAGAATAACACCGTAATCATCGTATTCACCCTTGAATAAAAGATCTTTACGTAGCACATCGTATTCAGACTGCAAGGCATTCACCTGAGATTGAAATTCCTCGAGTAACGAGCTGTCGCCGTCTGCTAGATCAATCAAATCAGACATATCATTCGCCTGAGCACGTAGCGTTACCCACGGATCAACCATACTGGTCAATGCGGCGAGTTGTTTGCTTTTTTCTTGAGCATACGAAGGATTATTCCATACTTCTGACGTCGCTAGCTCTTCCTCTAGTGCTACAATCGTTGTATGTTTTGCATCAATAGCCAACCGCACGTAAGCTGCGTCTATCTGCGATCTTAGTTGTGCTATCTGTTTGAGAAGTGGCTGCATCATCTCTATTGTACCAGTTTGGCAGACTCTTTGGTGATATAACCAGCTAGAGTGCGTTAACAGCCGCAATAAATTGCTCGCCGCGATCAGCATAATCTTTGAATAGTCCAAAGCTTGCGCTAGATGGGCTTAGTAACACAACGCCACCAGACGATGCTAGCTCGCTAGCGCGACCGACGATAGTTGGCATCGTAGCGTTATCGATAATTTCATAATCTTTGAACCCAACCTTGTTGCATTCACTGGCAATTTCTGCAGCCACGTCACCAATTAAAATCGCATGTACGGAATGGTCAAGTAGTTCATCAGCTAGGACTGAATAGTCCGATCCCTTCGATGATCCACCTAATATTATTACCTTTGACTGATTAAAAGACCTTAGCGCAGCGATTGCCGAACTGGGAGTTGTAGCAATACTGTCGTCATAATATCTAACTCCATGAGCTTCACGCACAAATTTTAGACGATGCGGCAATCCAGTAAATGACTGCAAGCCACGCTCGATAGCATCGATAGATAGTCCGTAATGGCGAGCAACAGTTATTGCCGCGCAGGCATTATCGACATTATGAGCACCCAGTAATTGTAATTTAGATGTTGAACAAATCACCTGGTTTCCCTGTAGAAACGATCCACTGCGCTCGTATACTCCACCATCATCTGGCACACCATAGCGCTGGACTTTACCGGCAGTCGACAACTCAACAATATGACGAGCATATTGATTAGTTGGATGATAGATGCAGATATCATTATCACCCTGATAACGACGAATCGAGCCCTTGGCATTTACATAGTCATCCATGCCGTCATGGACGTTCAAGTGATCTGGCTCGATCAATAGAACTACGGCCGTCTGGGGTGATCGCTTCAAATCCCACAGCTGAAAACTAGATAATTCAAACACCACAATATCCTCTGACCCAACCTGTTCTAGTACATCAATAGCTGGGATACCAATATTACCAACTAACCACACTTTTTTGCCTGATGCCTCAAACATTGCCACAATTAAACTGGCCGTTGTACCTTTACCCTTTGATCCGGTTACGCCAATAATCGGCGCTGGGCACTGCGCGAAAAATTCATTAGTACCTGACCAAATTTTGCCGTCAGTTTTGATTTTGCTTGGCGGTAAACCCGCGGTACGAATAACCATATCAAATCCATCCAAATGCTCAAAGGCATCCTGTCCGACAAATAATTTAGCAAATTGCGGTATATCATGATCTGGCTGCCGTTGATCGACAATCGTCACCTCATTAGTAGGATCGGATGCCCAATAACGATAGTTTGCTTCACCCTCTAAACCATAACCAGCAATTGCAATCTTCATATCACTAACTATACATCAAACAGTGTGGCTAGTTTGTCGTTTAGTTCGACTAGTTCCTGTTTTTCGCCACTACTGACAGCTGCTAGCACCCAAGTATTTTCGTTAATAAACCCTCTGGCTGTGTCAATCATGCGATCGAGTGTTACGTTTTTGATCATTTGAGGTACGGTATCGTAGTTTTTAATGAAGTCATCAGCAAAATAGCGACCAGTATAAAAGCTACTAATTTGTGATACTGTCTGGGCCCCCATTTGATAGCGGCCTAGTGCAAATGACTTGGCGGCTTCTATTTCATCCTGAGTAATATTGCCATCCAGTACGTGGCGAATTTCACGCGTAATAATATCGAACAACTCACCGGCCGTTTCATGATTAACCTGACCTATGATGTCCCAACTGCTGTCATAATAACCGGCGCCGACATGTGCGCTAACACTATAGGCTAATCCTTTTTGACGGGCAGCCCCAAATATGCGTGAATACATCGTTCCAGTAAGAATATGGTTCAGATAATGCATTGCATCCAACTCTTCGTCGGTTAGCTCACGAGCAATAACCATCGACCAGTTAAAAGTCAGGTTGGTAGCATCTTTGCGGCGAACTACACTTGGGCCATTACTAGATAGTTCGTCACGGGGCACAATAAAACGTTCACCCTCGGGCAACTGAAAATCTTCTAGCTGACGTTTGATTTCAGCCTTGCGCCCATCTAACTTTCCGGCAATGACAAAGCGCATATTACGTGTTGTGTGCGTGCGTCGATGATGCTCTCGGACATCGGATAATGTAACATTACCGATTGTCGGCAACGACTGACGGTAGGTTAAAACATCTTCGCCAAGTAATTGTGAGACGCGCGGCCATAAAATTCGGTGATGATCATTCAGATAATTAGTTAGTTCGCTGCGAACGTTCCCCTTTTCGGCTTGCAACTCAGTGTCATTAAATCGTGGCTGACAAATCGCTAGCTTTTGTAGATCCAATATACGATCCCACTCAAAATCAGCACAGTCAGCTTCGTAAACCATCGACAAATCACTAGTGTAGGCATTACGATACGCACCGTTTTTTGTAAATTCTGATTCGAACTGGTGTTCTGATTTATAACGAGCATTAGCACCGAATGCCATGTGCTCCATAATGTGAGCGACTTGTTCGATGTCTTTGGATTTGGCATAGCGATTACCGGCACGGAACTGGAACTGCATACTCATAACGGTCGCACCAGGAACATCGATTAGTAAGCCGCGAGCACCATTTTTTAGACGTATCTCTTCAACGGTATGATTCATTTATTTATTCTTTCTTCCACCGTTATTTACGACTATTTTTACGATTTTGTCGCTGTGATTTTTTCTTTTTACGAGCCTGGTTCTTTTTGTGACTCTCGGCACTAGCAGCTGACGCTTTTTTAGTTTTGAAATCACCGTCACGCGTCAATTCACCACCAGTTACTTCATTGACGCCCTTTTCTACAGCGTGTTCGGCCAAACGTGTTAGCTCAGTTTCGTATTCTTCATCTTCACGAGCAACAACATCGTGTTTATGAACTGTCATAACAGCACGGATAACCTCGTCACGTAATGTTAGTTGCAGACTATCAAACAGTTTTTGTGACTCACTACGATATTCAACTAATGGGTCGCGTTGGCCCACGCTACGCCAGTGAATACCTTCGCGCAGGTGTTGCATGTTCTCGAGGTGTTGCATCCATAGCGTATCTAAAACCTGCAAATAAACTTCACGCTCGACTTTGCGAATAATGTGCTCTTCTAATTCTTTTTCTTTGGCTTTGTATATTTTAGCAGCTTCTTTAAGAGCTAATTCAAAACGTTTTTTATCGTTTTTCTCATCACCAATCGCTTTGAGTTTTTTATCACCAATCTGGAAAATGCTAGAAAATTCATCGTCAAATTTAGGATTGTTCTTGGATGGCAGAATGGTTAATTCCTTAACCTTGGACTCAACTAGCTTTTCTACCTCTGGCTTAATATCAAGACCCTCCAAGATCTTGCGGCGCATCGTGTACACCACGCGGCGATGACGATTGATGACATTGTCATACTGAACAACATTTTTGCGCGTATCAAAGTTATACCCCTCAACACGCTTTTGAGCAGCCTCAAGAGTCTTTGATACAGCCTTGTTCTGAATCGCCATGTCTTCATCAACGCCCAATCGGTCCATAAGTGCCGCAATTCGCTCACCCTGAAAAATACGCATCAGATCGTCTTCGGTAGAGACATAGAATTGTGTCTCGCCAGGGTCGCCCTGACGTCCACCGCGTCCACGCAGCTGATTATCGATGCGTCGTGATTCATGACGCTCTGATCCAATTACTACCAATCCACCCAGTTCGACGACACCCTTGCCTAGTTTGATGTCAGTTCCACGACCCGCAATATTTGTAGCCAATGTAATTGCGCCCTTTTCACCAGCTTTTTCGATAATCGCAGCTTCGCGCTCGTTATTTTTAGCATTTAGGATTTCGTAAGGAACTTTTTCTTTGTCTAGCCAGTCGGCGATTAATTCATTTTTGGCAATCGAGGCTGACCCAACTAGTACTGGACGACCCTCCTCGTGATACTGCTTGATCGCCTGGGCAACGGCCTTCAGTTTAGCCTTTTCGGTCTTGTAGATCAAATCTTGTTTGTCAATCCTAGCGATTGGGCGATTTGACGGAATCTGAATAACATCCAGACTATATATCTGCTGAAATTCTTCGGCTTCAGTAAGGGCAGTGCCGGTCATTCCAGAAAGTTTTTTGTACAAACGGAAATAGTTTTGGAACGATACGGTTGCCAGCGTCATACTTTCCTGCAGTACAGGCACGCCTTCTTTAGCCTCAATTGCCTGGTGAAGACCCTCATTATAACGACGGCCCTGCATCAAACGTCCGGTAAATTCGTCAACAATGATAACTTCACCATCATTGGTAACTACATAGTCTTTGTCTCGTTTGAACAAAGTTTGTGCACGGAGTGATTGGTCGATGTGATAAACCGATCGCACGTAGTCAGGGCTGTACAAATTCTTGATACCCAACATTTTTTGAATTTTATCAACACCATCATCGGTTAATGATACGCTGCGTCGTTTTTCGTCCAAAGTATAATCACCTTCGGTCAGCTTGGCCGCAATTTTAGCAAATTGATAATAGCTGTCAGGGTTTTCGGCAGCCGGCGCGCTAATAATTAACGGTGTCCTGGCCTCGTCAATCAAAATACTGTCAACTTCATCCACGATCGCAAAGTTCAGATCACGCTGGCGCAGCATGTCAACTTCGTTAACCATGTTATCGCGCAAATAGTCAAACCCGAATTCGTTATTTGTACCATAAGTTATGTCGGCAGCGTAAGCTTCCTTACGTGTCACAGGGCGCAAACGCTTCATCCGTGGATCATCATGACTCTCATTATCAAAAGTTGGATCAAACAAAAACGACGCTTCATTGATAATCACACCGGTCGATAACCCCAAGAAATGGTATAGTTCACCCATCCAACTAGCATCACGCTGTGCAAGGTAGTCGTTAACCGTAACAACATGTACACCTTTTTCTTCCAGGGCGTTCAGGTAAACTGGCAGTGTCGCAACCAATGTCTTCCCTTCTCCAGTTTTCATCTCGGCTACATTTCCCTGATGCAGAGCCATGCCGCCAATCAGCTGAACATCGAAATGCCGCATACCAAGCACGCGGTTACTAGCCTCACGAACTAACGCGAACGCATCCGGCAGAATGTCGTCTAAGGTTGTGCCTTTTTTCTGTAATTGTTTCTTTAAGATCTCTGTTTGTTTTTTAAGTTCTGGTTTTGAAAGTTTAACGTATTTTTCGGCCCGATCATTAATCAAGACTACTTTCTTTTGTAATGCCTTCAGAATCTTAGTCTGAGGATCACCAAAAATTTTGGTTAAAACTCCCTGCCTACTTACCATAATCAAAACCCTCGCGTTTCAGTTGTTTGTCGTAAAATACTCCTTATATTATACGGCGACAACGGGGATTGAACAAGGCATCAAATGTGGCAAAATATTGTATTTTGGTCGTTTTCTAAAGCTCACGCGCAAAACTGCGCTTGAACCGGCCCATCACACCGCGATGTCCAACATGAGCAATCGATGCTTGTTTGTATTTTCGTAATTGCGTGACAAGTTTTGCCTCTACAATATCGATAGCGGCTAACATATTAGTTGTCGAGTCCGTAGCTGTCATGGTCTTGTCTGGCACATGCAAAGTAACTTCAGCTTCATATTTGTTACCGTGGTCACGGTTAACTTCTTTTAGCCTAACTTCGGCAGCCACACTGTTTCTGGCGTGGCGAGGTAGATAGCGATCAAGATTGCCAATCTTTTTAGTAACGTACTTTTTAGTGGCTTGGTCCGGTGAATATTTGATCCCCGTGATCTCAATTGATGTAATCATACTACCCTCCTCTTGTTAATTGGTTGGTAGTTCTATTATAACACTTTGCGGTTGCCCATATAAGGCTGCAGGACGTCTGGTACGCGCAACGTACCATCGCTATTTTGGTAGTGCTCTAGCACGGCGACAAGTGAACGCGCCAACGAAACCGCCGTTCCGTTAAGTGTATGCAGCATCTCGACAGAACCATCACCGCGACGAACACGAATATTCAGATTACGAGCCTGAAAATCAGTACAGTTTGATGCACTGGTTAGTTCTCGGTACATCTCATCAACCGGTGACCAATATTCCAGGTCGTATTTCTTGCTAGCCGGAGCGCCCAAATCACCAGATGCAATATTGATGACATGATATGGAATCTTTAGTGCCTGCCAAATTTCTTCCTCGATTCCTAAAATTGTCTCGTGAAGATCCAGGCTTTGTTCTGGTAAAGAAAATGCGTACATCTCGAGTTTATTAAACTGATGCACGCGAAATAGACCGCGATTGTGCTTGCCGTACGTACCAGCTTCTTTGCGGTACGATGGACTATATCCAGCATACAAAAGCGGCAGATCGGATTCATTGATGATCTCGTCACTGTGGTATCCAGTCAGTGGCGCTTCGGCGGTACCGATTAGCGTCAGGTCTTCGCCTTCGATAAAATATTCATTACTATCTAGGTCACCGCGTGGCGAAAAGCCAGCACCAAGAGCCGTTCTGGAATTAATCATATGCGGAACAGTTAAATACTTAAACCCTTTGTCAGAAACAAATTCTAAAGCAAATTGAGTGATAGCGTTCTCAAGAAGCGCCAGGTCGCCCTTTAGGAAATAAAATTTGGCACCGGCTACTTTGGCGCCACGTTCAAAATCGACCCAATCCCTAGCAATCGCAAAATCCAAATGATCAACTGCTCCTCTGTTTTGTTCACCCCATTTTTTGATTTCGACGCTATCAGATTCGCCACCAATAGGTACATCGCCCTGCATCATATTAGGCACCAGCGCCATTGCCGCGATAACTTTTTCTTCTGCGATCTTTAGGTCGTCTTCAATACTCGCTAATTCGTCCTTGATAGATTTTGCTTGCGCGATCAAATCGTCAGACGGACGACCACCCTGAAGCTGTGTTGAAATAGTGTTGCGTTTTTCTCGCAGTTCATCGGCCTGCTGTTGCAGCCCGCGCTTTAGTTCATCACTTTGCAATAATTCAGCAATATTAACATCATAACCTTTGTCTTTGGCATTTTGCTGAACAAGATCAGGATTTTCTCTGATAAAACGGATATCTAACATGAATACTATTGTAGCAAACTTTATAGCTTGCAGGGTACGAGCGTATAATATGATGATATGGATTATGGAAAAACACCACAAACTACTGAGATTCCGGTCCAAAATAACGATAACGAACAAAATCTTGCTAAAAATTATTTTTTGATGCACAAAATCGGTAGTCGCATTATCGCAACCGTGGCAATAGCCGGTGACTTATATATGGCCGGATACAGGCTGCCAGTCACCCTAGAAGAACAACGTTTGTCAGAAACTCACCCGGCCATTATCGAAACAGCGACCAACGAACAGCATCTGGCGGCCGAGACTATCATTGCTGGTGGCTTTGGCATCCGCAGCGCAGTGCCAATTGCCGAAGCCCTGTCGCCTCTTGATAAAATCGGCTCAGTGTTTGCACTAGAACAGGATAACGAAGGTGTTGATCCAAATGTCATTGCTGAAAAAATTATCGAGCAAGCATCGAGTCATGGCCTGACCGAAATTGGACTGTGGGGTGACAGTATCGGCGGACCACTATTTGTAAAGGTCGGCCGGATAATCCAAGAAAGTAATGCTTATGTGCGTGTCCGATTTATCGTACTGGAAAGTTCACCGACTGGATTCGACAGCCTAAGGCCAAGCGAGCAAAATGCACTCCAGACCTTACAATTTGCCAGCTCTATCTTGCCAGATATAGCCAAACATCCAGTTGCTAGTTATTTATACAACCAACAAAAACTCAACAATTCGCCAATTATAGGTGGGCGCTTTGGTGTTGGCACTGTCATTAACGAAATGTATCGTTCAGACAGACCATCTGCCAGCTTACTGGCATCCCAGGCACTAGCCAACCTTCACATTACGTTGCAAGATGATTTTAATGCTATTGCGGACGTAGATGATAAAAAACCGCCAATTATATTCATAATCAACCCATCAGATAATAATTCAGACAAGACAGTTAACACCGAAAAGTCCAGAAACGATGAGACACGAATACTAGAAGAGTCAGGGCTAACATATGTCTCAATTGACATGCCCAGCATTTCTCACGGTGACCCGTCGGTCGACCAAAAACAGTACCGTGACATGTTGAACAAAATATTGATACCTGCAGTCAAGTTATATGATCAATCAATAGGAACACGTTTAACTACGCCGGATCGTCCGTAATGACTATTCGGTTCTTAACGCTTCTATTGGATCCAGCTTTGCAGCTTTGCGCGCCGGGAAGTATCCAGCCAACATCGCAATCAACATTAGTATCACTACTAAGATAACGATTGGAGCTGCCTGAAATATCAACAGATAGTTGCCGTCACCAAGCGTTAACGTGCTTGTAATCCATGGGTTAAGCGCCAGCCCAGCAACTACTGCAAATACCGATCCAATAGTACCACCCAAGAACCCAATCCAGGCTGCTTCGAACTGAAATAAGCGACTAACATGTCGACCGCGCATACCCAGGGCCTTCATCAGACCGATCTCTTGGGTACGCTCTAGAACCGAAATGTACTGCGTGTTAATAATACCGAACACACTAGTAATTAGTGCCAAAATACCAAACCCGATGACTATACCCTGCAAAGTATTAACGATCGTAAACAGTAAGCCTTGTAGGTCTTTGGCGGTTTGAATACCGTAACCCTGATTTACTAAATCTTTTTTGACCGTAGCCGGATCAATGCCCGACTTTACCGTTGCCATGGCTGCTAGATATTTTTGATAGTTGTCTGTTCCGAGTGTCGCAAAGTCAGACATAGATTTGGCAACTGTGTCATTAACCAATATATTTGATGTCGCCGTCAGTGAAGTTGCCGATTTACCAATCACCGCCACAACCGTCAACTGAGTATCATTTGACTGAGCCGTGGCAAGACGCGCCAACGCCTCGGGTCCACCAGCTAATACCGCCTGGATCTGTTCTGCTGTTAGATTAGGCGCGCGCTCCAGATGGATTGTCACCGTCTTGCCGATTGCATCCTGATCATCGCTAAATCCAAGTAGGCTCACATAGGCTTCTGGTAACGCGATCTCGGTATCTTTAATCGAAGTCTTAAGTGCTGGCAAAGCACCAGCCTTTACAGTCTGAGTTACACCAGAGTCATAACGTGTTACCTCAGCGGTAAACTTTTTTTGACCAGTACGCGTAATGTATTTTGCATTGATAGCGTACACAGGGTGTACAGATTCGATATCACCTCGAGCAGCGATAGCGTCAATGTCGGCCTGTGTCAACTGTTTTACACTCGCACCGTTAGGTCGTGTCAGTAAGTTATCGTTTGAATCGTATTCCTGTGGACCCGTTTGACCTCCCTCGAAGAAACTTTTGTCTTTGGCAATGGCTAAGATCTGAGGGTCGATATTAGACGTCAGTAAAGTATCTGCGTACTGACGGGCACCTTCGCCTGCAGCTATCGCAATCGTCAGTGTAAACGCCCCGACGGCTATGGCCAAACTGGTCAAAATAGTTCGAGCTTTGGCGTTTTTTAAACTGCGTCCAGCCCTGCGTGTGATATCAACCGTTTTCATTATTTTTTACCTCCGACAACCTTGGCAATTTTGCCATCCTTAACATAAATTTTCATATCACATTTTGCCGCCAGCTCTTCGTCGTGCGTCACAATTACTAGCGTACTACCGCCTTGCTTGTTCAGCCCAAACAGTAAGCGTTCGATGGTCGCGCCGGTTGCAGTATCCAGATTACCGGTTGGCTCATCGGCAAAAATAATTCGTGGATTATTAACTATCGCACGAGCAATCGCCAGTCGTTGCTTTTGACCGCCAGATAAATTCCTGGCTCGCTGCTTCTCCTTGTCACTCAAACCAACGACACGCAAAGCCGCTAAAACTCGTTTTTTGCGCGTACGTGCCGACATGTTAGCAATTTCCAGTGGCAAAGCAACATTTTCAAATGATGTTTCATTAGCCTGAACAAAAAACGATTGAAATATGAAGCCAATTTTTTCAGATCGGAATTTATCAACTGCTTTTGATTTAAGTTTTAATATATCAACACCATCAATGACCACCTCGCCTTTTTCTGGGCGATCCAAGCCACTCATAGCGTGCATTAATGTTGATTTACCAGATCCAGACTTGCCAACGATAGCAACGCTAGCGCCGTCCGGAATAACAAAATTAATATCATCCAGCGCCTTGAATGTATTTAGTTTTTTACCATAAGTTTTGGATACGTGCCGCACTTCAATCATTATTGGCCCCTCCACAAGGCTAACTATTTTACCGAATTTCGCATATTTGCTTTAGCTATTTTACCATTAACACGTTGCCGGTGCACTAATATTTAATGCAGTGGTAGATTCGGATATATTTCACGAGTTGTTGCGTCAACCTCGGGTCGCAATTGAGGGAAAGGTACACCCTCACGAGCCGTAACACCCTCGAAAATCCAAAATACGCGTTCTGAGTATCCCCAACCACACGCCGGTGGCATACCATATTCCAACATTTCGATAAAATCAATGTCTAACATCATAGCTTCGTCATCACCAGCATCACGCATGTTCTGCTGTTCAACAAATCTGTTTAATTGATCGATAGGATCGTTCAGTTCTGAAAATCCGTTACCTAGTTCTGATCCAGCAATAACTGGTTGAAAACGCTGTACCACCCTATCGTCATCCGGATTACTTTTAGCAAGGGGGCTGATGAATTTTGGTGTATTAATTAGCCAAACCGGTCCAGTTACGTCCTTGCGAATGTTTTTCCATAATTTATCAATGCCACGCGATCGGTTCTCGGTTTGTTCGACCTCTAGTTTATTATCGGCTAGTGCTTTTTTGACGTCATCGAGTGAACTTTCGTAAACGTCTATACCGTAATGTTCCTTGATGACAGTGGCGTAATCCCATACTTCCCACTGGCCACTCATATCGACATTAAAATCACCCAATTGGAACTGTAGCGTACCAAAAGTCTGTTCAAGCACTGATTTATACATACCCTCCATAAACTTCATGCCATCCTGCCAGCTAGCATAAGCCCAGTACCATTCCATAGCAACATGCTCTGGCAAATGCTCATCGCTGTAATTTTCGTTCCTAAAACGCGGACCAATGTCATAAACTTTCTCATATCCCGCACCAAGCAAGCGCTTAAGCGGTAGTTCATGACTAATGCGTAAATAAAAATCCTGGTCTAGTGCATCCATATGTGTCACAAATGGTGTTGCGTCAGCGCCACCAGTTGTATGCTCTAGGACCGGTATATTAATTTCGATAAAACCGTTTTGGTTCAAATAGTCACGTGTAGCCTGCCAAAACTTGCTTCGGCGCACAAAACGATCACGTACGTCCTGATTAACACTCATGTCGATATAACGACGGCGCATACGCTCTTCTTTGTTTGTAAAGCCTTCCTGAGCACTTGGTAACGGGCGCAGGGATTTAGTCAGTAACCTTAGATCAGTAACATAGATCGATACTTCACCGGTCTTGCTTTTGATAATTTCACCAGTAGCCTCGACGAAGTCAGCCGTATCTAGTAGTGGCAAATCAGCAATCGAAAGTCTACCCACTGCAGCATCACGATCACTGACATGACCTTCCTGTAAAAATAGCTGGATCTCACCACTAAAATCTTTGACGACAATAAATGCTAATTTACCGAATTTACGAATACCCGCAATCCGACCGGCAACAGTTGCTGTTTGATTTTCTAATTCATCAAATTTGCTAATAATGTCACCGGACATGTGTGTACGGTGGGAGTCCGCGGGATACGGATTAAATCCTAGTTTCTTTAAATCTTCGAGCTTTCTGAGCCGCTCGTCACGGAAGTCTTTTAGTGTTGCCATATCCGTTACAGTATAGCATATCAGCCATATAGAGAGACTAAAACTTAGCCAATGCTAACGATTTTGTAAGTAACGCTACCCTTTGGAGTTGAGATTATTGCACTATCACCTACTTTTTTGCCATAAACAGCCTCACCAATTGGCGATTCGTTGCTGACCTTACCTTCTAGTGGGTCAGCCTCTACAGGGCCAACGATAGTGTAGGTCGTAGTTTTGCTGCCGGTTTTTAGTTCGACTTTGCTGCCCAATGATACCTTAGTTTTGCTACCGCCCTTTATCAGGTCGGCGTTTAGCAAAATATCTTCGATTTCAGCAATACGGCTCTCTAACAAACCCTGCTCTTCGCGGGCGGCGTCGTATTCTGCGTTTTCTGACAAATCGCCAAAATCACGTGCATCAGAGATCTTGTCGGCTATGGCGCCACGACGGCTCTTTAATTCCTCGAGTTCTAGCTCGAGTTCTTTCTTGCCTGCTGGGGTAATCTGGTAAAGTTTCTTCATTCTATTTTTCCTTAATTCATCATATAAAGCGTAATCATAACCATCTATGCGCTATATATAGCGTATAACACTCAAAAAGCATCTACAGTCAGCTCAGTTTAGCAAGCAGTTGCTCGCGTGTCAACAGGTCGGTCTGGCCAGTCGTTCGTGGCGTAAATTCATACTGACTAGATTCTATCAATCGATCACTGACGGTCACGCGGTATGGTATACCCAGCAACTCACCATCGGCAAATTTCTCACCCGGTCGTACATCACGATCGTCATATAGCACCTCAATGCCCCGCGCGGTTAGTTCATCGTATAATTCGTCAGCATGTTTGACGGCCACGTCACCGCCAATACGCACCAAATACACCTGGGCGGGTGCGATATTCTCAGGCCACACGAGACCTTTGTCGTCTGAAAAATGCTCGGCGATCAAGCCCATAACCCGACTAGGACCAATGCCGTAGCTACCCATAAAGACCGGTTTGACGCTGCCGTCTTCGTCATTGTACGTCAGGTCTAACGGTTCGCTAAATTTGGTTCCAAGCGTAAATATATTACCAACTTCAACGGCACTGACTGCCTCTAACTCGTCTTTACTGACTCCTAATTCGGCTAGCACCTCGTCGTTATAAACCTCTTCATTGATGGCTATTTTTTTATCCCTATGTACATATATCGTGTCCTCACCAACTGGGCTAATAGTCTGGAACTCGTGACTGAATTTAGAAAAGCTACCACCGCTTGCAAAAGTTTTATACGTCCATTCACCCAGCCCTAGACGATCATAAACGCGGATATATGCATCTGTAATTTTATCGTAAAATGCATCATGTTCGGCCTGGTCACGGCTAAAACTATATAGGTCTTTCATCCAAAACTCGCGGCCACGCATCAACCCGCTTTTTGTGCGAAGTTCATTGCGAAATTTGATCTGAAACTGATACGGATAGACAGGAAGATCTTTGTAACTATGTATAAAATCTTTCATTAGATGTGTCAGTGGCTCTTCGTGGGTTGGCGCTAGGCCCAGTTCGCTACCACCGGCTAGATTAGTCTTAAACCAAACATCCATCACCTTGTCATCCCAACGCCCCGACGCCTCCCAGACGTCTTTTTGCTGCAAGGCAGTTAGACTAATCTCGTTACCTCCAACACTATTCATCTCTTCACGAATTATGGCGATAATCTTGTCTAGGACAATCTTTCCTAATGGCAAATAGGCATACACGCCAGCCATTTGCTTATGGACATAGCCAGCACGAATCAATAACTGTGCGTTTTTTGCGACTTCGTCGGCTGGTGCTGATTTGCTGGTTTTGGTAAATAAATTGGTTAATCGCATACTATCCCCCTAGTGTAGTCAATAAAGCAGGATTAATAAAGAGGATATAAAACGCCAAACTGTTTTTCATCGTGTGT
>Ga0265297_10002832_pt1 | contig 33520 bp, 34 predicted proteins | sample Munlanlwell13791_FD_192502 | JGI IMG/M metagenome (GOLD analysis project Ga0265297, IMG submission 192502) | Leachate microbial communities from a municipal landfill in Southern Ontario, Canada - Leachate well 137-91 | ecosystem: Engineered > Solid waste > Landfill > Unclassified | place...
TGATGTCGGTGCTGGTTGGTTAGTTGTAGGGGAATTTGATGATACAACTTTATTTTCTGTTTCTGTTAAATGTTCATTGCAATTCATAAAATATGCTATAACAAATATAAGTAATAACGAAATTAAGATTTTAACATAGTTATTATTCATATTATATAATATATAAATATATTTTTTATTAAACATAAATAATGTTAAATTTTATATTCTAATCTTAAATTTAACATTGCCAAAATCAGTATACAAATATAAAAATACAAATAATGTCAAAAAAACACCAAAACTTAAAGAAATAATTTTCATGATAGATATTTTTGTTTCTTCCATCGTTATCATTTTTGGTGTTATTTCTATCTGTGAAGAAATAGGAAATGTTTCTTTCATATAATATAACATAAAAAAATATTTTATTATTAGTCAAAAATAAAATATCATATTCATTGTAAAATTATTACTTTTTTACGATTTTTAATCCAATCTAAACAATATACTGATGAAAATATAAGTAATAACAAAATCAATATTTTAATCATGTAATATAATATATAAAAATATTTTTATTTCGCAAACATATAATAACAAGATATTATAATCGCTATCAGACATAAAATAATAGAAATAATTAATACAGTTTTAGACATTCCAGTTTTTTCACTTGTTTTTTCTTCTGTTTTGACTTCTGGTTTTTTTTCTGTTTTATCATCAATTTTTGTTTCTTCTTTTTTATCTACTGGTTTTGTTTCATCTTGTTTAGGTTCGTATGGTTTAGGTTCTTCTGGTTTAGTTATTGTTTTATCTGATGACCCAGTACAATTTTGGACAACTGACGAATTAAACTTAATATCTTTTCCTGCATCCAATCCGCCCATTTCAATTGTTGATTGACAAATTGTTAAATTACAATCTCTAGCAGAATTATCATCTTTTCGTGATCCTTTATCCAAAAATGCTAATTGATTCTGAGAACATCCAATCATATAACATGTATGTGGAATAGATTGAACAGTAGAATTATCTTTTATCTCTTTTCCATAACATGCACATTCACCAGAAAATTGTGCAAATTCTGAACCATCATATTTTTCATTTTTGCTTTCTTTTTCTAATTCATAATTATTACGAATGTTATGACAATAAATTTGATAAAATTGATCACAAAAATTTGTATCCCAGGATGGATCGCATTGTGACATCGGAACATCAATAACCTTTTCATAAAACTTAAATTTTGTCGCAATTGGTGATAATTTAGTTGTATCTATTTCAGTTGGTATTGGAATTCTTATTTTTATTGCCTGTGATTTTGCTGTTGATTTTTGCTGATTATGAATACAACATGCTCTTTTTATAGTTGTCTGATCCAAAAGTTTATCTGCATATTCACTTATTTCATCACGAGTAGAAGGAGCATTAGATAATCCATTTATCATATTACGCATATCGTTAGGATCATTAACACGATTATTTATTTCTGCATAAATTAATGCACTCATATATATTATGAAAATAAAAATTTATTTTCATAACAAATTCTGTGTCATCCTAATACTTGCACTGTCTGGAGATGGAAATGAACTGAATGGTGCTAATGAATTATAAAGCCATTTTTTACATACGATATCATTTATCCCTTGGATTTCATCATCAGATTTATCTTTATCCATAGTTGTTTCATATTCAGATAAATAATTCCATCTTCCATATGAATATGGTGCATTAAAATCACCTTCTAAACATAAATAATCATTATCAGTCGTTTGACAAACACCACAATTAAAACATTTACTACATGATTTCATTGCTCCTTCAATATCACTATATTTTGCTAAACTATTTGGTGATGTTACTCCAATAATATTTGTAAATTTTTCAACATTTACTAAAAATAATAATGCTATTATAATTATTATAAACCATATCATTAAATATCATCAAGAAAATAATTTCTTCTTCAAATATAATATGGGAAATAAATCATCATCAACCTCTCGAATTGAAAATAATACTGTTGTAGTTAATGAAAATGATGTTAAAATACTTGATACTAAAATAAATGACATAATTACAAATTCTATAATTAATTCTGCAAAAGTATGTTCTGCAGCAATAGCACAACTCCAAAATATAAAATTTGAAGATGTATCAGCAAAAGAAGACATTAATATTAGTACTGACCAATCACAATCTGCAGCATTATCATTCGATTGTGTGAATCAATCTGAACTAAGGAATGACATATCGCAAGAAATTATTAATAAAATAATGACAACATTAGAAGAATCAAATAATACAAAAATTGTTGACACGTTAAATGCTATCGCACAATCAAAAGTTTCATCATCTGGAATACCATCGGCAATAGGTTCACAAGCAGATACAAACCAAACTATTATCACAAATACTAAAACTGAAAATATTTCAAGAACATATATTAATCAAGAAGTTCAAAATTCAGTTTGTTATAATTTTACAACAAATGATATTCAAAGTGCAATTACAAGTGTTTATAATTCTCAAAATGTTGAGTTTAAAAATGTTTCTTCTTCTGGAAGTACTGTTAAAATAGCAATGTCACAAAAACAAGGTGCAGAATTAATGATGAAAGCAATACAAAAATCAAATATAGGAAATAAAATTACAACATCATTAATTACTGACTTAGAACTTAAAAAAGAAACAACTAGCACAACTGATGTTGATAAAAAAACTTCTACAGAAGCAAAATCAGAAGTTGAGTCAAAAGACTGGGTTACAAATGCAACTGATAAAGTTGCAGATTTTTTATCAAATTTATTTGCAGGTAAAAATTCATGGTTACTTTGGATAATTATCGCAATTGTTATCATTGTTGTTATTTTTGTCATTTTCAAAATGAAATCCAAAAAATAATATATGTATAAATTATATGAAATTTAATTATATTATCTATCATAAAAATTGTTATGATGGTTTTGCAGGATTTTTTCTTCTCCATCATAATAATCTAATTGATACTGATGCTATAATTTATCCTGATCAACCTTTTTCAAAAATAATTCCTCCTGATATTGATAATAAAGATGTAATAATTGTTGATGTTGCTTATGGTATTGAAATTCTCGAAGAAATATCAAAAAAAACAAAATCATTATTATTTATTGATCATCATGTTTCTACTCATTTAGATATTAAAAATGTAAACTTTAAAAATACAACTGTCATTTATGATAAACAACACTCTGGCTCGTGGCTTGTCTGGAATAATTTTTATAACTCAAAAAAAATTCCTTCATTTATTCGTTATATCGAAGATTCCGATACGGGAAAATATTCTTTTAATTCTACAAAATCTTTTATGATTTCACTTGAAGTTAATTATGACCTGGAACCTACAATGAATAATTTAATAAAATGGGAAAAATTATTTAATAAAAAAGAAATCATACACCTTATAAAATTAGGTAAATTTTATTTACAATATGATGATACATTAACAAATATAAATAAAAAAAAATATGTTTTTACAACATTTCCTAGTCAAATGATTTTTGAAAAATACAATGATATATTTAAAAAAAAAGGTCAATATAAAGTTGCTGTTTACACTGGTTCTCCATGTCCTTCAATTAGATCATTAAGTGAAAAAATTCAGTTAGAAAGTGATTGCGATATTTTTATGATTTGGAATTATCAATTGGATAAAAAAAAAACTATCATTACAATGAGAAGTAATAAAGTTGATATAAGCGAAATAGCAAAAGCATTTGGTGGCGGTGGTCATGAAGGTGCTAGTTCATTCTCTACAGATATTTCAATCGATAATTTATTCGACGAAATTGTTCCAAGATAAATATGTTTATTTTTAATATTTAATATCCATAGTTTTAATAAATTATGGATATTCCAAATAATATTTTATCAGATATTGAAATGCCTAGAATCATTGAATCACTAAACTATACAATAACAAATTACGGTTCTATAAAATTATCTCAAATTATAACTCATTTCGATAATAATTATGTTGAACTTAAAAAAAAACAACAAATTATTAATAATTTTTATTCTGATAAACAATTACTTTCAATTCTTGAAGAAAAACTAAAAGAACTAAAAAAATATGAACAACTCTTATATAAATGGTTCGGATCCGATTATGATGAAAATTTATATTTTAAACATTCTTTTTTTAATCAATCAACATTATTAACTATTACAAACAAATTACAATATTATTCGGCTTTTATATTAATTATAGTTCACTTGTTAATTTATTTTGTTCTTAAACAACTTGGATTCTCCATTGGCTTTATAGAATATTTAAAATCTTCATACAAAATGTATCAAACAATGATTTCAATGATTTTATCATCATTTATGTCAAATCAAACTTTAATAGAAATAGGTTCAAATAGTCTAATTTTTATTTATGGTTTACAACAAATATATTCATTTGTAAGTTCTATAAATAAAGGTTATGATCATTATAAAAAATGTAATTCATCTATTGATGAATATCATGAAATTTTAAAAGCAATACAAATTATTAAAGAGATTAATAATCTTGATAACATTTTAGATAAAAAAATATCTTTTAAAAAAATTGATCAATGTTTCAAAAAAGACTTATCTTTAGGAAATGTTTTAATTTTAAGGAAAGAAAAAGAACAATATGAAAAAGATTTTACAAATATTCTTGAATACATCGGAGAAATTGATGTTATGGTTATGACTTGCAAAATGTTAGAAACAAAACAATTTGTTATTCCTAAATTTAAAAAATCCAAAAAAATAATATTAAATATAAAAAAAATGAGAAATCTTTTATTAGAAAAACAAGTTATGAATGATTTTGATAATGAAAATAATCTTATGATAATTACAGGATCAAATAAAAGTGGAAAAACAACATATATTAAAACAGTTTTGACATGTATTTTATTATCACAAAGTTTGGGAATTGTTCCTTGTGAAAAAATAATATTGACACCATTTCAAAATATCTTTAGTAAAATTTTATTGGAAAATAAAATTGGTCATGAATCATTATTCGAATCAGAAATTAATAATCTATTTATTTTACTCGACTTAATCAAAAATAAAAATAATAAAATATTCTTTATCATCGATGAACTAATGACTGGAACAAATATTGATGAAGGAATCGCAAATTCATATTCATTTTGTTCATTTATTTCTAAAAAAAGTAATGTATCAGGTATTATTTCAACTCATTTTTATCAAATTTGTGATATTAAAAATATTAATTATAATAAATTTACAGCAAAAAATAAAAAAGGTCATTTTGTATTTGACTATAAATTAAAAAAAGGAATTTCACATCAATTTATCGCTACAGAATTACTAAAAGAAAAAGGTTATGACCATAAAATTATTGATATGGCTTTGAAAAAAATAAATAAATCATAAATATTTAATTTATTCGTAAATAAATTAAATATTTTATTGTTTAACAAAACTTATCGAAGTATCTAAAAATTGTAATGGCTCAGATGAAAATGTTAACGGTTCTGGAAAACTTAATGAAAGAACTTCATAAGGAGTTTTATTTTCAACAAACATATAAACCATAAATATTAATAATATTAAAATAATTAACCAATAAGGAATATGAATTCCAAAAAATGAAATTCCAGTTCTTGTTTCAAAACATCTTTTTTTCTCTTCTATGGAATCTTCCATATTTTTTATTATACACTATATTAAGATTTTTTTTATAAATTTATAAAAAAATTTAAACGAAACTTTTTATTTTTCTATTTCTTTGTGTAATCTTTTGTTTTGTGATTTTTCAAATCTATTACTATATGCAATATCTCCACTTATACCATATAATCCTTTACTAAGTAAAAATTCAACTACAACTGAACTAAAAGTTTTGTCAATTTTATTCACTCTAATGCTTTCAATTCTTCCATCACTCGTTGTGTAAAAAACTTTTTTAACATTGCATTTTTTTAACAATTTTGTGCACAATGAACATGGCTCCGATTTACATAATTTCTCATCCTCCCTCGATAATCTAATAACTAACATATTACACTTCTTTTTATTCCTATTTTTCAAAAAAAATAAACACGAATTTAAACAATCCATCTCTGCATGAATCGACGCAATCCGCTTATTTTTAATTTTCTTCAATCTCAAATTATCTATGTCAGTATGATTATATCCACATCCACAAATTTTACCCCCAGACCATAGAACGGCACCATGTCTATTAGCCATAGTAGACTTCCTTGCCATTTCCTTTGCCAAATTTAATTTGTTCAACATACTTCAACTATATACTTATATAATGGATTATCTTTATTTTATTTTTTCAATTTTTTAATTTATTGTAATAATTTTTTGTCTATATAAAATAACCTATTTTCAATATCATATTCAATCTTATAACTATCTATTTTATATTTCTTTTTTTCTTTAATTGTTTTTATTGTATATCTATTACATAAACTACATATCCACTCAGCAATACCAAATTTTTTATTTATCCAACATAATTTAAATGCCTCATCATTATTTTTTAATAAATCAATTTTTTCTAAACTATATAATAATTGTGCTGTTTCAACAGTCCATTCTTTACAACATAAAATAAATAGATCATGAATAGTATTTTCATTGAATTTTTCAAATTTTGTTTTTGAATTTTTAACAAATTCATAAAGTATTTTTGCATTTTTAATATTAGCATTTTTACAATTAAATTTAAATAATTCATAAACATCAATATTTCCAACTTCATTTAATAACCAATTAGTAATACTAAAATCTCCTTCACAACTGATAATGAATAACTCATCGTTATTAAAATGTAAATCTGCTTTTATCTCCCAAAACCATTTTAACATTTTTATAAAATTATTTTTACAACTATTTATTAGAATTTCTTTATCTACTGATAAAGAATGATTTTTTTCATACATCCATTTTGCAATTCTAATATTCCCTTCTAAACAAATAGTTTTAAATAAACTATCCGTAATTTCTAGCTTCTTAACTTCATAAAACCATTCAAAATCTTCAATACTATTAATACGATCATTTATTACCTTTTTAATACAATTTTCACTTACTAAATTCGGCATTTTAGTATCTAACCATTTTATTACTGATAAATCACTCATTGTAATTATACTTTCAATATGTTTTTCTTCTAATTTTTCTGTTAATTCATTTCCAACTATAATATCATCCCGTTTAATTTCACAACTATCATATATCCATTCTGCCATTTCTAAATTATTCTCACAACAACAGTCAACAAAAGAATCTAACTTATCACAAATATTTATCGGATGAATTGTATTAATCCATTTACATATTTCAATCTGTTTACAACATAAACAATTAAAAATATCAGAAAATATATCATCATGCTCTATATCAATTAAATCATACAGCCATTTTGCCGTTTCAATATATCCATTTATACATGAAAATATAAACCATCTTATATTTAAATTTTCTTGTAAATATAAAGTTAAATTGTGTAATTTTTCATCTTTTTTGAATATATCAATATTAAACGAATATCGTAAATGTTGTTTACGACATAAATTTTTAAATGTTTCGTAATCCATTAATATTATATATTTATAAATTATTTTTATATCATATTAATATCATTCTTAATTTTTTAATAATTTTTTTTGCTGAAATTTTATTATCTAAAAAATTCATATAATTATCATTAATCGTAAAACTTTTTATAAATGTATTACCATCCATAACAATATGATAATCATCACATAATTCACATAACCATTTTATTAATGATATGTTATTTTTATAATATGATACTCCTATACAATCTTTAAATAATTTATCGTTTGATATTCGAATATCTATAAATTGATAAATTTTAAAATACCATTTTGCAATCTCAAAATAATTTCCAAAACAAAGTTTGTAAAATATATGATAGCAACATTCTAACGAATTATAAATATTTTTATGGTTTTCATAAAACCATTTTACTAAGTCTAAATTTTTTGTCGAACAAATAGAAAAGAATGTATTGTTTTGAATTGTATTATTAATTTGTATCTTATTTGAATTAATAATATCTTTTACAATATCAATATTGACATTTTTTGATGAACAATATATATTAAATGAAGATTGAGATAAATAAAAAGTTTTTTCACACTTTGAAATATAATCATTTACAAGATTTATAATATCTTTATTTCCAGTTGTTAAAGCATTAAAAAATGCATCATTCCAATTAATATTTGTGTCACTTTTTTCGAATAATATTTTTATTAATTCTAAATCATTTAAACAACAACTTTTCTCGAATAACAAACTTTTATAATTTAATGTTTTTTTCAAAGAAATTAACAATTTAATATCTTCTATTTTTCCCGAATTAATCAATGGCAATAAATAAGCATCTATATATGTTTCTAATTCTGTTTTATTTTTCTTTTTATCATAAATCCATTTTGCAGTATTAATTTTTCCATTATGACAACATTCTTTAAATGCTTCATCTTTTCTTCCATGAATATCGATTCCTAATCCATATAACCATTCTAACATTTCAATAGAACAATGCAAACAACATTGTGTAAATAACTTTTTATTGTTTTTAACACTAAAAATCCCTAAATCATATAACCATTTTGCTACATCTAAATAATTATGTATACAGCTTTCAGTTAATGCATTAAAATTTTTAAATTCTATTTTAACTTCCTTCTTACTAAGTAACCATTTTGCAGTTTCTAAATATCCATGCGAACAACAACATATAAATATTATATCATCAAAAAATCTTTTCAAATAAAAATCACAATTATTCCTATTTATTGTTTCTTCAAATTTATATCTTAGATTATGTCCTATACAATAAATCTCGAAATCGTTCTTTTTACTTTTATTAGTTTTACGTGGCATGGTATATTATAAGTTATAATTATTATTTTTATCTTTTTATTTTCAATTTTTTTATCAACACAAAAATATAAAGATATTATTCATTTCGAACTATTTATTTCGAAATGAGTAGATTTTTAGGTATTATATGCATTGGTGATAATGGTATTGAAAAAGACAATAATTATTAAAAAAAAGTGTTTATTGAAAATTTTTTGTTTATTTAAGTTTAAAAATTGGAGCAATGTCTTTTACTATATTATTTGCAAGTTCTTCTTTGTCTTTGATCATTATATCTGTTATTCTTCTTAACTCTTCATTTTTTTCTGTTATCATTTCTAAATTTGTTGTTTCTTTTAATTTTATCTTATTAAAATAACTTCTTATTTCATCCATCATATATTTTATTATTGGGTCAACAATTACTTCTTTCAGTTTAATTCCTTTTGGATCTTTTATCCATCTTATCATTTCTTCTTTATTCTTTTTTATTAATTCCTTTGCTCTTATGTAAAAACTTAATCTACTTATGTCAGTTGAAAATATGTTTTCTTCATTTTTATATATTCCTACAATTATTTTTCCTATTATTTTAACTAATTCATCTGTATTTACTATAAAATATTTTCCAAAACAAAATTCTTCATCTTTATTTTTAATTTCTATTACTTCTTCTATTTGCTCATTTGTTGGAGGTAATAATGCCGGTACATTGCTATAATTCATCTCTAAATATTTTGTTATTCTATCATTTATATTTATCGTCTTTATCACAATCTCTTCTGCTTTTTTTATCACCTGCTTTTGCTCTTCTATTTCAGTTTCTAATTTTTCAATCTTCCTTTCTTTCTTCTTATTCTCATAAATTAATTTACTTTTACACTTTTTTTCATGCTCTTTTACTCCGTATTTACGTGTGAATTTTTTCTTGCAATAACAACATTCGTATGTATTCACGTCATCAAGTCGTTTTTTAGCAGGTTTTTCCTGCTGACAGCAGTTTTTTCCTGCTAAATTACAGGTTTTACCTGTTGTCGTTGTTATAATACCTTTTTTTTTATGTTTTTGACTTTTTATATGTCTTTTAAAATTTGATTTATCATTTGTTTTATAACTACAAATTTCACATCTATATATCTCCATATATTTTATAATCTTATTTTATTTTTTATGTTCTTATCGTCTTTAATTTTTTTTGACTTTTTATTTTATTTTCTTTTGTTAAGATGTATTATCATCTATTTTAATTATTTTATTTTTATAATTTATTATCTTTCAGCATGATAAATAAATTTTGACTTTTTGACTTTTTTTACTTGTGGAATTTTTATAAAAATGACTTTTTTTATTTAGCAGCATGTATTACTTTTGTGATTTTGTTTACTATATTATCTTTTTTATTAAAATTCGCAGGTATATTGTCTTTTTCATTTTTTTCAAAATTTTTTTGTGAAAAAAATATTTTTTATAAAAATATTTTAGCTATATTGACTTTTTTAAGATTTTTTTGTTCAAAATTAAAATTATTTTTAAAATTTTTTACTTATAACTTTTCTACACACACACTAACCCTATGTGTGTTGAAAACTTTTTTAAAACTTTTGAAACTTGATTTTTATCATTTTTTTAATAAATTTAAATTCATTAAAATATAAACATTTTACAATGATAATATTTATTATTTATCATTTTTAAGGTAATAAAAAATTAGATTTTGTATGGTCTTAAATTTTAACATAAATAATTTATATGATTTCAACAGTAAAATAATTATAGTCATAAAAAACATTAAATTTTAGTATCAAAACATTAAAATATTTTATGTAGATATGATATAAATAATTATATCATAATTAAAACTAAATAAAACCATTCACAAATTTCAATATTTCTAGTTTTAATACAATGAATAAATGCTATTTGCATAATTAAAATAATAATTCAATATCTTTTTGTTGCAGCAGATATTCTGCTAATTCCTTCATAATCATGTGCAATAAATATTCTGCTAATTCCTTCATAATGATGTGCAATCACAAAATCAATATATATTGTACGCGGGTCATTATCATCACGTTCAAAATAAGATAAGTAGGTAAATTTTGTTGTACCTTCATATTTTTCCATAAATTCTTTTTTTTCTTTTGTAAAAATGTTAATTCCAGTTTCTAAAAATATATTTCTTACAATATTACTATTATACTTAATATTAATAGATTCATTTTTACTTTTTTCAGAATCAACTTTTTTACTTTGAGTTCCACCCATTCTTTTTAAATATAAAATAATAACTACATATCAATATGTTTATTTTTCAATTTTTTGTAAAAACATTTTATGTAGTTATGAAACTTATTTTTTAATAAATTCAAATCTATTTTACCATTGAAACAATTTTTAATTAAAATATTTTATGTGGTTATGATATAATTATTTATATCATAACTAAAAAATTATTCAATTGGTCTAAATTTTCCGATCAAAATTTCATTATCAGTACATTTCACTTCATTAATCAACCACAATAACATGTCTTTGTGTCCATTTGTAGAAATATTTTCAAGAAAAACCCCCATTAATTCATTGCTAAAATCAATTTTCCCATTCATAAACAAGAATTTTGCAGAAGACAATTTTCCATTAATACAACACCATTTAAATAAATCATAATATGTATTAAATTCATAGTACAAAATAGATGATCTTTTATAATTATAAAATTGATTGTAATCAACAACATTATTAAAACTAAATAACCATTTACAAATTTCAATATTTTCTGTTTTAATACAATGAATAAATGCTGTTTGCATAATAAAAATATTAATTTCATATTTTTCTCGTAAATATTCTGCTAATTCCTTATAGCCATAATGACACGCAATTATAAAATCAATATACAATTTATCTATACATTCATCACCATAATAAAAAGATACATTAATAAAATTAATTGTATCTTTATAATTTTCACAAAAAAGATGTCTTTCTTCATCTGTAAAAAATTTAATTCCTGTTGTAAGAAATATATTTCTCACAACATCACGATCATACTTAATATTAACAGATTTAGTTTTACTTTTTTTAGAATCAACTTTTTTACTTTGAGTGCCACCCATCCCTTTTCAATATGTAAAATAATAAAGACATCTCAATATGTTTATTATTTCAATTTTTTTTCAAAATAGTTTATGTAGTTATGAAATTTACTTTTTTTAATGAATTAGAATTCATTAAAAAATAAAAAAATATATTATATCTGATCTTAAATTTTAATTAATTTTTTATGATTTCAACAGTAAAATAACCATTTTCATAAAAAACATTATTCATCAGTTCCTTTTTTACTTTATCAATATTCTCAACAGAAAATTTTCGTTCAAATTCGAATTGATATAAGTTCCAATCCTCAGTGACAACAAAAGATACTATTCCATCATATTTTTTTGCTAAATTATCCAATATATATAAACATTCGTGTAATACAAAATTATCATCACGTGTTTTTGGAAATTTAACAATCCATTTTATTTCTTTCATCTCTTTAGTTTTTAAATATTCATCTTTTTCTTTTTCTTTTTTTTTCTTCTCTTCAATAGTTTTATTCCAATAATCTTCACGTTGTTTCTTTAGTTCTTCAACATTTTTTACCTCTTCATCACAATCAAAACATACATCTAAATTTCCTATTTTATAATAAACATTTCTCTCTAACTTTTCATGTTCATCGTCACTATCACATTTAAAAAATTTATTGCATTTTGCACAAGATTTATATGTTTCACTAAAGAATCTACCAGTTTCAATTGATACACTTTTAATTAATTGTTTTCCAATGTCTTTGTAATTATCCATTATATTAGTATATTTATTAATCTTTATATTTTATTATTGAAATAAAATTAAAAGATCTAAATGCTAATAATTAAATTTGAGCTAAATATACTATATGTGTATGTCAAATTAATGTTATTGTTATTTGTTCATCAGAAAGTTTATTACCATAAGCAACAACAAATATAAAATACACCAATCAATAAAAAAGTTTTAAAATATTTTAAATTTTATAATAATGACCAAATATCATTAAAAATTTCAAATCCAATTTTATTAACGAATTTACTAGTAAATCCACCAAATAAAAATCCATTAACTAAAATTTTTCTATGTTGTAAGATTTTTGTCATTAAACTTAAATAATTTGGAACTGCTACACAATAGCCTTCAGAACTACATCGAATAGTTTGTTGTAATGTTCCATCAGATATTTTCCATATTTTAATTGTTTTATCCAAAGATTCTGATATCAATAATGTATCATCCATACTAAAAATAACTGATGGAATCCAATCAGCATGTTCTTCAAAAAGATCGTATCAATGTTCCATCTAATACATTCCATAATTTTATCGTATTGTCAGAGGATCCAGACGCAAAATATTTTTCATTTGCACTAAATACTATTGAATGAATTCTATCTGTATGCCTCCATAATGAATATATCAATGTTCCATCTGATACTTTCCACAACTTAATTTCTCCAAACCATGATCCAGATAAAAGCAATTGGTTGTCTTCACTAAAAACCATTGACATAGTTCGAAACATAAAATTATTTATTATTATTGTTTGCACTAATGTTTCGTCAAATATTTTTAATGTTTCATCAAATACTTTCCATAATTCTATTGTTTTTTCATTCGTTTCAACTGCTATTAATTCAAAATTTTTGCTAAAAGTAATTGACCCATTCCAATTTTTATGTTCTTTAAGTGTTCGCACTAATGTGCCATCTGATACTTTCCAAAACTTAATCGTTCTATCCCATGATGAAGATGCTAATATCTTATCATTTACGCTAAAAGCTATTTCTACTACCCAGTATGTATGACCAACTAATGTGTGTATAAGTGTTCCATTTAATACATTCCATATTTTGATCGTATTATCCATATATCCTGATGCTAATAATTTAAAATCTGAACTAAATACAATTGACAAAACCTTCCTTTCATGTCCAACAAATGTTCTTATTAATGAACCATCGAAAATCTTACGTATTTCAATATTATTACCACAAGCAACAGCAAACATAAATTAACACCAATAATAAAAGACATTTACAATATATTTATAAGTTCAATTTTTTAACAAAATTGAAATCATACAATTTTAAATAATAAATTGTTCTATGTAAAGTTTTATTTAATATTTTTGTAAAAATATTAAAGCTGTAATCAAGTAGTTAAAAAAAATTCAAACATTCATTAAAATTCGGAATATCCATTTTAAGACATAATTTTGAATTTTGTCCACCAAAAAGAAATCCATTAAATAAATGTTTTTGTCTTTCTCTTTTTTTTTTCATTTTATATTCCGTAATTTTTTGTATTCTATATTTCATAATCTTTTGTAATATCCTATCATAATACCAATGTACATTTTTTAAAGACATTGAAATAAATAGTTTCATACATCCTAAATCAAATAATAACCATTCTAAAATTTCATTTACACAATCTGGAACTTGTTTAATGTTATGTTCATATTCATAATATAGAAAATGTTCATAACTAAAACAACAAAGTTCAAAAATTAGACTATAACAATTACTTAAATTATATCCTAAACTATGAATCCACTTAGCTATGTCTATATTTCCACTTGTACATGCTTCTATCAATATATCTCTACGAACATTATGATCATTATCATCATCTAATCCATCATCTAAAATATTATTGTCTAAACTATATAACCATTTTGCTATTTCAATATGATTTTGTTTACATACTGACCAAACAAAACCATAAACATTATCAATGTCCATAATATCAATACCTAAACTATATAACCATTTTGCTAATTCAAAATATCCACATTTACAAGAATTCGTAAAAGCAATATAATTATCAAAGTTAATATAAATATATTTTTTGTAATCATTATATAACCATTTTGCTGTTTCTATATATCCATATGTACATATTGTAATAAATAAATAATTAATGTCAAATTTTTCTTTCAATTCGATTTCATAATAACATTTTTCATTAAATTCGTATCTTAAATTATGTTCTTTACAATATTCTTCAAATTTTTCTTTAGTTAACGTTAACATGTTTATATTATATTTTATATTAAATAGTAAGCATTTTAAATTTCAATTTTTTATAAAAAATTGAAATTCTAATTTATTAGTTTGAATATCATAATAAAAAGTTAAATGAACATTGTTAATTTTTCTATCATTTTAACTGATAAACAATGTCAACAAAAATCTAAATTTCCATTTTTTCCATTTATTCTTCCAACAATTGTTATTAATAATAGTAATTTAATTGATTCATGTCTTTTTTATATTTCTGCTAAAAAATCTATATCTGACAAATCAAAATATGGACAAGAAGAAAAAATAGTTTTTTTAACACAAATGGAAATCAAAAAAAATAACATTGCAATTATTTTTCCAGTTCTTAAACATATAAATATTTTATCATTTGGATATTTTTCATTGGATTTTTTCTTAAATAAACTTAAAAAACAAAATGAACAATTCATTAATTTATCATTTAATATAAAACGAACAATTTACCATCATGAACATCATGTTTTTTTACATCAATATATAACTATTAGTATTGTATACTTAATAACATGGAATAAATTAACTCCAACAATAGAAAAAGCAATAATTGATCATATTGTTTGTAGTTCTACAATTTATGATGAACATGATATTTTTATTATGAAAAACATTGTTCTTTTTATTGATTCCATCGTTAATTCTTTTAATGTATTACTTTCAATTTGTTATTCATTTACAAAAAAATATTTATCATTCAATTTTATGAAAAATAATTCTCATCTAAAATGCATTCAAGAACGAGAAACCAATGATGTTAAAACTTTAGAATTACAACATTATTTTCACAATGAGATTTGTTCACATTTACTTTTTGTTAAAGGCTTTATGTTTGGTGGAATAAAAAGTTTACTTCAACTAAAAGTTAGTATATTTAATTTTTGGTTAATTAAAGATTTTATTTAATAACATATTATTTATGTTATTAAACATTAAATTTTGCATCATCACCATTAAATAAAATTTCCAAATCTAAAACGTCATCAACAAAAATATATTGATTATTTTTCCATACTGTATGACATCCAGATGGAAATTCTTCCACAAGTTCATTTGTTTTTTTTGAATATTTTCTTATCGTATAAAAATTATCATGGAAAGAAACACCAATAATTTCATAAAAAAACATTGAATCCATAGCATTTAATCATTTATTAAGAGAGATATTAAACATTTATTTTTTCAATTTTTTTATTACTCAAGATAATATAATGCTTTTCTCATTCCATCTGGTTTCGCTTTTATTTTCTTAGAATTTTCTACCAAAAATTTTATGGAATTCAATATATAATCAATTTCCTTTTTTGTCATATACCAACTAAATGTAATCCTACACCATCCTTCAAATGTCTTTTTCATTTGTTTCCTGAGAAAATCTGCAAACATCCCACAACATGATAATCCTCCTCTCGTTTGTATTCCAAACATATCATTTAATAACAAAACTACGTCGTTATGACTTAAATCTGAAATAATTATACAAAAAATTGGAACACGATGATCTAAAGCAACATTAGGAAAAATAAAATCGAAATTTGTATTATTTTTCATTAGTTTATATAAAAAACTATTAACATAATTTGTGATCCAAACATCATTTTTTTTAATTACATCTTTAAATGCATAAGTTGTTTCCATTGCTTTTTTTAGTTTGATTATACCTATAATATTTGGTGTTCCACCAGATTCTTTTTCTTCTAAATCATTATAATATTGAATTTCGTCAGAATTCGCAAATTCAACAGTACCACCACCAGGTATAAATGGATGTTTTTTTGTGAATAATTTACTTTTTGCTATTAATATGCCAGTTGTTCCATTTCCACCTATAAATTTATGTCCTGATATGAATAAAGCATCAAATAATGAGCCATCTATAACTTCATGAGGAGCTAAACATGCTCCGTCAACAAATAAATAATTATTTGAATATTTATTAAGTATTTTTTTAACTTCTTTTAAATTTGTTTTGATTCCAGTTACATTTGAACATCCTGTAACTGAAACAATATTTAATATATCAACAGAAGAATTGTTAGATAAAAAAGAATTTAATAATTTTAAATCAATCTCAAAATTTTCATTTATTGGTAAATACCAAATATTCATATTTTTGTGTTTTCTACTTATTTTCATCCAAGGCAAATGATTACTATAATGCTCAAATATTGTAATTATAATATTTATTTTTCCATATTTAGAAAAATCTATTGAATGTATCAAATGATTTATTGCACCTGTAGCTCCATTTCCTGAAAATAATATCATATGGTCATCATTTAAATTATAAGTTTTTCTAATGTATTTTCTTACTTCAGCAATTTTATTACTCATTAATGTCGCACAAAATGCATTTGAATGCGAATTCGCATAATATGGTAATATCTCATTTATTATATACTCTTCCACAATTGGTGAAGGTCTTCCTGTAGCTGTAGCATCCGCCATTAATAATTTTATTTTATCATGATATGGTGTTGTTATATAAGGTGGTTTAAAAAATAGTTTATTTATAGATAGTTCCATAGTTATCTATAAAAAAATAACAGAAAAAAATATATCACAATCTTATTTTATTCACTAACGATTTTTTTAATATCATCAATTTTCTTTCTTAATTCAATAACTTCTGGAGATTCTTTCCCTATGGTTTCTAATTGTTTTTCTAAATTTTCTATTTTTGCAGTTTGTTCTTTTATTGTTCCAGCTTGTTCTTCTATTTTATTATCTTTTTCTGTATCATTCGTTTCTAATTTTGATCTGATTTCTATCAATTCTGACGTAAGTTTATTTATTTCTTCATCCTTAGCTTTAATGGTTTTAGTTAGTTCCTCTATTTTTGATTTAAGTTGGCCAATTTCTTCATTGTTTATTTCTGGTTTAACACATTCTTCTTTAACTTTAGTTTGATATTCAGAAAAGGATTTAATAAAATCATTAATACCTGTTTGTAATTCAATTATTTTGTTATTAAGTTTTTCATCATCAGCACCGCCAATCATATTTTTGTACAAATCAATTTTATTTTTGTATTGTTGTTTTAATGAAGGATTATCAGATACATTAAATCTATAACTATATTTTAGCAACTTGTAAAATGGATTCATATACCTTATTTTGAGATTATTTTTTCATAACACTTTTTTTCTTCATTCCAAACTATATCTTTACTTTCTTTGTATAATTTGTCTTGAACTATTTTCATTAAAATATTAAAAACATCATCTATAATTTTTTCTTCACTCATCTCTTTTATATTAATGAATTTATTAATTCTTCCTTCTTTTGTTATTTTTTCATAAAAAGGATATGTGTATTTTTCCATTATTATTTTTTCAGTTTCTTTATCTATATCTTCTGTTTTGTGTTCTTTTTTAAAATCTGCTCTTTTTTTTAACAAATCTTCTTTTGGAATTTTTATATGAATATGAATAATTTGTTTTGCATTGATTTTTTCTTCTGGAAATCCTATTCCTGTAACAATAACTCCTTCTTTCATTGCATTTATATCTTCATTTAATTTATCCCAATTAATAATATCAGTTGAAAACCAATTTTTAACTTTAATATTATTTGGCAATTCTATTTCCTTTAATTTATCAACATCATAATAATTAGATAAATTAATAAATTTTAAATTTAACTCAGTCGCTAGTGTTTTTGCAACTTTAGTTTTTCCTGTTCCAGATAATCCACTTATTAAAACTATAAAATTTCCAAATTTATTTTTATATGCGTCAATAATATTCATTTATATATTATGACATATAAAAATATTTATACTCACATATTATATATGTTAGCATGTATAATATGGATAATTCATTTTATTTATGTTCTATTTGTTTTGATAACACCTTGGCTTTCTTTTAAAAAATATAAACAGATTAAATTTATATATATATTTATGATGCCTTTAATGTTATTACATTGGTATACTAATAATAATATATGTTCTCTTACTTTATTTGAACAAACAATAAGAGGAACTAATGAAAATTGTTTTACATGTAAATTTATTAATCCAATTTATGATTTTTCAAGTAATTATAAACAATTTTCCTCTATTTCGTATATAGTTGTAACTATTTTATGGTTAGTATGTGTTCATCAATTTATAAGAGAATATTGTAATGGAAATATAAAAAGTTTTTATGATTTAATAGTCTAAAGTTTTTTTCTTGCAGAAATAATCATTCTTTTAACATTATCAAGTTCTTTATAAATTTTAATATTTTTATTTAATTCTTCAACAGTTTTTTTAAGTTTGTCTTTCAAATCCTTTTTTTCTTTTGCAGTTTTTGCGTCATTTAAATTTCGTGTTAATTTTCTAATCCTTCCTCTCATCTGAACAATTTTTAACATAACTGAATGTTTTGTCACTGTAACTCTTTTTGATGTCTTATTAATATATTTTTTAAGCGTTTCATCATCAATCTTTTTAACTCCATAATATCTAATTTGTTTTTTTTCTGCACATTCTTTCATACTTCCACGATGTGTATTTTTTGGTAAATCTGATGCTCCACAATATACTTTCATTTATATTTTATGTTTAGATAAATTATAAACATTTTTATAATTTATCTTAATTTTATAAAAATAATAAAAATCACTTTAATTTTTTACATCAAATTTTTTGTCATAATTAAAACTATCTTTATAATGACATTTATTAAAATAATACACATTCCTACAATCTATAAACTTTTTTGTTGATATTCCTCTTACAACCATATCTATAAACTCTCTCATTTCATCATTCATTACTGGTTTTACATAAGTAGCATGTTCTTCTTTATTAAAATATTTGTCAACATATCCTTGTTCTATTATTTTATCTATTTTTTTTTCTATCTTTTCATTCTTCTCCAAAAAATTATAAATGTCTTTCAATAACGGAGATTTGTTATATCTATAATAAATTGTTTGTTTTCTATTATCTTTATCTATATCATTAAAATAAACATCAAAAACATATTTAAATATTGATAGATAATTTAAAATTACTTCATCTTTATCATCTTTAAAATATGTTTCATAATATTCTTTACTTTTATCTTGTTTAATTTTTTTTATTTTGCAATTTTCCATTTTAATTTTACCTAATTCCAATTCGTCTTTTGCGTTAAAAATATTAACATATTCCATTAATAGTGAGTTAATTTTAAATGTTTCAATATCTAATTTTGATATTTTAAGTGGAGAAGACAATTGAATTCGTTCTAACATTTTCCTAGAGATTTTATTATCTTTTTTTTCTAATTTTAAAATACAATTTACTGAATTCATCCATTTTATTGATTCTTGTAAATTAGATTTATTTGAAACATTTAATAAAATTTCTTTTAAATATGTATCTTTATTTAATTCTTCTTCTTGTTTATATGGTGTTAATTTTTTAATTTCATTAAATTTTTCATTTGCCTCATTAGTTTTTTTTATAAACTCAACAGTTAAACAATTTAAAACACTAAGAAGAAAATTATAGTTTTTAAAATTTTTAAACATATAAAAATCAGATGCAAATTGTTTTTCATGAGAACTTAAAATTTTAAACATATTTTTTAAATTTTCAAAACTTAATTTTCCATCATTTATTAAAAACTTTTTGTTTAAATCATAATATTCTTTATAAAAATCAATAATTGTTAAAAAAGAAGTGCTTGTTTGAACTGTTTCGATTCTTGGAAGAAAATCTTCACCAAAAAATGTTTATAATAAAATTACATCATTTAAGAAATTATTTTCATTTTCTTTATTTCCTAAACGATTAATAATATTTTTCTTAATTTCTGAACAATCAATTATGTCATAAAACAAATTATCATTTCTAAATTCTGCTCGTAAAATTAAAAATTTACATATTTTTTTTTTAATTGAAAGTTTATTTTGTGCTAATGTTCCTAAAAGAACAACATCAGCATCTGGACTATGAATTGCATAATTTCCTTCTTTCATATTTTTAATTATATGCCATATTATTTTTCTTTCTCCTTCACCATATTCATCATTTCCAGTATAAATATATGTTTTTAAATTCGGACAGACTTTTTGAACTTTTTTTTTAAAATTTTCAACCAAAAATGTAGAAATTGTATCCATCAGATTTGAATTTGGAATTAACTCTGAACGATCCATGGATAATTTATATTTATCATATTCTATTCTTAATTTGTCAATTTTTCCTTTTTCCTCATATAATTCATATGATTTAATTCCAAAATGTTCTTTTATACCTTTAACTATGTTCTGTTGTAAAAATGCCATTAAACGTCTTTTTTTTTGTTCTATCACTTTTCCATAAGATGGAATTCCATCCATAGCAATAAAAATTGTATCTAACTTATCTTCATATGTAAATGTTTTTATAATATTTAAAATATATTCTTCAATTCCTTTTATAGTTAATTCATATTGTTTTTCTTTACTATTTTTGAGTTCTTGTATATCTTCTATTGGATTTAATTTAACTATATTTCTCCATTTATTTTTTAATGAAACATATTGTTTATTTGTAGTTTTATTATAAATATTACAATAAATTATATAATTCAGCTCATAGTCGATTACATTATAAATATTGTATATTATTGAATTGAAATCAAAATATAAGAAATTAATTAATGATTTATAATTTGTTTCTATAACTGATGTTGTTTCTTTTTGAATGGTTCTAAAAAATTTTTCTATTCCCATTAAATTATATATCTAAAATTAAATATCATACAAATATCCAATGTATTTTTATTCTTTAAAGATAATATATGGGTGCTAATAATATTGCAATTGTTACATCATATATTGCAAAAACTGCATATAATCCTAATAATCCTCTAACTACTTCTGCAATAACGTCAAATGGAGAAATAAAAATAAATAATACAGGTGAAAGTCTTAATATAAATAACAAATTTATCGTTACTTCTTCTGGTTTAACAACTTTAAGTTCAGACCTTATTGCTAATGGTTTATCTGCAAAAGGAATTACAATTGGAGGAACATCATATAATTTTATTGATTCAAGTGATATAATAAAAATTAATAATAGTATTTATCCAAGTAATAGTGATTCATATGATATTGGAAATATTAGTAAAAGATATAATTATGGTTATTTTAATACTATATCTACAAGTATTTTACAATCAGATGAAAATATGACATCTTTATCTATTAAACCATATGATGGAATATTAAATGTTTATGGAAATATTATTCCAGACACAACTGACTCACGTAATTTGGGATCTACATTATTACTTTTTAATAAAAGTTATATTAATTATGGATATTTTACGACAGGATATTTTGGAAAATTACATATTAACGATATTTCTAATACTATTTCTTCAGAAGATGGAGATATTAATATTTCTCCTGCTGGTTCTGGAAAAACAATTATTAAAAACTTAACACTTACTGATATTACTACAACATCATTTGTCGGTGGTAATCTAAAATTATCTACAAACATTCTTTCAAGCATTAATGATAATGGAAATATTAATTTGGTTCCTAATGGTTCTGGATTAGTTGTTATTACTTCTGGAACGATTGATGGAGTAACTATCGGAAGTACAACACCAAAACCAGCAACAATATCATCTTTATATACAAATCTAATAGATACAATTGATTCAAGTGTTGATATATATAATATAAATGTTAAATCTGGTTCAGCTACAATGACATCAGTTCAGACTGGAAATATTTTAATGGAAAATAATTATTTAAAAGCTGTTTCAGGAAATTTGACAGTTTCAGTTGCAAGTAATATTATATTAAATCCAACATCAACATATGTTTTACCATTTGAAAATAACACAATTTATTTAGGATCATCAGATTATTATTTTAAAGGTATTTATGTAAATTCATTAACTAGTAATTCAAATATTATAATTTATCCAAGTGTTAATGTTGGAAATGTAAGTATTGGAAGTAATGTTATTGATACATCTTTTGGGGATTTAACAATTAAATCGAATGGCGGAACGGTTACTATAGAAGGATTATCAATATCAGAAAGTACATTTACTGAAATAACTGCTGGAAGTATATATTTATCTGAAAACACAATAAATACAGTTGCAAATGACTTAACAATAAAATCAAATAGTAATAAAGTTTATATTAAAGGAGATGTTTCTATTGATAATTTATCATTTGCATCTTCAACAATAGAAAATTTAACAGTATCAACAAAACTTACTTCAGGAAGTGTTATTATTTCGAGTAATTTAATAGACACAAAAACAGATACAAATTTAGAAATAAAAGCAAATAATGGAAGTGGAACAGTTACAATTTATAATTTAATATCAGATAATGATACAATAGCAAATTTAACAGTTTCAACAAAATTAACTGCATCAAGTATAATATTATCCACTAACATAATAGATACAACATCTGATGGTTTAAATATTAAATCAAACAATGGAAACGGAACAGTTACAATTTCAAGTCTTTATTCTGCAAGTGGAACAACAGATAATTTAACTGTTTCAACAAAATTAATAGCTGAAAAAATAGTTCTTTCTGGAAATATCTTAGATACTGATGAGAATGATTTGACAATTCGTGCAAATAGTGGATTCGGAACTGTTATAATTGATAATTTAACATCAGAAAAAGAGGTAATTACAAATCTTACTGTTTTAACAAAAACAACTATTGGTAATCTTATTCTGTCTGGAAATACAATAAATACTTTAAGTGATGATTTAACAATTCAGGCAAATAGTGAATTAGGAAATGTAATTATTAAAAATTTATCATTAGCGTCACATACATTTGAAAATTTAACAGTTTCGACAAAAATGACATCTACATCTTTAATAATTATTAATACTTTAACTGCAGATAGTGTTTTTATCGCAAAAAATGTAATTGACTCAACTAATGACAATTTGATAATAAAATCAAATGGGGGAAGTGGAACTGTATCAATAACAAACCTTTCAACTGATTATGCAACAGTATCAACATCATTAACAATTGGAAGTTTTTATTTGAATAAAAATACATTGTCATCTTTTGATACTGATGGAAATATTAATCTTACTCCTAACGGTTCTGGAAATGTTGTTATTCAAAAAGGAATGATAGATAATTCTACTATTGGAGATACAACTGCATCTACAAGTAAATTTACAAAAACTAATATTGATAATTTACAATTAGATGGAAATACAATTTCATCAACAGATGAAAATGGAAATATCATATTATCACCTAATGGTTTAGGTGTTGTTTCTGTTGGAACAATTAATCTTTCAAGTGCAACAATTGATACAAATTCTGGAAATTTAACAATTAAAGCAAATAATGGTTCTGGAATAGTTTCGATAAAAAATATTTCTTTAGATGATTCAACAATGAATAATTTAACTGTATCGACAAAAATAACTTCAGGAAATATTATTTTATCAGGAAATACGATTGATACTTCATCAGGAAATTTAACAATTCAATCTAATGGAGGAGAAGGATCAGTTACAATTGAAGATTTAACATTTGATAAAGCGACATTAACTAATTTAACTATATCAACAAAATTAACTTCAGGAAGCATTATTTTATCAGGAAATATTTTAGATACATCAACTGGAAATTTAACAATACAATCAAATGGAGGTGGAGGAACAGTAACTATTGTAAATGAATCATTTGACAAAGCAACATTAGATAATCTAACTATTTCAACATCATTAACAGCAGGAAGTTTATATATTAATGAAAATATTATTGACACATTTGCTGGAAATTTAACAATACAATCAAACGGTGGTAAAGGTACTATTACAATTGTAAATGAAACATTTGATAAAGCAACATTAGATAATTTAACTATTTCAACATCATTAACTGCAGGAAGTTTATATGTCAATAAAAATATTATTGATACAATTTCTGGAGACTTGACAATAAAATCAAATAGTGGAAATGTTACAATAGATACTTTAACATCTAGTAATTTTACAGTTTCAACAAAATTAACTGCTGGAAGTATAATTATATCAAGTGATACAATTAATTCAACAACTAATACACTTTATGTTAAATCAAATGATGGAAATGGAACTGTAAATATTACGAATTTAAGTGCTAATAAAGAAACGATTAGTAGTATTCTTTTTTCAGACAATATTATTAATACTTTATCTGAAGGACTTTATATTAAATCAAATGATGGTAAAAGTATTGTAACAATTGAAAGTGCATATATTGGAAATATGACATTACCAAATTTAACAGTAATAACAACATTTACAACAGGAAGTTTATATATAACAAAAAATATAATAGATACATATGATGGTGGATTATATATAAGAGCTAATGGTGGAGCAAGTGCAGTAACAATTGAAAGTTTATATTCATCAAATGAGGCTACAGATACTTTAACAATTTCGTCTAAACTTACAGTAGGTAGTATTTTATTATCAACAAATGTTTTAAGTACATATAATGATGATTTATATATTAAAGGACAAAATGGAAATAAAAATGTTATAATTACAAATTTAAATGCAGATGTTGGAATAATTACGAATTCTACAGTTATTACCACATTAACAGTTGGAAGTGTTTTTATATCAGATGATATAATTAATTCTTCATCAAATTTAAACATAAAAGCTAAAAATGGTGATGGAACAGTTTCTATTACGAATTTAGAATTAACAGATTTATCTTTAGCTAATTTAACTGTTTCAACAACTTTGACATCTGGAAGTTTATATATTAATAAAAATGTTTTAGATACATATATAGGTGGATTAGTAATTCAAGCAAATGGAGGAACTGATACAGTTACTGTTAAAAATATTTCATTAAGTGATACAACATTTACAAATATAACTGCTTCAACATCATTAACAGTTGGAAGTTTATTTATGAATAAAAATACAATATCATCGATTGACACAAATGGGAACATTAATTTATCTCCTAATGGAACAGGAGATGTTGTTATTTCGAAAGGAACAATTGATAATGTTGTTATTGGAAATACAACAGCATCAACCGGAATATTTACTAAGATAAATATTGATAATATACAAATTGATGAAAATACCATATCATCAACTGATTTGAATGGGAATATTGTATTAGATCCGAATGGAACTGGAGTTGTTAAAATTAATAAAATTAATATTTATGATTCATATATTAAAAGTAATACTGGATCGGATATTGATATACAACCAGATACAGGAGGAGCAATAAATTTACTATCAACAGTTAACACATCTAATTTAGTTGTTTCAACGATGATAACAGCAGGATCGATAAACTTATCTGGAACAACGATAGATACAACAAGTGGAGATTTAACAATAAAAGCAGAAAATGGGAAAAGTAAAGTTAATATAACTAATTTAACATTTGACACAGCAACTTTAGTAAGTTTAACAGCTACTTCAAATTTATATGGTGGAAATATTAAAATCAATAGTAATACAATTTCATCAACTGACATAAATGGAGATATAAATTTATCACCAAATGGAACTGGAAACGTTGTTATAAATAAAGGAACAATTGATAATACAACTATTGGAGAAACTGTTTCAACAACAGGAAAATTTACAAAAATAAATAATGATAATTTACAACTTGATGGAAATACAATATCATCAACAGATTTAAATGGAAATATAAATTTAAATCCGAATGGTTCTGGACAAACAACAGCATATGCATTAGGTGGTTATAATGTTTCTATAGCAAGTTCGAATAGTGGAGTTACTATTTCACAAGGTGCAACAATAGTTCAACTTACAACAGGAGCAACGCAAACATTTACGTTAAATCCACCAGATGGATCAGAAAATGGTAGAATATTAATCATAAATAATAATTCAGGATATTCAACAACAAATTTGGTTACTGTAAATTCACAAAAAACAATTTTTGTGAAAGATAATGGTTCTTGGATTAATATTGAATCTTCAGGAGGTAAACGAATAAATCCTGTATCTTGGGCAAATTATATTGATTGGGCAAATTTTACTTATTGGGATGATTTAAAAGCACCATTATATTCAACAAAAGTTCGTTCTGGATCTAAAGCACCAACATTTAAAGCATTTATAGCAGAGGCTGGAGCAAGTTTAGGATTATATGCATATGCATTTAGTATTGGAAATTATGTTGATATGTCATTTCAAGTTCCGCATTCATACAAAGTAGGAACAGATATTAGGGCACATATTCATATATTTACAACATCTACAGGAGGAGGAAGTTCAGGACAATATTGTAGATTTAATTTATCATATATTTGGATGAATATAAATGGTTCAGTTCCGACATCAACAATAAATGTAAGTACGAATGATGCAATAATTACAAAAGGAACACATCAATTGTTAGAATTTGGAAATTTATCCGGAACAAGTAAAGATATTTCATCAATTTTAGTTGTATCATGTGAACGTGTAAGTATTACTGGTGTTGGACATGTTGAATATACTGGTGATTTATTTGTTTCTGATTTAGATTTACATTTTCAATCTGATGCACCAGGATCACATGATGAATTAGTAAAACAACCTACACCATCATATCCTTAAATTCTTAAAAAATAATTTATAAATTATTTTTTAATATTGTTTATCTATGGCTATTTTTAGGAAGTAGTTTTCAACAGCTATTTCCAAAAAAATAGTCATTTCCAAATAGAACATCTTTATTATTACAATATTCATTATATGTTTTATTGTTGTTAATGTTATAATCATCTATTCTTATTTCTTTGTGATTGCTTTTATAATTTTCTATATTTATATAATTTTGATCATCATAATTTTTATTTTCATAAATTTCTTTATTATAAAACTGAAAATCAAAAATATTCTTATAAATATCTATATTTTGACCGAATATTTTATCATTTGTTTTTTCTATGAATTTAGAATCTAATTTATTAAAATCATAATTATTGATGTTTTCCATTGGTTCCATTGTTATTTTAGTTATAAAACATTTATCCCTTTTCATTTATTATTTCAATTTTTTATATCCTATTGATATAAAAAACTATGTAAATATCAAGTGATTAAAAATAATGAAAAATAATATAAATTAAAACTAAACCGAATAATATGGTTTTAGCCATATTATCTAATTTATTCCAATTTATTACCAATGAATAAAATATCAATAAAAATCCTCCTAATAATAATCCATTTCTCATAACAGAATTATCCCATAAAATATATCCAATTATCATTGAAATAACACCTATGACTAATGTAATAACTATTTTCTGTTCCATTTTTTCATTATATGGTTTGTCAAAATTAATAGAATCCAAAAGAGAATGAACAAAAAAATTTAATGTTACTCCTAAAAAAGTCCCTAATATCAAATCAGTAAACATCCTATATATTTAAGTGATATTTTTTCTTAATTTTATTATTTTATGTTTATTAACATATTATATTAATATATAAATTCAATTATTATTTTTTATTTAATGATGATGCATTACTTATAGTATCTCCAAGTGAAACATTTGACCTTTCAATAAATTCATTTACATTTTTACTTATATTATTTATAATATCTTTAATTGTTGATGAATATAGGTTATTGCTTAAACATTTTTCTACTAATTTTTCCTTACTTTTATTAAATAATTCAAATGATTTTTGTATTCCTAAATTTATAATTAAATTATCACTATATAATGTTGCTTTTTCTATATCTGTTTCATAATTTATAAAATCATATCCTAAATGAATAAATAATCCTAAAAATTTACCTAATTTTTCATATTTTACTAAATCATAATCATCAGTACCAATAAGAGAACTTAAAACTATTGATAATCGACATAATGAACAGAAACTTTCTTTAACATAATTAATAATTTCGTTTGGTTGTATTTTTTTCAAATTTTTAAGTTTAGTTTTCATTTCTTCATTTATAAAATTATAATTTACTGTGTGTAATGTATTTCTAACAAATGTAAATTTAGGAATGTTATTAATAATTTTTTTATAACCATTAATTTCATAACTAATCTTATTTATTGTTTCTGTGAAATCTTTTGGATTAACTATTTCTTTTTGCTTTCCATTCATTTTAGACATTAAATATTGATATACATCACTTTCTTTTTCAATATTCATTTTTATTATTGAAGAATTACTACTAATTAAATCATCTATTAAGTTATTAATTTCTATTTCAATATCTTTTGATATTGTTGGATTCAAACACAATACTTCTAATAAACAAATTATTAATGCTAAATAATATCCATGAATATCATGTTTATATTTTTTATTAAAAATATTTAATGTTGATAATGTTATTATTGGTATAATAAAATTATATTTTTTTAGACTTTCACATATTAAGTCCTTTGTTTTTGGATTAACGTTAATTAAGATTTTATTTAAATTTTTCGTTAAATTATCTCTATAACTATTTATTCTACTCATTTATAAATAGAAAGAACAAAATTTGATAAATATTTTCACGAATATTTTAATATTCGTTAAATTTATATGGAACACATATATAAACTTTTTATTAAAAATAAATATGATGATTTGATAAATTTATTATATAATAACGAAATTATCAGTAATGATAATTTAGAAATAATTAAAAATAAAATGACTTTGAAACAATTAGGAAAAAAATCATTAACTGATAAAAAATATGAAAAAGAATTTTTAAAAAGAATAATTTCGTTTATAACAAGAAAAAAATCTACAGAAACAATAACAATAAAAAAAAAGTATTATATTATTGTTGCTAACACAGAATTATTAAATAAATTATTTGTTCTTTATACTTATGCATTTTTAAGTTCTAAACAACAATTTGTAGGAATCGATCTTGAATTTAATACTGGTAAAATTGCTCTTATGCAATTATGTTTTTTCCCTTCTAAAAAAAAATTTAATTACATTTGGATATCATCACCTCCTTCTATTGATATTTCTATGAGACATCAAATTATTAATAATGTTTTTATAAATCAAAAAATATTTAAAATTGCACATGGCCCTGATGCTTTGGATACTCCTTATTTACTTCATACTTATTTAGAAAATAATGATTTATGGATTATGAATTTTGTTCAAAAATCAATTGAAACTAGATTTTTTTGTGAATTTATTAAATTACTAAAAGAAGAAGAAGATAAAAAATGTTCTATTTATGATGCTTTATTATATTTTAAAACAATTGATAATGAAAAATATGATGAATTAACTATTATTAATAAACAAATGGTTCCTTTAAAAGAACATGAAAATTGGGATATAACAGAAATGTCTAAAAGTAAAACATTTTATGCAGCATATGATGTTGTTTATTTAAAACCATTAATTTTCGATATGATTCATAATATTGATGATGGTGAAACATATTATAGATTAAATATGTCTATTTATAGAATGATAACAATGGATAAATATGATGTTATATCTGTGGTTAAAGATTCCAAAAAAATGGTTGATCCGATAAATAATTATTTAGTTCCTGATAAAAAGACAACATTAATAAAAATATTCAATGAATATGTGACTCAAATCAAAATAACTAATCCAAAACTTGATGTTAATATATTGTTGAATATTAATTATTATAGAACGTCATTAATGATTTTAATAAAAAGAATAATATATCATTTAATAATTAGTAATTATAGTATATATGTAAATAAATTTTATCAATTTAAGGGAAAAATAACAATAACAGATATGTTTGAAATTTTTAAAACGTATAAATTAGAGATTTTAAATTCGTTTTTTCAACAAGTTTTAAATGAGTTAAAAAAAATAATGAATATCAAATAATTTTCTAAATTAAATATATATAATATGTCTGAATATCAATCAGTTGAATCCGATGAATATATAAATCCTGTTCAAGAATTCGAAAAAGAAGATGAAGGAATTATTGAATCAATTAAAGGTAAACCTGCATATTTATGGGAAAAATATAAACGTTATATTTTAATTGTTTTACTTATCATTTTAGTTGCTGTTGGAATATATTTTTTTTATAAAGATTATAAACAAAAACAAAATCCAATCAGTTATTACTATTTAGGAAAATAAAATTGAAGTTTCTTCGCTTTGCTCCTCACTCTAATTTTATTTATTTGCTTCTCAAATAAATAAAATTGAAGTTTCTTCGCTTTGCTCCTCACTCTAATTTTATTTATTTGAGAAGCAAATAAATAAAATTGAAGTTTCTTCGCTTTGCTCCTCACTCTAATTTTATTTATTTGTTTCTCAAATAAATAAAATTGAAACATAAATATAAAAGCAATAAAATTATATATCTTAATAACAAATGGAATTTGCAACTGAACATAGTAAAGATATAAACAAAAATACTTTAATATATGCATTAGAAAATATAAATAGAACTGAATCAGTTCTTAAACTTTTATTTGTTATTAAAAATTCAGACATAACTCTTAAAATAGAAAATTCAATTTTTGAATTTGCACTGATTTATTCATCTCTTCACAATTATTCTGAAAATTTGATAATATCAATTTATAATGATAAATTTAATGAAATTTATATGAACTTAAATATAGATTTTAATAATTCATTATTGTATAACATACAAAATAAAATAATAAAACCTGAAATGTGTGCATTTTTATCTCCACAACAAATCAATCCAAATAAATGGATTGATTTACTTGAAAAACAGAAAAATAAAGAAGATATTGAAAAAAATATGGCTACAACTGATTTATATACTTGTAGAAAATGTGGAGGAAAGAAATTTAAAATTCGTGTTATGCAAACAAGATCAGCAGATGAACCAAGTACAAAATTTGTCACATGTATTACTTGTCATAATGTGTTTACAACTATTTAATAAAAATTAATTATTTAATTTTTATTAAACATCCATATGTAAATTCATAATAATTTGTGCTCTTCCATTCTTTTTTTGATGAACAAAAATAGGATCAGGATAAAAAAAGTTAATTACGAAATTATTATCAACAAATAAAATCCTATCAATAAAAATTTCTTTTCCACAATATGTAAATCTAAATTTATCTTTATAATATTCTAACATTGGATATCGTTTTATAATTTCTTCACGTAATTGATAAATAGATAAAAACATTTGTGATGTATAAAAAATATAATTGTATTTGTTCTTTGGTAAACAAATAAGTGAACATTTACGTTCTTTTTCAAAATAATATGTTTCTAATATAATTTCATTTCTACATAATGGACACGTATGTTTTATATCTTCCATCCATCTTAATATACACTTATTGTGATATCTATGTCCACAATAAAGTGTAAACAATTCATTTGTATTTATTTCTTCCAAACAAATCATACATTCCATCACATCAATATAATAAATATTTATAGGATACTAAATATTTATTTATTTCAATTTTTTAACTAAATTAATAAAAATATTTTTCCAGATGCACGTGTTATTGCCGTATATAAACATCTTTTAGCGTCATTTTCGTTTGAATTTGTTAAAATGTCATTTACGTCAACAAAAACATCACCAAATGTTGATCCTTGAGATTTATGAGTTGTAATTGAGAATCCATAATTTACTTCTGCAAAATTATCTATAAATGTATCATTCCAACATTTCCATAGTATTTTTCCATCTCTAAACATTTTTTTAGTTTTTATTACTTCTATTATCATTTTATATGATATCGATTTATCTTCTTCTAATATTTTTTTAGATGATTCATGAATAACACATATTTCATAAATTTTATTATTTTCTATTTTTTTAACTTTTAATTTCCAAATATTATAAACCATTTTTGTTTTATTTTTAATATTTTCTAATATCTTAACAATATACTCTGGTAAATTTTCAATAATAAAATCAAATTTTTTATAAACAATTTCAACAGCAATTACTTTAACTTGTTCTGATGTATATAATTTTTTTTCTTCATCTTTATAAAAATTGTTCAATATCAATAAATCATTAATTATGTATTGTTCTTTTGTTTTAAATATTTTTTTTCTTATCACAAAATTATAAAGATCTGTTTGTTTATTTGTCCAAGTTAATATGATTGATGATTTTCCTGCATTAATTTCATTTAAAAATATTTTAAACCAATCAGAATCTATTTTTTTAAGAGTACTTTTAAAAACAAAAACATGTTCTCCTTTTTTAATTTTAGATAACGCTATGTTGTGTTCAACCCAATTTCTAATTGATGTCCATAAATCGTTAACTTCGATAAATGTGTTTCTAACAATTTGTTTTAAGATTATTGTTTGAAATTTAGTTTCATATGTAAAAATTTTACTATTAATTTCATTAACAGGTGGAAGTTGTGCAGGATCACCAACAAAAAATATTTTTGGTTTTTTTCTCATTCTTTTAACTTCATTAAAAATCAAATCTAACATATCTTTTGGAATCATAGAACATTCGTCAATAACAATTAATTTATATTTTCCCATCGTAGATTTA
>Ga0265297_10002833_pt1 | contig 33512 bp, 27 predicted proteins | sample Munlanlwell13791_FD_192502 | JGI IMG/M metagenome (GOLD analysis project Ga0265297, IMG submission 192502) | Leachate microbial communities from a municipal landfill in Southern Ontario, Canada - Leachate well 137-91 | ecosystem: Engineered > Solid waste > Landfill > Unclassified | place...
TAAACCTACGCTCCGGCACCGCTTGCGGTCGTTCATCAATTCGACTGCCTTTTTCGCTATATTCCTATGGCCGGGCCTGATAAGGAAACCGTCAGTATTATTACCGATTATCTCTCCTACCCCCGAGGTATCATAAATAATCACCGGTATACCGTAAGACATTGCCTCTGCCGTAACCATCCCGAACGGCTCCTGCCGCGAAGGCATAACAAATAAATCTATCCGCCGGTAGAACTCCCTCATATCCCGCAGCAGGCCCAGGATCTCAACTTTCTGCTTCAAACCGGACCTTAATATCATGTCCTTTACTTTTTTTAGATAATCCTTTCTGGGGGTTGCGCCACAGAGGACAAATCTGGCATTTTTATGCTGCCTTTGGATCTGGGCAGCGGCCCTGATAAAATCCGTGACCCCTTTATGTTCCACAAAGAGCCCCGCGAAACCGATCACAACATGCTCATTTTTGTCCACGCGCTTAAAATTCAAGCTGTCTTCATAGATATCGTCGCGCAATGCCGGCATGATCTCAGAGGATTTTCCCGGCAAATAGCGCCTGCCTGCGAATGAACGGCAGGATTTCAAGGAAGGGAAAATTACATGGTTGGAATAAGCGTCGAGGATACCTGCTACGGAAGACCTTCCCGAACGATTGAACAAAGCGTTGAATATGCGCTTGGGCCTCTGGCAGTAAATATTAAAAGTCTCATTTACCATCCAGATGACAGGTATGCCCAGTTCTTTTGCCGCCACCGCCGGAAGCGGATTGACGGCGCAATTGACTAGGATGAGACTGATATCATTCTTCCCCATCAATTCTTTCAACATGACTATGTCGCCGGCGTTCCGCTTTAAAAAAACATCGAAGCTCGCCCTGAACCTCCCCGGGCCGTAGTTCATCTCCCAGAGAAGACTATATGGAGAAAGCAGGTTGTCTATGCCGCATTCCTTCGCCTGAGCGACTATGTCCCCTTCTTTGTTATTCAGAAAAAAAGAACGGAACCCGGGAAGGCTGTTTACTTTAGCGCAGAGCCAGAGAAAATAAAGCTCTCCGCCTCCGAAATAATCGTCTCCGGAAAGATGATTGGCAAATAATATATTCTTGATCTTATCGGGCAATTTTGTTCCTCTCTTAATCCCCCACCAGGGCCTTGGAATATTCTTTTAATACCTGCTCCGGCATCCCATCCTTGACCAGCGACCCTTTGTCGAGCCAGATCACCCTTGAACAGATCCTCTGCAGGTCGGTGAGATTGTGAGAAGAAACAAGCATAGTCTTGTTTGAGCGCTTGTATTCGGCCAGCTTAGCAAAACACCTGTGCTGGAATTCGGCATCGGTTATCGCTAATACCTCATCCATAAGGATGATATCCGAAGGCATATGCACCGCTATCGAGAACGACAGGCGCGAGATCATGCCGCTGGAAAACCTTTTTAATGGCATGTCAAGAAAACCATCCAGCCCGGCGAACCGGCAGATATCGCCGAAGCACCCCCGTATCTCTGACCATTTCAGGCCAAAGATGGCGCAGAGCAGATAAATATTCTCTCGGCATGTCAATAACAGGTTCGTCGCCCCTTCGATTGAAAGCAAAGAAACTACCCTGCCCCTCACATACACTGCGCCCTTCGTAGGCGCCGTAATTGAAGAGGCAAGCTTCATAAGCGTAGTCTTGCCTGCGCCGTTGCGGCCGACCAACCCGATTATCTCCCCCCTTTGCGCGCCGAAACCTATATCTTTAAGCGCCCAAAAGCAATCTTTTTTCGAGAAGATCATTTCACGCAGATGATAACGCTTGGAAACACCGTTGAACTGAATAACCGTATTCTCCATACAAGTATTAAAGATTGTTGTTCTGTCAGACTATATCCGATAAATTCGGTTCCTGCCTCTTAAATAAATAGCACCCTGAGACAAATATTGCCAAAGATATCAACCCAGCCAAAAGAAGATTGGGCCAATCGGGCGGCCTGTTATGCAGAAGGCAGTCCCTGTAACTTTCCAATATGCCCGCCATGGGATTTAAAAAATAAAAATCCCTGACTTTACCGGTGATGATCCCGGACGAATAACCTACGGGAGAGAACAGCATCCAGGATTGCAAGACGACGAACATCGCATGCTGGATATCCCGCAGATACACATTGAGCAGGGATACCAGGACACACATGCCGGTGGTGAATATAAGCTGGATGAAAAAGATCAGAAAAAAGTAAAATGCGTTCATCCCCAGCTTTATATCGTAGAACTTCATGAATGCAATGAATATCAAATATGTCACGATACAGTCATAGAGGCTTGAAAGGACGGAACCGAAGATAAGCGTTATGCGCGGGAAATTAATCCGCGTGATCAAATTAAAATTATCGGTTAAGGCCCCTACGCTGCAGCTGATGGAGGTGGAAAAAAAGATCCAGGGCGCCAGGGCGGTAAGATTAAATATTACATAAGGCACGCCTTCGGAAGGAAGGCTGGCCACCCTGGAAAATATAAAATTGAAGATAACGAGGGTAGCAAGGGGGTTCAGGATGATCCAGGCGAAACGCAGATACGTCTGCTTGTATTTTACCTTGGTGAAGCTGACGGAGAGAAAAAAAATCAGGTGTCTCCAATGAATGATTTCCTTAAGGACAGCGAGCATAGCCTAAGAGGATCCCCCTTTAAAAGGCAAGGTTGCTGGTATTGATAACTAACTGATTAAACTTTTTAGAATACGCAGGAAGGAGGGAAAAGATTTATCGATACAGGATACGTCGTCAACCGCCGTCTCGCCTTGCGCCTTTAACCCGGCGATGACCATACTCATGGCAGTCCTATGGTCGCCGAAACTTTTCACGAAGGCGCCTTTTAAGCCTTTAACCCCGTTGACAATTACCCGGATATCGCCTTTTTTTTCCACGACCTCGATATCGGCACCCATTTTATTTAAATTAGAGCACATGGATTTTATCCTGTCGGCTTCCTTTACGCGCAATTCTTCCACTCCGGAGAAAACAGTCCTGCCTTTTGCAAAACAGGCAGCGACCATTAAAATCGGCAGCTCATCGATCAGGGAAGGTATCTCTTCTTTTTTTACGCTGGTCCCCTTTAATGAGCTGCTGCTGACCAACAGGTCACCCATCGGCTCAAATATTTTATTCTTATGCGCCGCCGCCCTTACGGCCCCATGATGCAATACGCGTATCCTGGCACCCATCCTCTTTAGCACCTTGATCGCACCGGTGCGCGTGGGGTTTAAGCCGATATTCTTTATTTTCAGCTCTGAATCAGCAAGGACCGAGGTAAGCACAACGAAGAATGCCGCTGAAGAGATATCCCCGGGGATGAAGATCTCACCCGGAGACCTTAATTCCCGGCCCCCTCTGACCGTAATCCTATTGCCTGATCTTTTGATAACAGCGCGGAAAACTTTAAGCATCCGTTCGGTATGGTCGCGTGTCCTGGCCTGCTCGATCACTGCCGTCTCTCCCGGCGCATAAAGCCCTGCCAGGAGAATGGCTGATTTTACCTGGGCAGAAGCAACCGGCATCCTGTAAATAACCGGTTTTAAAGCGCCTCCCCGGATAGAGAGCGGCGGGTATTCCTCCCTGGCTGGCCCGCTCCGGGCGCCTCTTGCCCTGATTGCTGCGCCCATCAACCGCAAAGGAGAATTAACCCTCAGCATCGGCCTGCCTGAAAGAGATTTTGCCGCTACCAGCCTCGCCGCGAAGTCCTGGCCGGCCAGCACCCCCAGCAGAAGCCGCAGTGTAGTGCCGGATTCCCCCACAAAGATAGCCGCTCCCGGTTTTTTTAACCCGCGCATGCCGGCTCCTGATATGATAAACTTATTTTTTGGAAGCGACTTTATTTTTACGCCTAATTTCCTGAAGACTTGCAATGTGGTAAGGCAATCTTTGTTGGCTGGGAAATTCTCTATTACGGTTGTACCCTGGCTTAACGCTGATAGGATTATCGCGCGGTGGGCAATTGACTTATCCCCGCTTAAGGAAATGCTTCCTTTGATCCGCCTAGCGGGCTTGACTGACAAGGGCCTCATTTATTTTTTTAAAACTGCTTTATCGCCCTCACTGATGATCTCTTTAGTGTCCGGGGTGACTAGCCCGGCGGCAGACATGGAATCATGGACCTTTTCGACCTTAATGTCGCCGACAAGATTGCCGTTATGGTAAACTGAAAAAACCGAACCTACCTTTACTCCGTCGCTTGAGCCAAGATTGATCACGGCGAAATTGTAGTCTTTATTGATGACAAGTATTGTCCCTTCAAGCCCGCTTCCGCGGGAGGCGGCCACGGCCTTCTCCTGCGATGCCGCAGGCTGCTCCTTCTTGGGTTCCGCTTTCACGCTTTGCTTGGCTGCCTTCTGGGCCTCTTTCTTCTTCGCTGCCTTTTCCGCCTTTTTCTTTTTCGCGCTTGCCTCCGGGCTCACGACGATAGTCCCTAATTCTATGCCCTGCAGTTTTGTCTCAAGGTCTTTCGATTTTATCTCAAGGTCGTTTACCTTGGCCTCTAATTCCGTCTTTTTTGTTTCCAGTTCCCCTAATTTAACCAGCGATTCTTTAATATCTTTCTGCGCGTCTTTAAGTTTGCCTTCGAGTTCCGCTCGCATGTTCTTCTGCTGCTCAAGTTCCATTTTCAACAGGTCGGCATTCGCCTGCGTCTCTTCTTTTGATTTCCTTTCCGCTTCAAGCTCCCCTGTTATCAGCTCGATATTATCCCTCGTCTGTTTCAGGGCCGACTGCAGCGCGAGGATCTCTTTCTTGGAATCGGAAAGGTTTCTTTCCGTGTCCTGCTGTTTTGATTTCACTTCTTCAAGCTGCTGGCGAAGGGATAAGTTCATGCCGTGTTCATTATACAGGAGATAAAAAAGACCCCCGGCTAAAGATAAGGAGATTATTATAAATACGGTCAACACCACCGAAATGACCTTTGCCTTATTATCTAACATGTTCCCTCCCTTTGACTTTGTTAAATTTGCTTTGAAATTTTATTATAATCTTACCCAAGCAAAAATCAAGTGTTTTTATTGATGAATTCGCCGAACTCGGCGGGCACAGGTGACGAGAACTCCAGGAATTTCCCGGAACCGGGATGGATAAAACCCAGGTCGCGGGCATGCAGGGCAAGCCTGGGGAATTCGTTATTCTTGCCGTATTTGGTATCGCCCAGGATCGGATGCCCCAGGTAAGCCAGATGCACCCTGAGCTGATGGGTCCTGCCGGTAAAAGGAGTAAGCTCAAGAAGGCTTGCGTCTTTTGACCGTTTCAGCGTCTTATAGGAGGTCTTGGCGTATCTTGAGCCCTCCTTAAAATCAACCGCCATATTCTTTCTTTTAAACGGGTGCCTGCCTATGGGCAGTTCGATCACATCTTCATCGAATTCCACCCTGCCCTTTACCAGAGCGATATATTTCCTTTTGACGGTATGTTTTGAGAACTGCTGCGCGAGGTTCAGGTGGGCGGTATTATTTTTCGCGATCACAAGCAGGCCCGAGGTCCCCTTATCGAGCCTGTGGACTATCCCCGGCCTTTGCGGGTTTATATCGGACAGTTGCTTAAAACGCGACAATAAGGCGTTCACCAGGGTATGCTCGTAATTGCCCGGGGCGGGATGCACGACTAAACCCGCCGGCTTATTGATGACAGCCAAATCAGCGTCTTCGTAGATGCATTCAAACGGTATGTCTTCGGCGCTTAAGAGCCGCGGCTCCTTGTCTTCGACGCGTACCGCGATAAGGTCCCCGTCCTTAATTTTGTAATGGGATTTTACCGGAGAAAGGTTATTCACGCGGACAAGCCCTTTATTGATGATCCTCTGGACCTGCTCGCGGGAAAGCCCAAGCCCGCTCTTTTTAGCAAAATCGCAGATAAAGATGTCCAGGCGCCTGCCGGCATCAACTGCGGAGGCGCTTAACGTATATTCCTGCATTTATCCCTTTTGCCTGCTGATTAAGAAAAGTTTTATCGCTGAAAAGAAAAAGATCGCGGCGCTTATGATCTGAAAAAGGCTTAAGGAGAAGAAGACCGCCGGGTTATCTGCCCGGAGAAATTCAATGAAGAACCTCTTTAACGAATAAAGTAACAGGTAGGAAAGGAATATCGAGCCCGTCTTATGCGGCCTTGCCTGCAATACCCTCAGTACAATGAAGATCAATACCAAAAGCAGCGAAGAATACAATTGCGTGGGGATGATCAGGCCGCCCTGCTCTTCGGAATAGATGCCGAACCACTGCGCTGTCTTACCGTAGCAACAGCCGTTAAGGAAGCAGCCGATCCTGCCGACCGCCTGGGCCAGGGCCAGAAAAGGCGCGATCAGATCGAATACCCTGTAAATCCCGAGCTTTTTCTTTTTTAAAAAAACTACGGCAAATAGCAGAGCGAGGAAAAAACCGCCGAACCAGGAAAGCCCGCCGTGCTGCAGCATGACCATCTCAAGCGGGTCGTCGCGGTAAAAAGAAAAATTCTCGATTATGAAGAAAATACGCGCGCCGATGATCCCGCATACCATGCAGCCGAACAGAAGGTTCAGTATGATGTCGGGGTTAATGCCTTCTTTTTTGGCCTGGCTGCGCGCGAGCGCCGAAGCAGTGATGAGGGCCGCGACCAGCATAAGGCCGTAAGAGTATATTGTAAACGGGCCTATCGTGCAGATGACTGGATGCATGGTAATCTATTTTTCTCCCTTTAATATCGCCCAACCCAGCAGTATTACTCCTGTGGTAATAGCGCTGTCCGCGAGATTAAATACCGGCCAGACGCGGAAATCCAGAAAATCAATGACATGCCCGGAAAATAACCTGTCGATCAGGTTGCCAAGGCCGCCTGCGAGTATCAGGCTTAAGGAAAAATCGTAAAGGCCTGTCTTCCCCCTGCGCCCGGTCTTCCTTAAATTCATAAAGATCAGGGCCAGCGCCAGTAACGAACAAATAATAAAAAAGGGGATTTGGTTCTGCAGTATCCCGAAAGCCGCTCCGCGATTATAAACAAGCGTCAGGTAAAAAAAACCGTCGATAACCGGCCGGGGTTCATTCAGCGCTAAGTTTTTAACCGCTAGGAATTTTGAGAGCTGGTCAATGGAGAGGATGATTATGACTGTAATAAAGGTCATCAAAAAAGAGCCGTTAACTCTTTTCTTTCTTTTCCTGGCATTTGACGCAGAGCCTCGCGTAAGGGACAGCCTTCAGCCTGCTTCTTGCGATGAGCGAATTGCAGCTTTCGCATATGCCGTATTTCCCTTCGTCAATTTTCTTAAGGGCGTCTTCCAGCTCGTAAAGGAACTGCCTGTCGTTGGAGGCAAGCCCTAAGGAAAATTCCCGGTCGTAGGTGTCGGTGGCGACGTCTGCCATATGGTAAGTGTAGCCGGAAATATCTCCCGATGCGTCTTTCTGCGATTTTTTCAGCGTATCATCGGAAATGTGCTTTATGTCGTCAATGATCTTATCTTTCAGCTTGAGGATCAACTTCTTGAATTCAAGCAGGTCTTTCTTGGTGAATTTCTTTTTCACTTTGTTTACCCTCCTATGGCTTTTAGGCAATTGTCACAGATACAATCATGGGTTTTGTTCCTGCCAACGGATTCAGAATAATTCCAGCAGCGCACGCATTTTTTGCCTTCTGCCTTAAGGGTCTCTATCGTTATGCCGGAGGCAGCCTCGTCCTTCTCTAAAGAGACCTGCGAGACCTTGAATATTTCGCAAAGGTCGCTCTTTAAGCTCGTTAAGAATTTATAACGTTCCTCTGTGTTTGTCAATAGATTTATTTTGGCATCAAAAGAGCTGCCGATCGCACCCTGGGAGCGTTTTTCTTCGAGGACCTTCGCCACCTCCGGGACAAGCTTTAATACCTCTTCTATCTCATTATATGCCTTTTCGCACTCTCCTTCTTTCAGGCGCTCCAGGCCTTGCGCGGGATCAGGCAGGTTTAACAAATGCACGCTTGGAACCGCCTTTTCCTTTTCCGGCTTAGGCATGCCCTGCCAGATCTCTTCAGAGGTAAAGGTCAATATCGGCGCCATCAGCCTAACCAGCAAATTCAGTGTTTCGTAAATAGTGGTCTGGGCGGCCCTCCTTTCGGGAGAGTTTGCTGCGTAGGTATAGAGCCTTCCCTTTATCATGTCTAAATAATACATGGAAAGGTCTTCATTGCAAAAATCATAGATCGCCTTATATGCCTTGTGGAATTCAAATTTTTCATAACCGCTCACTACAGTGTCAGCCAATACCGCTGCCTGCTTGTAGAGCATCCACTTGTCTATCTTGCGCAGTTTATCCGGACCGATCATGTCAGAGCCGGGGTTGAAATCATACAGATTACTTAAAATAAACCTGGCCGTATTCCTGATCTTCCTATATGCCTCTGAAAGGCGCGCGAGGATCTCCTTGGAGATACGTATATCGTCGTTGTAGTCGCTTGAGGCGACCCACATCCTTAAGATATCCGCGCCGTAATCCTTGATTATGTCCTGAGGCGAGATCACATTGCCTAAGGACTTGGACATCTTCCTTCCTTCCCCGTCAACGACGAAACCGTGCGTAAGGACGGTTTTAAAGGGCGGCTTTCCGTCAATACAGATGCCTGGGATTATGGAAGACTGAAACCAACCCCTGTGCTGGTCGGAGCCTTCCAGGTATAATTCTGCCGGCGAACCTCCTAGGTCTTTCCTCTTCTTTAATACCGCCTGGCTGCTCACTCCGGAATCAAACCAGACATCCAGGATATCGGTCCCCTTGGAGAAGGTTTTACCTTTTTTACATAGCGGGCAGGCCAGATCAAGAGGCAGGAATTCCTTTATGTCTTTGGTGAACCAGCTGTCAGTCCCTTCCCTGGAAACAAATTCCGCGAATTTAGCGGTTACGCGCTCGTCAAAAAATTCCTCTTTGCATTCGCCGCAAACAAGCGCTGGCACCGGGACCCCCCAGTACCTTTGCCTGGAAAGGCACCAGTCCGGCCGCAATGCCACCATTGATGAGATCCTCTCCTGCCCGGCGGAAGGTATCCAGGACACATCATCCTTTATGGCCTCCAACACTTTCTTTCTTAAGTCTTTATGGTCGATCATCAGGAACCATTGTTTAGTCGCCCTGAAAATTATCGGGCTCTTGCAGCGCCAGCAGTGCGGATAAGAATGCTGCAGCGCCCCCGACCAGAGCAGCGTACCTTGCGCATTCAGCTTCTCTAAGATCAACTTGTTGGCATCAAAGACATTTAACCCCGCGAATTCTCCCGCGCTTTTATCAAATTTGCCTCTTGAGTCAACGGGCATGACGATCTCCAGGCCGTATTTGACCCCGGTAAGATAGTCTTCCGCGCCATGGCCGGGTGCCGTATGCACCAGGCCGCTGCCCTCTTCACGGGAAACATATTCGGCAAGCACTACCTTGCCTTTACGCAAACCGAACGGATGCTCATAGATCTTTCCTTCCAGATCCGCGCCGCGGAAAGTAGCGATCTTCTCCGGGTTTACGATGCCCATAGACTCAAAACAACTCTCCGCGCGCTCATCCGCCAGAATGAGGTCGCCTTTTTGCGTCCTGTAATGAGAATAGGAAAATCCGGGATGGACCGCTACCGCGACATTAGCTATCAATGTCCAGGGCGTCGTGGTCCAGATGACCAGATAAGCGCCTTCGGGAAAACCCTGCCCGCCTTGCAATTTAAATTTGACGAATACCGAAGGGGAAGAATGATCGGCGTATTCCACCTCCGCTTCGGCAAGTGCCGTTTCGCACCTATAACACCAGTTCACCGGCTTCAATCCCCTCTTGATATAACCCTGCCTGAATAACTCATTAAATGAGCTTACGATGGCCTCTTCATATTCGCGGCTCAACGTGAGATAAGGGTTTTCCCAGTCGCCAAAAACACCCAGCCGCTTGAATTGCTCTCTTTGGCTTGATACGTATTTCATCGCGTATTCATAGGCCTTTTTCCTGAATTCGATCTGGGAGATCTGGTATTTTGTGATCTTAAGCTCCTTCAAGAGCTGATGCTCGATAGGCAGGCCGTGGCAATCCCAGCCGGGCATATAAGGCGAACGGAAACCCTGCATGGCCTTATATTTCACGATCATATCTTTCAGGGTCTTATTCAAGGCATGGCCTATGTGGATATCGCCGTTGGCGTACGGCGGACCGTCGTGGAGGACGTATTTCCCTTTATTTGCCGGTTTCTCCTGGATCTTGCGGTATAAATCCGTATCCGCCCAAATCTTTAAGTAAAGCGGCTCTCTTTTTGGCAGGTCCGCCTTCATGGGGAAATCGGTCTTGGGAAGATTCAATGTGTTTTTGTATTCCATGATCAATAAAATCCTCTGCAAAAGGGCTATATCCGAAAAAATTACCTGACTATTGTACTATTAAAAGGTGATGAATTCAATGAGAAACTAATGCCCGCTCAAATCATATATAATAAATTCTTCCAGCGCCCTTTTCCCCGGAGAAAACTTAAAAGGCAGGAGCCCCCAATCGTGGCTGTAAAATCCCACCCTGTTTTCCCGGCTATGGACCAGCACATATCCCGAATATAAATACCGCCCCGCTTCTTTCTGCCCTGCCCCTGCGGCCTGGCGCGGCAACGGACAAAGCCCCTGTATGGTTATCGGCAATACCTTCCTTGCGGGAAGGATGGCTAAACTATATTTACCACTTTCATTCCATTGGCCGCCTTCAGGATACTGCGAATCCAGATAATAGGCATACCCCCAGGCCAGGGTCATCGAATACGCGTTGGGGCAGAAATAGATCTCTTTCTTCTTTAAGCCGTAGCCATCGATGCGCTTCACAAAATCGCGGTAGAGCCCGGCGAGTTGATAATCGCCGATCGCAACTACGATCGAAACCGCAAAAGCCGCGCAAAGGCAGGCCGGCAGGGCCAATTTCAGGACCCAGGCCCTGTCTTCCCAGATTTCCTTTATGGATCTATAGATCAAAATGAACATGGGCGGAAACAGCAGCATCACGAAACGCGCTGATATAAACTGGGTCAGGATTATAGATATGAGGGACAGGATAAACCATACGCACAAAAAGGCGCTGTCCCGGTCCCGCGGTTTCTTAAATACCGATTCAAACAGCTTCTTTGTAATAAAGCAGATAATAAAAAATGAAGCTATGAAAAATAAAGCCAGGGCGGATTTCTCTAAAACGCCGTATTCCCTGAATAACCCTCCCGCGGCAAACGGGCACAGTCCGGCGCATAATGACAGAAGCAGCAAGACAATGTTTTTCCTTTTCCCTAATAACAGTGGGAAAGAAAGCAGGCCGATGACCGAGGCGCCGCTTATAAAACTAAGGCAGGCAAATACCCTGAACATGATTTGTTCGAAAGAACAATTTTTCATTCTAAACAGAAAAGCGTAATACAATGGGAAATTATTATAAAAAAACAGGTTATGTAAAGCCCATAAACAAAATATCGTCACGGGGATAACGATAAAGATAAAATGAGATCTTCGCTTGGAAAACAAGATGAGGTATACCAACATAATAGGAATGACCAAAAGAGCGGTGTATTTTGTGAGGATGGCCATTCCGCCCAGGATACCCGATAATAACAAAAGTTTTTTCTCTCCCTTATCAACCCCATAAATAAAAGCAGCTAATGAGGACAAATAGAATCCCAGCATAGGGATATCGAGCATGATTCCCTGGGACATAACGACAAAAGCAGGAGTCACTACCATCATTAGGGTAGGAATGAGGCTCCTGCCGGCAAAGCGCAAAGACAACAGATACATTGCCACGATCGAAAGGAGCGTAAACGGCATATAAAATATGTGCATGAGCAATTCGCTCTCGCCGAATATTTTTATCACGGGGGCATAATAATATCCCAAAAAAATTGGATTGCTGAAAAATACTTCCTGCACACGAATAAAATCACTGGCGACTGCCCTTGCGATATTTATGGTAAAGGGATCGTCAATGTGGAAGGCCTTGTTGACGAAAAAAGAATTAAAAATAAGTGCGGAAAATAATATGAACAGTAGTCTTTTATTCTCTTTTAATGCCATCTGCTATCGCATCCTGTAATCTCTTATAAAGGCAGAGAATTCTCTGTCGCCTTCATTATGGCTCTCCCCTGCCCACCACATCGGTATGTCTTTTTCCTCTCTGACCCCCCAGCCCCAGAATAAGACACCGGAAGCGCCCGAGGCAAACGCCGCGTCAAAAGATTCCCTGAAAACCCCGGTATAAAGCGCGGATTTTTCTCCCGACCTGAATTTAGAATTTATATCCGCGCGGTTGCTGAAACCGAATTCACCCATGACCACAGGCTTACCCATGGCGATAAAATTCTTTACTCTCGTTTTGATCTTTTTTACGTATCCCCTATCTATTCTTTCCGTACTTCCGGAAACCAGGACGCCGGGATAGAAATGAAAGGAGAAAAAATCAATGTTATCTATATCAAACATTCTATACAATTTATTCCCGGAATCAAAATCCGCGCCGTCTGTCACGATACTGATTGTGATAAGATGGTTCCTGTCGAGCCGGCGGATGAAGCCGGAGATATCTTCGACCCAGGAGCGCACCTGTGGTCCGGAGAAATGGCCGTATTCCAATTCGTTGGCGATCTCCCAGGCCAGGATAGCCGGTTCCTCCCGGTATAACCTGCCGCTTAAGATATTCCTTCTCTCAATGATCTGCTTTATCCTGTTTTTAAAAGCCGCCCTGCTTTTTTCTTCCGTGACATTACAAAAAGGCGCGTGGACCTTGAAATATCCGGACAGGTCTTCGTAATCCGAACTGCAGCAACAGTCTGTCAAAACCAATATCAAATAGATGCCGCTCTCCGATGCCTTTGAAATTATGGCGTCGAAATCCTCGTCTTTTGCCCAGCCCCAGTTCATGTAGAGGCGTAACACGGAAATATTATTCTTCTTTGCCGTGGCGACCGCCTTATCCAGGTCTAAGCCCCAGTCATCATAAAATACCAGGTTTACGGCGTTTGCGCCTATGAACTTAAAGGTTTTTCCATTCCTGACAAAAGACGTGCCCTTTTTGCTTATCCAACCTCCGGCATCCTGCGCAAGGCCAGGACAGGCGGTTACAGAGCAAATACAAACTGCCGCGGCCAGAATGATAGACTTAAGGGTCCTGCCGGCCGCACAAGGCGCCTCTTTTAAGGACAGCGTCATACAGATCCTCCATTTCCTGCGCATAATCCGCGATATGCTTTATTTTTGAATCAAATCCGGCTATCCTGCCTAAGGACCGCGGATTATCGACCAAATACCGCATTTTCTGCGCTAAATCATCGGGATCGCCCGGCTCAAACAACAGGCCGTTGACCCCGTCGGTTATCAATTCCGGTATACCGCCTATCCGCGAAGCGATCACTGCCGTATTGGATGCCAGGGCCTCATGAATGACCAGGGGAGAATTCTCATTCCAGATCGATGGGACAACCAAAACGTCAATGCCTCTGAAAACTTCGCCCGCGTAAGAAGGATCGAATTCGCCCATAAGCCCGGCATTTTTATCCCTGATCTTGCGCCGGATAACCTCGTAATATTCTTCGAAGCCGGAGTAACTGCGCAATTTCGCATAAATATTCAATTCAATTTCCCCTCCCACCTTATCGAAAGCGTCTAAAAGGACGTGTAGTCCCTTTGCCGGCAGGAGGGTGCCTATAAAAGAGAACCTGACCTTGCCGCTTTTCGTTTTTTTCGTTCCTTTAAACAGGCCAAGGTCTATCCCGTGCCTCTTTAACAGGATCTTGTTCCTGGGGATGCCGAACCTGATAAAATCCTCCATTAAATATCCTGAAGGAGATACAAATACATCCACTTCCTTCAAATAACCCTTAATGCGCTCGCTCATCAGAAGCAGCCTCTCCGCCGGATCGCCGCCGGTATTCCTGGCCTGCATAAAATAACGGTATAGATTTTTCATGCCGATCAATAGAGCCGCGGGCAATATCCTTTTCATCAGGCGATAATATCTTTTTGCGGTAGGGTTAATATTAAAGAGACCCCACAAACAGTGAACGCATGCGTCATCAAACGCCGAAACCCTGGCCTTTAAACACGGTAGATTATCACTCCCCAGAAGGTGCCAGCATGGGCATAAGAGCCAGAAGTCATGCAGGGTGAAAACGATCGGGATTTGTTTTTCTTTGATCTTCTCTATCATGCCCAGCGACAGGAAGATCAGGTGCTCTATATGGACGACATCAGGCTTAACCTCGTCCAGGATGCGGGCAAAACAATCGTCTATCCTCGCGTTTTGATAATATTCCTCCAGTGAATTGCAATGTTTAAACGTATTATTGATCAGATATGTGTTTAATCCGCCGGGCTTCCTGAGCTGGACAAAGTATTCCGGCAACCTCTCATCGCACATCCGGCAGACAATAGTGACATTGTGTTTTTTTACCAGTTCTTTCGCCAGGTTAAAGGTATAGATCTCCGTGCCTGCCCGGCTGAAAAAAGGAAGATTGTGGACTATTTGCAATATATTCATCGCTTAGACAATCTCACGCCGCTGTATTCTCCCAGCGCTCCGAGAAACGAATATACCAGCACCTGCGGGACATGAAAAAACCATTCCCTGAGCCTGCCGGCCTGTTTGCGCGAAAGGTAAACCCCGTAGACGCTTTGCACGGCAAATGACCTTGCCGCCGCCAAAAGCCCGAACTTTTTTTGCTCGCCGAAAATCGAATATATCCTGGCATAACTGATCCTGGTGCGCGCATACCACTGGGCAGGCGAATACTCGTGCGAGTGCAGGACGGCCGACCCCGGCTCATAGACGATTTTATATCCGGCCTCTAACGCTTTCTTTGCCCATTCCAGGTCTTCTGCGAAATCTGTTTTTGGAAAAGGCAACTTTATAAGGACATCTTTCCTGACGCAGGAAGAGACATTGTCAAAATTGCAGAAACGGTATTTTTCACGGGGGGAAAGGCGGTTATATTTGATCGTATCCGTGATCCGGCTCTCTCTCCTGTCGGAGCTCGCCGTAAAAAAGCGGCTTACCCTTACTTTCGTCAAAATACCGGCGTCCTGGCGGGGCAGCTGCCTTGAATAGACCCCGGCGATCTGTCCATCCGATTCAAGTCCTTCGACGAGCGCCCGCAGCCAATATTTGTCAAGAGGCTCCGCGTCCTGGCTCAAAAATGCGATGAATCTCCCCCTTGATACCGAAGCCGCGAAATTGCGCGTCAGGCCGTGGTTGAACTCGCCGGGATTTATCCGGCGGTACTTAACTTTATAATTCCTGGCTATATCCGGGCTTCTGTCGGTAGAGCCGGAATCAAAGACCAACACTTCAAAATTCTTATTGATCTCCTGGGAAAAGACCGCCCGCAATACGGGGTCTAAATACCTTGAGCCGTTCTTGACTAAAATAACTATTGAAACGTCAATATCGCTCATCAAAAACGTCTTCCCATAAGCTGCTTTACCGAATTTACTATTTCCTCAAGGTCAATGGAGTCCATGCAATTAAAATTCTTATCGCATTTGTTTTTGTAGCAGGGAGCGCATTTTATCCCTGAGATTATCTTTATCCCCATGCCATAGAGGTCTATCTCCTGGCTGCAGGTAGGGCCGAACAGGGCCACGACCGGCCTTTCAAGCGCTATCGCCAGGTGCAGGCCCAGCGTATCCCCAGAAATCACCAAAGAACATTTATTGATTATGCCGGCGAACTCTTTGAGGCTGTGCCCGCAGCCGCTGTCGGTTACCTTAAAATCTACCTTGCCTGCGATATGCTTGTTGATTCCTCTTTCTAATGGACCGCCCAGGAGCAAAATTTGCGCGTGAAGTTCCTCGCGCAATAGTTTTATCAGGGCTATTATCTTTCCCGGGCTTAAATTTTTATTGGCAAAAACCCTTCCTGAACCAGTGTTTATCCCGACCGTCAAAGAATCTGCACGTAATCGGTTTTTCTTAAAGAAGGCCTCGGCTAACTGCTTCTCCTTCCGGCCCACGCTCAACCCATACCTCTCTCCCTTGTATTTCAAATCACAAATTTCAAAGATCAGCTGCTGGTAAGTCAACTCATTCTTGCGGAATTTAAGGTGATCGTCAATACCCAGCAGAAAGGCATATTCCGCTTCTTTATTGAGAGGGAAGATCTTGCCGCGCTCATTCAGCCCAAAACCGAATTTCTTCCTCGCCCTGATCAAAGTGCCGCATGCCGCAGCGCCTGCCGCCTTATCCAGGGAAATAACCGTTTCAAACCGCTCTGCCTGCAATGCCGATGCCTTATCCGAGCCATACGCGACGACCCTGTCGATAAAAGGATTATCCCGCAACAACTCTTCTGCCCGGCCGTCCACTAACCAGCTGATATGGCTTTGAGGATATTTTTCTTTTAACGCCGGTAATATCGCGGTCGTCCTTAACACGTCTCCCATAGAGGCAAGCTTGATGATCAGGATCTTTTCCCCTCTGGGTTTATTCATGGGCTCATAGGATTTACAGCCTCTGCAAGCCCTCTTAAAAAGGCATGGCTTACTGCCGTCAAAATAACGGCAATCAAATTTAATATGTTTAAGCGCCATATTCAATCCGGCAAAGCAGATCCAGCCGGCCTTTTTTTTACAGGAAATTAACGTGCTCCCTCGGCTGTTTGATATTCCAAAGTATCTGGTTGAAGGTATTATCACGGCATAAGGGAATACAATCGCGAAAATCTATATTATTTACGGCCTTCTTTCTTCTTTCTGAATTCCAGGCCTGCGCGAAGGTCTGTTTCGTTAAATCTCCAATGCAATACTTATCATAGCCCCGGGTATGGCAGCAGATATACATCTTCGCCGAAGCTGAAATCACGGTGGCGAACTGCTGACCGTAGCATTTCCTGTAATACCTCCCGAATTGTGCGTCATGGACCATATCGTATTTATGTTTCGAATACAGCACTTCGAAGCCGTCCCTGGAATATCTCAGGCATTCCTGGATCTTTTTGTCGACATCGGTCCAGTGATACTGGAATTTCCCTCCCCTGTGTATTTGCATCGGACGGAACTGCAGATAATCCACACCGAGTGCGCTTGCCAGTTTGGCAGAATCCTGCATATCAGAAACACTCCGGTCGCTGGTCAAGAAACCTAATCCCAGGGTGCAATCGCTCTTTATCCTTTTCTTGGTATCCGCCAGCAACCTGATGTTTTCTAAAACCTTTCCGAATGCATCGCCATTCATGCCGTGCGTCAAGGCGAAGGTCTCCGGGCAGGCAGCGTCCAGGGAAACCCTTGTCCATGTGCAGTTTTTTAAGATGACGCGCGCTGATTTTTCGTTGATCAGCGAGCCGTTTGTAATAAAGCCCAGATCCAGCCCCTTGGCCTTTGCCAGGCAGACTATATCCAGCGTGTGCGGATTACAAAGCGGCTCCCCCCCGCCGGTAAAGATCAGCCCTCTTACCTTGTTCTTTGCCAATTGCCTTACGATCTTTTCGGCAAGGCCTTTCGTGAGCGAACTCTTATCCGCAACCCTGAAATAATTTACGACGCACTCCGGGCACCTGTGGTTGCAAATATTGGTCATATCCAGTTCAACCGTAATAGGATAAGGGTTTTCCCCTTTTAACCACGCGTTTACCCTGTCTATGTGTTTGAGGATCTTGTCTGAACTGAATTGCCGGACGTCAAAAGCGCTCATAGGTACTCCTGTTCTTCCAATAACGCATTTTTCCTGAAGGCCGCGCGCAGATGCATGCGCAGGATGATGAATGTTGAGACAACAAAAAGATAAAGTAACAGCGGTATGCTAAAGATCATAACGCAAATCTTTTTAAGATAGGCAAGCGGCCCCTTTATCCTGAGGCTCCACCACTGGCGCCAACGGTTATACAAAACTACCTTCGCCTTGAAAAACAGAAAAGCCGCGAAGACTAAAGACCGGTCCAGCGCCGTAAGGATCAGATAATCCGGCTTCTGCTTGCTTAACCGCCGCATTTTCCCGGCTAATCCGTACCTGGCCCGGCCGTCACCCGCAGAGACTATGTTTAAACCAACGGCAGCCTCACCTAAACAATCCATGCGGGAATCAAATGTAACCAGGGTTATTTCCGCTTTTGTAAAAATCTTTTTTGCGCTTCCAACCGCATCTGCGATATGCCCTTTATCGGTATAGCCGTTATCGACCAACAGAACCCTGGGCTTTAGCTCATCCTCGTTTATGTCGGAAAGAATTACGAACATCCTGCCGAAAGATTTTATGATATCTTTTATGCCGCGGTCACTGCGGCGGCGGTTTCTGTCAGCGTCCTTTGCCCGCGACAAAACCTGCCATAACGTCCTTTGGCTGATCCTGTACCACTCGTGCCAGCGGTTGTGCAGTAATAAGGGCCTGTTATTCAGCATAACTGCCGCCGGCAAAAGCGAAATATCCAGCGAAGACAGGACAACAAAATTGAATTTACGGCGCAGCTGCGATATCAACCCGAACAATAACTGGCGGTTACTACCCCTTATCCATTTCCCGGGGATCACGATCTCTATGTCCGGAAAACGTTCTTTCAGGAAATCGCGTTTTTCAAAAAACGTCAGCACCGTTATCCTGGCTGAGGGGAACCTTTCCCTTACGCCGCGGATGATAAGCGTAAAATTATTCGGCAGGATGAAGCTTCCGTCTACCAAGAGGACCCTCTGGCGCATTTCTGATTCATCTGCCTGGTTCAGCTCTATAAACGATCTCCCGATCTTCCTTGATGCGTCTTTTATGTGCATATTATTTCCCCGGTTAATTATTTCTCCGAAACGCAATTCCCCAATACAAGGCAGTCCATATTGCTCTTTCGAAAGCTGTTAATGGCATCCTGGGGGGAACAGACTATAGGTTCCCCTCTCAGATTAAACGAGGTATTGATCAAAACAGGCACGCCTGTCAACTTCTCGAATTCCCGGATTAAGCTGCAGAGCCTGGGGTTCGTCTCTTCGCGCGCGACCTGGACCCTGGCGGTAGCATCGACATGCGTCACTGCCGGTATAACGGTTTTCTTCTCATCCCTGACTTTAACCGCCAGGAGCATAAATTCGGAAAATTGCTTGCCGGTAAAAAATTCTTCCGCCCTGCCCTCCAATACAACAGGCGCATAGGGACGGAACGCCTCCCTGTTCTTCACGCGCGCATTCAACAATTCCTTCATACCGGGATTGCACGGATTAGCCAATATAGACCTGTTCCCCAAGGCGCGCGGGCCAAATTCCATTCTCCCCTGGAACCAACCGATGATCTTATTTTCCGCAATGAGCCCGGCGACATACTTGAACAATTGAAGATCGTCTAATTCCTCAAAGGCTATACCGTTATTTAACAATGCTCTCTTCATTTCCTGGCCTGAAAAACCCGGGCCCAGGTAAGCATCTTTAAAAACATACTTGCGCGCGTTCCCCAAAAGGCAGTGATGGATAAAAGAGGCCGCGCCCAGGGCGCCGCCGCTGTCGCCTGCCGCCGGCTGGATGAATATATCCCTGAAGGGCGATTCTTGCAGTATCCTGCCGTTTGCTACACAATTAAGCGCCAGCCCTCCGGCCATGCAAAGCTTATCTATCTTTGTCTCTTCATAAAGCCTGTTGGCAATATTTATCAACATGTCCTCCGTCAGCCTCTGGAGGCTGGCGGCAATATCATAGTGCCTCTCAGTCAATTCTGTTTCCGGCTTCCTCTCCCGGCCGAAGGCCCTGACAAACTTCTTCGTATACATCCTGCTGCCCTTATTAAATCCGAAATATTGCGGATTCACTCTATAGCTTCCGTCACTCTTAACAGCTACCATGTCGTAAAATTTGTCCAGGTAAACCGGCTTGCCGTATCCGGCCAACCCCATGACCTTACCTTCTCCTTCAAGCGCTTCAAAGCCCAGATACGTGGTTACCGCGGTATAAACCAACCCTAAAGAATCCGGGAAACGCATCTCCTTAGAAATCTCTATCTTGTTCCTGCGCCCTGCCCCACAGCTCATGGTCGCCCATTCCCCCACTCCGTCCGCGGTTAAAATAGCCGCTTCCTCAAAAGGCGACACCAGGAAACTACTGGCGGCGTGGGAAAGGTGGTGCTTGATGAAAAGTGATTTCCCTTCATACCCCATTTCCCTCTTGAAAACCAGAGGCATGATCAGTCGTTCCTGCAGCCAGCTCGGGACCGTGTCCAGGAAATTCTTAAAAGAAAAAGGATATGACCTCAGATGGCTTAAGATTACGCGATGGAATTTAAGAAAGGGTTTTTCGTAGAACCCTATGTAATCTACGTCATATAAACCGATGCCCCCTTCTTGCAGGCAGAAATTTACCGCGTTTATCGGGAAAACCGGAGAATTCTTGCGCCTGTTGAACCTTTCTTCTGAAGCGGCGGCAGCAACAACGCCGTCCTTGATGAGGCAGGCCGCCGAATCATGATAAAAACATGAGATCCCGAGTATATTCATACGCTGCGTCCGGCTTTCCGAAAAAGCGGGTTTAAATCCCGGCGTAGATGAAAGAAATGATCACGCTCGGTCCGATATAAAATACAAGCAGGGCCAGGACCACCAGGATCATAAAAATCGGAGCGAGAAAATAGATCCTATGCTTCCTGATAAGATAGAAGGTTTCTTTTAAGAGATACGTGATCTTGAGCATCTTCCATATTCTCCTGTTTATGATCCATGCCCGCACTCTTTTAGGTCCAGGGCATAGCCCTCTGCTTTGTCCCAGCAGGTGTCCGGCATTTTTTTACCGCCGAATATAGCCCTGCGGTCAAAAACCAGCATTACCAATACGGTGATCCCGAACCCGATGAAATATAATATGGTCAACAGGATAACGATCAGTATTTTCTGAATTACCCTGATAAAATTACCGGTTATTTCCTTGACCTTCATCGAACAGCTTTCTTTTTTTGCTATTGGTTAAAACATTGTTTCAAAATCGCACCCGCCGCATTCTGAGCTATCAAACGGTTGCCTTTATAAGTACAATGGCCGAAGTCCCCTGCGAACATGTCTGCGAAGTATTCTTTATAGCCGTATTTCCTTACCGCGGATTTAAAATTCTTTTCATTATCTACGAATATCACGCCGTCCTGCCCGAAAAAGATGCTTTTAAGCGGCTCTATACTGCGCATCGGGTATTGCATGCAAACCAGCCTTACGCCTCTTTCATCAAGGACCTTTTTTAATGCCTGGTAATTTTGCCTGGTTACCGGGATGACGATCTTGGATTCATCCAGTAATCTTTGATATTCCCGCATCTTTTTTTGGTCGCCTTTTTCCCGGTATAAAGTTATCAGGCTAGAATACGCCCGGCCGTTCTTAGGTGACTGCCTCAGCGCTTCTTTGAAGATCCCTTCTGCCTCGGAAAATCTTTTCTGCGATACGTATAACTGCCCCAGTGAAATATATACGGAATCATGATGGGGATCGAGCCTGATCGTTTCCTTCCACATCTTCTCGGCAGCCTCAGTCTTTTTCTGAGAACAATAAAGCTCTCCCAAAGTATAATACGCATTTCCTGTATCGGGGTTGGCGCAGAGGGCCTGCTTGTACATTTCCTCGGCCTCCGCGTCTTTTGCCTGCAGCCTGTAGCATAGCCCTAAAGACACATAAACATCCTCTTTTCCCTGCCCCAGTTCCAGGGCCTTCTTAAAGCACGACTCCGCCTGATGATATTTTCCCTGCCCCAGGTATAAATTGCCAAGGAATATATAGGCCTTGTTGTCCTTTTGATTTATTTTTATGGACTTTTTGAACATCTCTTCCGATTCCGGGTATTTCCCCTGCTTTTCATATAACACCCCCAGGCTGAAATATACCTGGCTATCGCCGGGGTCAAGCTTAATGGCTTTCCCCAAACAATCTTCTGCCTTTCTGAGTTCATTTCGCTCCTGATAAAGGCATCCTAATTCTTTGTAAATAATCGCGCTTGAACATTTTTTTATCGCAAGCGCCCTTTTGAACATTTCTTCCGCTTTCAATGACTTCTTTTGGGCCCTGCAAACCGTGCCTAAACCTTGATATGCAAAACAATCCTCTGCATCAAGGGCGATGGCTTTTTTAAACATCTCTTCCGCCGCGTCCAGGTCTTTTAACTCAAATTCGCACCAACCTAATTCCGTATAAGCCGCCGGATTGGCGGGGGCTATGCGCAGTGATTTCTGGAAATTCTCTTTTGCCTTAGGGAACTCTCCGGCTTTTTTAAAAAAACGCCCCCATTGCATAAACCTGTCGCTTTCCCCGGAATGCGCGTTTACCGGGCCATCTGCGGCATAACACTGCCTGACGCTTGAACCAAAAAAAGATAGGCCGGGAAGCCGGTTTTTTGACTTTCTGGCAGGCCCGGGATCTTGCGTGCCTTTTATCTTGTTATTAAAGTGCATCCATAATATCCGCATGAATTTGTATGCCCTGAAATTCTTGAAAACCGCGGTATCGGCCTCCGGGATATCCTCATAATACTTTATGTTCCAGTCGTTGGAGCCCATCATCGCTATGACTATATCGGGTTTATATTTATCCAGGTACTCTTCCAGCCGCGATAATATGAGAGAGCTGTTGGTGCCCGGGACGCCTTTATTTATCACGCTGAACTTGACGCCTATATTGCGCTGGTTTAATATCCCCTCGAGTTGGGCCGGATAAGAGCCCTCCCCTCCGGCAGTCGTAGATTCCCCCAGGCACATGATCCTGTATTCGCCCCTCTGCCTTATCGAGCTTAAATTCCTTTGCTCCTGCGAGGACTGATAAATAAATCCCCCTAAGCGCAATATTATCTCAAGCAGGCCGATGAATAACAATATACCTAACGCTGCAAGCAGGGCCTTTTGACGGAACTTTATAGAAGGTAAATGATCAGGATTAACTCCAGGCATATTCTTCGACTTTTACGGAATCAGGCTGTCTGTTAAAAAACCGGCGGCCTGATACCACTTAACCGTTTTATAAACTGGAAACAGAAAATCAAATCCTTTTAACGCACATAATACGCAAAAGATTCTTTTAAAACACCTTAAACTTTAAATACACCGTCTGCGGGATAGTGGACCCGCTATGATCCAAGCCGTCTGTAAAACTTAAGGTTTTTTACTTGAATAGATCTTTGACTCTTCTTCTTTAACTACGGGGTCATTGGGCGCGATAGCCCTGGCATTTTCGATTGCCTTGACCGCCAGGTCAAAGGTTTCCTTTTTCCAATCTTTTTCATACATCTTGCGGTAAACCCTTGCCAGAGTGACATTGGGCAATAAGAATGTGTTGTTGATCTCCAACGCCTGCTTAAGCAATTTTTCTGCTTCAGGTAATTTTCCCATGTTTTCGTAAATCCCGGCCATTTTTGTCATCACGTTCGGCTGATCGGGATGGGTCTTAAGGAATTCCTCGCCGATCTTTACCGCCTCGTCAACCCTGCCTTTTTGCTCATATTCAGCCATTTTATCAAGTGCTTCCGTGCCGGACATCCCCTCTTTTGTCGGCTGCAACTCGCTTGCCGCCGTGGCGATTTTAGCGGATATCAACAAAGAAGTTACCGCCAATGTGGCCACTACGATATAAAACAAGACCTTGTTTTTCATTACCGCCTCCTTTTTTGTTCTGTTATTCTGTGATTTACCGCTCTATTTACCGTTCTTCCCTCCTTTCCGACCCAGGTTTTCTAAAAAATATCTTTAAGCCGGGGATCTTTCAATAAGGTTATACGACTCATAAGGGCAAAATTTAAAACTGCACACAGAAGGCTGTTTCAATAAAGCCATTGAGCCGTTATGCACCTGCCCTAAAGATATCTTACTCTGGCCGCAGGCAGATACCTTTCCGTTAGGCCTGATAACAGCATACCGGTAACCCGCGTTACAAGGCTTTCCTTCGGGAGAAATATTGTTAGACAGATATTCGAATTCTGATTTACTCATATCGGTCATCAGGCCGATCTTTTCTTTATCCTCCCGGCTGCTGATCACTTTCAGTCCTTCTCCGTCCGAGCCTCTTAAGGGCACTATATTAAAATTTATCCCGCTCTCATTCATCAGTTTTTTATAATATTGCGCGTTTTTCATCTGCTGCGGATAGGCGACAAAAAAGACCATGTCATCCCTTATCCAGGGCTTGAGCTTCACTGCCTTGCCGAGAAAAGTATCGAAATCAGCAAACAGGCTATGGAATGTCGGAGTGACTTTCACGCGATTAGGGTCGAGGCCGCGGCCGAGGACCTGCCTTGCGTCCCAGGAAAAATTAGTGCACACGGTTATGGAATGCTGTCTGCTTATCCTCTGGACTATGTCAAAAAAATCCGGGTAGGTGCTGGGTTCGGCTCCGGATATGAATAAATTGCAAGGGCCGTATTTTTCATATATATTACCCCATATTTTCTCCCATTCAGCCGGGGAAAGCAAGAGGTCATCAGGGGAAGCGTCGTTCCAGCGTCCGCAATACGGGCAACGGTAATTGCACGTATAGCAGATCTCCCAGGAAAAATAAAAAGGCGCAGGGGCAGCCTGCTTCTGCGCCTGCCGGATTGTTTTACGCTCCGTATTTTCCTGGCCCTGCGGTTCAGACTTATCTTTCAAAAGGAACGCCCATTCGTTACAGGGGCACACTTCGGAAGGGCAGGGCTCTGGCCCATCCAACAGCCGGAAGCCCTCTTTAAAGAAATTTCCCATTGAATTCTGAAGCCCTCCGTAAGACCCGCCACCGCACCTGAACGTTTCACCGTCAGGATGGATGCAGGCATACCTGCACCCGGCATAGCATAATTTACCCTTCACCGGCTCGACCTTTAAGAGCTGGAATTCCTCATCATTGCGCCTCGCCAGCTCAGGGCTGACTATTCTTTTTTCTTCCTGTGAATACCCATCGGGGTATTTCCGGGAATCATGCGTGCCCCAAAAAGGCAACATGGAAAACTCAAGGTTATCTCTTACAAAAATATCCTTATAGAAAGCCGACTGCGCGATCTGGGGCGGATAGGCCAGGTATGTGACACCCCTGGTGAAACCCGCCGAGAAAAGGGCCAAAACCTTCCCGCGGAATTCATTTAATTCCGCGAACATCGGATGGAACGTCGGCCTGATCGTTACCCGCGCGGGATCCCACTCTTTGATGACCCGGTCTATACCGCAGGATAAATTGGTACTGATGTTGACCGTATGCATCCCGGAGATTTCCCGTACCAGCTCAATGAAATTTGGGGAAAGGAACGGCTCTCCACCCAGGACCTCAATATGGGCCTCGCCGTAAGACTCGTATATCCTTGTCCATGACCGCACACATTCATCAAAAGACGGTAATTGATTCTTTCCTGACAGGGACACCCATTTGTTGTCCCACCAGCAGTAAGAACAGCGGAAATTGCACTTATAAATGATGTCCCAGCTGAAAGAAAGCTTATGATTATCCATAATTCCGCTCATCCCGGCATGTATTCGTTACACGGACAATATTCGTATGCGCACGGAGAAGGCCCCGCATTAAGAGAAAAATCCGGATTAAGGAAATTTCCCATGCTTTCCTTAAAAGCCATAGCCTGGCCGCAACGGCCGACTTCCCCGTTAGCCCTGATCAATGCGAATTTATTGCCCGCGCAGCACATCTTCCCCCGGCTTGATGACTTCTCTACTATTAAATTGAACCGCCCCGGGTCGTTAATGTATTGCTTCAGCATATCCTTCTGTTCCTCTGTATAGCTTTCAGGGTATTTCTTATCTTTGTGCGCCCCCCAGAACGCGGTTACCGACAAGCTCAGGCCTTTTTGCCGCGCCCTGTCCTCAAAATGGCGCATCAACTTTAACTGAGGAGGGTAGGCGACAAACTGGAGGCGGTTACAGAACCCTTTGTTCTTTAAGACCTCCGCTTTCTCCAAAAATTGGTCTATGTTCGCGAAAGTCGGATGAAAGCTTATTTCAAAACTGACTTTCGAATTATCCATATCCGCGATACAGGACTTAAGGGCCTGGACGTTCATCGATAAATTGGTTGTGATGCGAACCCGGTGTTTCCCGGACAGATGTTTCAACAACCGGCAGAAATCCGGGTATAAAAAAGGCTCCCCTCCGGTGATATCAATGAACGAAGCCCCGTATAGATCAAATATCCTGTCCCAGGCCGCAATCCAGGCGTCGAATGAAAAATATTTATTGAGCCTGCCTGAATCAGCCCAGCGGCTATAGAACCAGCAATACGGGCACCGGTAATTACATTTGTAGTGGATGTCCCAGACAAACCTAGTTTTTTCCGGCATTTCCTTACGACCTCTATTTTAAAACTATGGCCGAGCTTGGATCACGCTTATGGTCAAGCGTCGTCCATAGAGGTATCCATTTTTCCTCATCGATGCCGACCAGCATCGCCTTAAAGCAGGGGCATTTCCCCAGTGTGCATGCCTGCGCGCCTTCCAGGAGCTTGAATCCTTCATCGCCTAAATTCCCTAATTTCTCGCTTCCCTGGGCGCAGCAACGCGTGACGTCGCCGTTTGTGAATATTTTTGCGTACATCTGCCCCATCCTGCATATTACCTCGCCCCGCGTGCGCTCATCCGGCGGTTTTGTCAACCAGTCATACCAGCGTTTGTTTACGTCGCTGGCGATTGACTGTTCCGCGACATCCTTCATCCGCTTTAACTCATCCCGGCTATACTCCAGCGGGTAACGCCTGCCTTCGAATAATCCGTTAAAGGGGATAGTTTTAAAATTTATGCGGCTCTCTTCCACAACGCGCTTGAACCTTTCTATCTCGTTTATGAACGGCGGATAAGTCACGCAGGTGATCGTCGCGCAGAAACCGCAGCCCTGCAAATATTTGACCTTGGCGACAAAGTCCTCTATTTTATTGAATTCCGGATGGAAACTGGCGGAGATCGAAATACTTTCTCCTTTGAACCTCTCACCGAACTTATGGACGTCGAAGCTCAAGTTCGTAGTGATGTCTATCACGTGCCTCCTGGACAATAATGAGATCAATCCATAAAAATCCGGGTATGTCGATGGTTCGCCGCCTGAAAGGCGCACGTGGCTGACCCCATATTTCTTAAAAATCCTCTCCCAGATCTCTTCCAATCTATCCAGGCTGAAGGCAGGACCTTCTTTCTTTTTCGGCACTTCGCAATATGAACATCTATAATTGCAGTCCATCGTAATTTCCCAGTTCCAGTGGACGCGGTATGGCGCAACTGACAAGGCCACGGCGGCTTTTTCTTCTTTGGCGTCCGGGCGCTCAACGCGTATTCCGCAGTTATCTTCTTCCTTCTCGATTATGTTATCGTATTCATTGCAAGAGCAGAATTCAGACTCACAAAGAGAAGGCCCTTCAAGCAAGTTAAAATCTTTATCCGTGATGTTGCCTATTATTTTTTCTCCCATCTGGCCGCACCTGACTATATTGCCGTTAGCGCGGATATCCCCGTAGGCGTAGCCTGCCTTGCATAACTTTCCTTTCGGGCTCTTCCCTCCGAGATGATATTCAGAGCGGCCCAAATCCCCGATATAAGGCCTCATCATTTCCCTTTCTTCCTGCGTATAGCTGTCGGGGTATTTTTTCCCGGCGTATTCCCCCCAAAAGGCGGCAAGCGCGAAATTGATCCCTTCTTTTTTAAAACGCTCGCTGAAGTAAGGTATTTTATGCATTTGCGGCGGATAAGCCAGATAGCAGATGCCTGCCTTAAAACCGGCGTTCTTCAGCATCAGGGTTTTTTTGATGACCGTCTCTAAATCGATGAAAAGTATATGCAGGTTCAGGTCCAGGTCGACTCTTTCCGGGCTGATCTCCTGAACGAACTTCTCGATATTCCCGGATAGATTGGTCGTGATCTTCACGCGGTGCAACGCGGAAAGCCTTTTCACAAGCTCTATAAAATCAGGGTAGATGAACGGTTCGCCCCCAACTATCTCTATCCTGGCCTCGCCGTATTTATCATAGATCCTCTTCCAGTGGACCATCCATTCGTCCACGGAAAGATAAAGGTTCTGGCTGCTCAGCCTCGCCCAGTCCCTGTAAAACCAGCAGTAAGGGCACCTGAAATTGCATTTATAATGTATGTCCCACGTGAATTTTACTTTACGCTTTTCCATTAGAAATTATCCCCCCAGAGAATGTCGATCTTTTCACCCTGCCTGCCGCGGTGGATCACGTGCGATTTAAAATCATTTACGATCGATGGGTTCGCCCTCAAACAATGCCCCAGGCAGGGGCATTTCTTTTCGATCAAAGACTTCCTTAAATCCTGATAATACCCGCTGTTCCAGACGTCCATAAGGTCGTGTTCAGGAGACAGCACTTCATAACAATCCTCGGAGGCATCGCAAGGCAATACCCTTCCCTGCGCATCAAACATTATCTGGCTGAATGGCTCGCGGCAGGTATCCAGCTTTGGATATTCCTTCTGCGAAAATCTCGGAGGCAGGTCTATTTGCATGCCTAATTCGCCTGCCAGCTTTTGAGCCGTATCAAGTATCCGGTTGGTCAGTCCCTGCTTAAAAAAGCACGAAAGATATTTCTGCGCCGGGACGTAAATATAATTATAGTAACAGATGACCCTGTCCGCTTTCAATTCGGCAGCCAGGCGCACAAAATCCGGAAGGTCTTCGATGTTGAGGGTTGTCGCCACAAAGATCAGGTTGACGCGCGGGCTCCCGGCCCCTGACCGCAGCCCCTTAAGATAACGTATATTTTCCACGATTTGGCTAAAATTATCCATGCGCGTCATAAGCTTATGCAGGAAGGCGTTGCTGGCATGCAGGGAAACGTGGATCGTATAGCCGCTGGGGCTGCTTACGATCTTTTCGCATGCCCACGGGACAAGCGAAGAGCCGTTCGTTGAAAAACATTTTTCAACCTCAGGGAATTCCGTATCAAAGAACTTTAAGATCTCCCGCGCCTCTGCCAAACGCAGGAATTCACCGGAGCCGGTTAAGATCAGGGTCTGCGCTTTTGCGATATAAGGATAGAGGTTCCTTTCAAAACGCCTGCGGTGATCTTCAAGGTCAAACATCTCATACTGCGGGCCCCGCGAACAAAACGCGCAGCTTGCGTTGCAGGGGCCGGCAGCCTGGATAAAAATGGTCTTCGGAGATGATTGTAGAACGACCCGCCCCAGGCTGTATTCCTGGTCATTAAGCTGTGAATTATTCATGCCGGTCATACTGTCTTCTCTTGGTTATTCACCGAACAGTTTATTCTCGCTGCAAGGGCAAAATTCAGCGCCGCATGGCATAGGTTTATCCAATAATTTGAAATCCAGGTCAAAAAAATTCCCCAGTGGTTGCCTTTCTCCGATCTGTCCGCACCTGGCAACCAGGCCGTCCGGGAATATCAAAGCGGAATTATGTCCGGCCGGGCAAAGGGAATCTTTTTTCCGCACATGATTGAACCATTCTTCGTTTATGCCGAGCATCGCGCGTTCCGCGGGAGTATAACTATGCGGGTATTCTTTATCATGATACTTACCCCAGAAAGGTATCACCTTCAGTTCCTGTTTTATCGCCCTGAACCTTTCTTTATAGTATTCGATATCGTTCATATACGCCGGGTAAGCGACAAAATTTATGCACCCCTCAAAACCGCGCTGCCTTAAAAAATTTACTTTCTTCAGGAACGGGTCAATAGTATCAAAGTATGGCTGAAAGCTCACGGAAAGAGACACCTTTTCCGGGTCAATCCTTGCCGTAAAGGCATTCAGGTCTCCGGAGGCGTTTGTAGAGATATTTATGGGAAAATGTATTTTGCTGATCTTCTCTATCAGTTCGATAAAATCCGGATACATAAACGGCTCTCCTCCGGTGATCAACATGTAACAGCGCCCGTAATTATCAAACACCTTCTGCCATATCTTTAACCATTCGTTAACAGACCTGTACACATTCCTTTTCCTGTATTCCGCCCATTTGCCGTCAAAAAAACAATAGGGGCAGCGGTAATTACAGGCATAATGGATATTCCAGGTGAACCGGTGCTCCAGGGGCTTTGCGGCCTTATCTTCCGGTGCAATAGTATTTTCAGCCATATGTTTTTCCTCGGTATATAACCTGATCTTAGTTGAAATAACCTCGTTGTTTTTATCCAGGGAATGGTAGTTATTGAAACACTCCAGGGCCTTCTTCAGGTCTTTTTTAGACTCATAATAATGGCCCAGGTTGAACCAGCGGTCCAATTCAACCGACGTCTGCACGCCGCTGCCCACCTCTATATTCAGCAATGAGGCAGCACTGCAAAACTCCTCGCACCTCTTGAGCCTTTCGGGATAAGTGTTCTTGCCGTCGGTACTTTCCCAGTATAGATGATTAGGGAATCCTTCCTTTATGCCGAATTCATGCGTGTGCCCGGCCAGATAACTATATTCTTCGATCGCGCAATATGTCCGCGAAGGATAGACCCTGCTTAGATAAGGGGCGTTCCTCCTGATAAAACCAAGCGTCCCTTTAAAATCATCATCGGTTTCTCCCGGAAAGCCGAACATAAAGTTGGCCGTGACCTTGATCCCTGTTTCGTGCATCTGCCGGATTATCCTGTCGGCGTCTTCAATACGGTAATTCTTTCTCATGAGCCCAAGCACGCGCTGCGAGCCTGACTCTATGCCAAAGAGGATATGCTCGCATCCGGATTCCTTCATCTTCCGGATTATCGCCAGGTCCATTTCCGGCCTGATGATCATATTGGCGGTCCAGAAGAGCCCCAAGCGGGATTTTATCATCAGGTCGCAGAATTCACGCAAATAATTCATGTTGCCGTTGAACATGAGATCTATAAAATCTATATGCCCGAAATCTGGGTTTTCTTTTTCAAAGTTCCTCTTATGAAACTCGATTTCCCTGAATATCCTTTCCCCGCTCATCGCCCTGAACCCCTGCCAGAAAGAGCGGGAGCTGCAAAAAACACAACGCTGGATGCATCCGCGGCTTGCCTGGAACGGGATATGCCTCTGGTCGTCATAATCGCAAAGCGCAAGATCCCCGAAGTCCATAAAAGGAAGCTCGTCCAGATTGGCTATCGGGGGAGCATCATTTGTCTTAACGATGCCTTTCTCGCCTTTAAAATAAATCCCCTCGCATGAATTGATATCCCGGCCGCGCTCGATAGCACGAAGTAAATCAGCCAAAACGAACTCTGCCTCTCCCGAGATGACAAAATCTGCCGTGCCTTCGGACAATATCTGTTCGATATTCCTTTTTTCAAAGAATAACGGCCCTCCGAATACTATCCTCATGCCCTTTTTCTTTCTCTTAAGGGCGGCTGCGATACGAAGGCTGGATATCCGGGAGGCGGCGTTTACGGAAAAACCGCACACGCACGCTCCGCTGTTGACAATAAGGTCCAGATAAGTATCGGTGATATCCCGGGTATTATCAAAAAAGTTGTCCACATTCGCCTGGTCATACCAGAACGAGCTCTGTTCCCATGCCCACATATTTTTGTAGTTATCTCTGCGGCTGCGGTATAATTTTATGTTAAGGTCTAAAGCAAATACCTCATGGCCCGCCTTCCTGAGGCAGCTGGTTAACTGCGCCAGCGCCAGTGGCGGGTCGTAAGTCCCCCAGACAGGGCATTGAATTAACGCTATCTTCATGGGATCATTCTAAGCCTTCTTATAATTCACCTTACTATCAATTCCTTCTTCATTAAATCCTGGAAAATCATGCCCGCGATCACTTGATGCGATTCCTTGTTGGGATGTATTTCATCTTCTTCTGAATCGCGCATCCGGTATAAATCGTATTTGGATAACAACGGGAATAAATTCAGGCGATCTATCCCCATGGCCTCTGTGACCTTATTGATCGACGCGTACTCCCTGATCTGATTGTCATCATATTCGGAAAAAGGCTTTAAATACGGGAAAATAACGATATACAGCGGGATATTCTTATCCCTGCAGGCCTCTTTTATCATTCCCAGATAATGCTCTCCGACATCATCCGGCGACTGATCTTTATTATAAAAATATGCGTCTAAACGCAGGGCAATAAAACGGTATAAATATGAGTATTTCATTAAAAACGGGCTCGGCCGGTAGAAACTGGATAAATGCGATACCGGGAAATAATATTCTATCATACCCCGTTTATCTTTGTAGTAAATGCTGGTATTCACGTAAAAATCGTTCATAAAAATAAATATAATGACCATATCCGGATCGAACTTAACCCCCCTGTGCCGGAAATACAGGTAATACTGCCGAACGTCATAACCTCCTACCCCGGAATTCCAGACCTCAAATTTGCGTGAAGTCCGGGGGGAGCCGAGGTTATCATTAAGCAGGCTTTCCAATTTTTCGCAGGACCAGCCTTGCTCAGCGAGAGAGTCGCCCAGGATCAGGATCCGGAAAACATTCTCATCTTTCTTAAGCTTATATTCTTTGCCTCTTAAGCCATAGCGGTTGAAATGCCGGCTGCCGGGGACATGCTCATACCCCAATAGCGCGGAAGGCCGGAAATTATCCCCCCATTCATCTTTGTTAAAGACCTTTGCCATGGGAGAATCCTTATTTTCGAAATTATACGAACAATACCGGTAACCAAGCCTGGGGTCAAGGCGCAAAAACACCTCGGCGGCCATGACCGGCGCGCCGATACCTAAGAGAACAGCCAGAAACCTGAACAAAAACTTTTTCATTTCTTTGTTAAAGCGTCAAAAAAAGAGTGGCAAGAAAGGATATCCACGTTTATTAAACCTGAGTGCCGGCAGGCGGCACATACATTCTTATCTTTGGGGCCGCCCGTTTTACCCGATATGTGGCTGCGCGCCAGCTGATATTCCCGGCTATTCCAAAGCTCCTCAAAGGGCTGATCGAAGAAATTACCGAAATCGTCATTCTCGTCCTCAACGGAACAGCAGGCGGAGACCGAGGCATTCGTATTAATAGCGATTCCCTCCCAGGGCCAATTGCAGAACTGGACATCCTCTTTCTTAAAATAATCAAAGGTCATATCCTGCGCCCCGATGCCTTCCTTGTGATAATTACTATATTCCGGGTTCAGCGGTATCCAGTCCTTGTCACCGATAAAGGCCTTGGTGATACCTACGTGGTCTATCCCCAGCCTCAGCCCGGTTTTCTTTACTTCCTCCACCTCATGCTCATTGTGCCTGAACACGAGGAATTGCCACGTAATATAGGGTGAGCTTCTTTTCAATTGCCTGCGCGCATCAAGCAGTATCTTAAGATTATTCATGGCTAGTTCAAAATTCCCGCCTTTTCTATATTTGCCGTATGTCTCTTTGGTCAGGCCGTCTATAGATACGACTATCTTGTCTAAACCGGACAGGACAAGTTTCTTCGCTTTTGCCTCGCTGAAGAAATTGAAATTCGTATCTACCTTTATATCGCATCTGAATTGTTTCGCGTATTTTATCATGTCGAAAATATCTTCATTCAGGAACGGTTCCCCCCAGTTGACCAGATCGACGTGTATAAGATAAGGCCCAAGCTTATCCATTATTTCCTTAAAATCCCTGAAATTCAGCTTGCCTTTTGTCCTGACGTTGCGCCTCTGCCCGGTAGGGCAAAACGGGCAGCTTAAATTACAGAAGTTACAGGGGTCGATCACCAGCCAATAAGGATAACCGAATAAATGGGCCTCTCTGCGCGCCTTTTGTATCTCTGCCAGGATA
>Ga0265297_10002835_pt1 | contig 33488 bp, 27 predicted proteins | sample Munlanlwell13791_FD_192502 | JGI IMG/M metagenome (GOLD analysis project Ga0265297, IMG submission 192502) | Leachate microbial communities from a municipal landfill in Southern Ontario, Canada - Leachate well 137-91 | ecosystem: Engineered > Solid waste > Landfill > Unclassified | place...
CCAATGATACCCGAGGGCGTCACCTCCAAGCTCCGTTGATGGGAGAAAACGACACTCAGCCGTTATCTCGCCCGTCATCGGCGCAGGCAGAAGCGACTGCACATAGGCGGCAGCCTCCGCCAGCTCGGCGGCCAACTTCTTCTGGCTCTCCATCAGAGCGCGATACGCCTCGTTGCGCTGGAGCTGGGCGATGTAGCCGGCCGAGTGATGCCGGATTCGGGCGATCAACTCCACCTTGTCCGGCAGCTTGACCAGATAGTCGTTGGCGCCCAAGCCAAACGCCTCGGCCTTGGTCGCAGGCTCTTCCTTGGTCGAAAGCACGATCAGGGGAATGTCGCGGGTCTTGGGGTTGGCGCGGTAAAATTTGACCAACGTGAGGCCGTCCACTTCCGGCATGACGAGGTCCTGGAGAATGACCGTGGGAGAGATTTCCGTCGCCATCTTCACCGCTTGGGTTGGATCGCTGCAGTAGTGGAAGTTGATGTCCTTGTCCGCCAGCAGCATACGGCGCACGGCCTCTCCAATCATGGCCTGGTCATCCACAAGGAGGACATTGATGGTGTGTCGGGTCAGCGGGGTTATGAGGCTTGGACCCGGGTCTTGCATTGAGGTGGTGGCAGGCTGTGTCATTGGGGACTCTCTTTCACTCTCAGGGGTGGTTGATTGAGCACATGGTCAACAACAGCGGAGCCGATATTGGTCAACGGCAGCACCTGATCGACCGCGCCCAAATCCTTGGCCGCCTTGGGCATTCCGTAAACGATGCTGCTGCGTTCATCCTGGGCGATGGTGAACCAGCCGAACTTCTTCAGACGGAGCAACCCTTCCGCACCATCGCGGCCCATGCCAGTCAGCAATACGCCCACACCGGTGTAAGGCCAATAGGCGGCCGCACGCTTGAAGAAGACATTGACCGAAGGTCGGTAGAAGTAATCAACCGGGTCGCGGCTGTAGTCGAGCGTCAGGTCCGGTGCCATGATCAGATGGTCGTTGGTGGCGGCCAGCCATGCGGTGCCCGCTTCGGGGCGGCATCCGGGAACGGCGGGTCGCACATGAAGGTTCGTTCGTCCATCCAGCCACTTCGCAAAGTCGTCGGCGAACTGCACATCGATGTGTTGAATGAGGACGAAGGCTGCCGGAAAGTCCTTCGGAACCGCGGACAGCACCGTGGCCAGAGCTGTGGGACCACCCGTCGAAGCCCCAATCACAACGAGGTGCATTCGTTGTTCAAGAGGCTTTCTGGCTGGCGGAGCACTCGACACGACCGTCCTCGATATGGTCGTCTTCGACGTGGCAGTCTTTGAACCAATCAAGTGACCGATACTCTCGATCTTGGCGAGCAATTCCTGACCGCCTTGCACGCTCCCGCCTGTTCCGAGGACGGGTGTGTTTACGGCGTCCAACGCGCCGTGGCCCATGGCTTCAAAGACGAGGGAGACATTGCCTTCCACCGTTGCCGTCACCACGAGAATCGCGCAGGGCGAGTTGCGCATGATCCGGCGGGTTGCCTCCGCGCCGTTCATGATCGGCATGATGAGGTCCATGAGGATGATGTCAGGCCGGTCCGCTTCGCACTTGCGCACGGCCTCTTCACCGTCGCGGGCGATCCAGGCGACGGTGTGCTCCGGGCAACTCAGCACAGCACGCCGGAGAGCTTCCACCGCCATCAACACGTCGTTGACAATGGCAACCCTCATTGCTGGTTTTCCCCGATCAAGTCCACAACCGCTTCCAGAAATGCTGCGTCGTGAAATCCGCTCTTGGTGAAGTAGTAGTTCGCCCCGACTTCCATGCCTTTCATGCGGTCTTCTTTGCGTTCCTTGTAGGAGACCAGCATCACAGGCAGGGCGCTGAGCCGGGAATCCTGACGGATGCGCTTCACCAGATCAAAGCCGTTCATCCGGGGCATGTCTACGTCGCTGACCACCAGGCTGTATTGCCCCGAATAGAGGCTGTTCCAGCCGTCCATGCCGTCCACGGCGACGTCCACCTCATACCCACGGTTTTGGAGGAGACGCCGCTCCATTTCACGAACCGTGATGGAATCATCGACGACGAGGACGCGTTTCTGTTTCTTCTGGCCCTGGGAACCGGAACTGGACCGAATCTTTTCAAGTCGCCGGCCGGAGAGCAGGTTTTGGATGGAGCGCAACAGATCCTCCGCGTCCAGGATGAGCACGGGCGATCCGTCCTCCATCAATGATACGGCACTGAGATCCTGCACCTTGCCCAGGCGAAAATCGAGGGCCCTGACGACCAACTCCCGCTCTCCAAGAAAACGGTCCACTTTGATCCCATAGCACGCCTGCTCGTCGCTGATGACGACGACGGGCCACTTCTTGTCTTGGACAACCTGTCCGGCCAACCCCAGGACTTGCCGGGCATCCACCAGTCCGACGTTCTTTTCATTCACGCTGACATATTGACGGCCCTCGACCGTCTTCACCTCGGATGGCGTCACGTCGAGCAGTCTCTCAATCCTGCCGAGGGGGAAGGCGAACGGGTCGCCCGAAATCTCGACAACGAGGGCGCGCATCACCGACCGCGTCACAGGCATCTCGAGGTGGAAGTGGATGCCGCGGCCAAGATGGTTCTCGACGCGCACCGAGCCGGTCACCTCATGCAGGTATGTCCGGACGACATCCAGACCGACACCGCGGCCCGAGACTTCGGTGACACGCTCGGCCGTGGAGAAGCCCGGCAGAAACAGGAAATCCAGAATTTCGGCTTCGGAGAGGCGGCTGGCCGTGTCCTCGGCCACAAGGCCCTTGGTCACGATCTTCTTCCGCATCTGCTCGATGTCAATCCCCCGTCCATCGTCCGACACCGTCACTGTCAGGCGACCCGCACGATGCCGCGCCTCCAACTTGAGCGATCCCTCGGCGCTCTTGCCCGCAGCCAGGCGTTCCGCCGGCAATTCTAGCCCATGATCTACTGCGTTCTGCAGGAGATGGGTCAACGGCGCCTCGAGCTTGTTGAGAATGTCCCGGTCCACCTGCGTGCTCTTGCCGAGAATCTCAAACTTCACATTCTTGCCCAAGTGTTTGGACAAGTCGCGGACCAAACGGGGGAACCCCGTGACTCCGTCGGCAAAGGGACGCATTCGACTGGCAATAGCCTCACGGTAGAGCCGGTCGGCCACGTTCGTAAGTTGGCGCGCGATCAAGTCGAACTCCTCGATCCGCCGCATCACCAATTGATGGAATGACTCGGCCTTCTCGGACACCTCGCGCTGCGTTTGGGAGGATTGGTTTTTCGACGACAGATCTTCCTGGGGCTTGCCGGCGTTCTTTATCAGACGGAGCAGTTCAGCATGACGGCTCTTTAATGCTGTAAGAGCAGTCGTGAAGGCCTCAAGGCGATGCGCCTGCACGGCCGATTCCCCGGCGAGCCCCATGATGCGGCTCAGGTGTTCAGCCGAGACCCTTACGCCCCGATCCTGTGCATCCGCACGCGCAGCCTCCGGAGCCGCGGCAGGTTTGGCCGCAGAAGCCACAGGCTCCGCCACCGCTTCGGGCTTCGGTGGCTTGGAAGGGGTTGACGGCATGGGCGCCGGGCTGGGCGGGGCGGGCGGAGGTGGCTCACCCTTCGAGACCGGAGGACTTGCTGCCGCCGGGGCTTCCTTCTTCTCAGAAACCGGCGCCGCGGTTTTTGCGGCCTCCAGACTGCTCAGCAAACTGTCAACCTCTGTCTGGTGGTCGGTTGTCCACTTTTCGAACTCCGTGTCGGACAACTTCGACATTTGGGCGAGCGTGTCCACTCCCTTCAACAAAATGTCGGCTTGGTCCGAGCCGATGATGATTTGTCCCTTTTGCGCAGCGACAAAACAATCCTCGAGAGCGTGCGCCACCTTGACCACCTGGGTCAGCCCTACGATCCGGGCGGCGCCTTTGACGGAGTGCGCGGCTCTCATCAGGCGCTCGAGCCACTCCTTGGATGTGGGGTCTTTCTCGATCTCCAGAAGGCCCTCGTTGAGGGTGGCCGTTTGCGTCTCGGCCTCTGAACGGAACAAGTCCATCATCGAGAAGTTGCTCAGATCCTGGTTGCCGGCGGCCGTCATATGACACTCCTTGAAAGACCGTTGAAGACCGGGGTCTCGTCAAGCAATCCGATCTTCTTTCCAGCGACGTTCAGCAGCCCTTGCGTGAATTTTTGAACGGACTTGGCCACAGTGGAAGGGACGCTTTGCACATCTTTTTCGGTGTAGGAAATCAGGCCATGCACCTCATCCACGGGGAAGACCCAACTGATGTTGTCCCTTTTGACCACACAGAGTCGAGGATTCGTCCTTGGGGATTCGGCGCCTTCCGGACTTTCGCTCTTTTCGACACCGAGCAGGTTGCTCAACGATACGCAGAGATGTATTTCCCCGCGCACGCTCACCAGTCCCAGAAGTATCTGGTTGCTGCGATGGGGAATGTGTCTCACCGGGCGCACCCCGATCACCTCCACCCAGCAGTGCACCGGCAGCGCGAGCCATTCCGACATCAACCGGAAGACCTGAACGGATTTCTCGTCGCGGCTGACAGTCTCTCGTTCCTGTGCCAGCAGCGCCGCCCACTCGGCCAGATATTCTGGCGGCGCCTCACGGTTGAGCAATGCCCGCCCTTCCAAAGAGAAGGTCGGGCAGTCGCGGCAATGCCCCAACTCGCTCAACTTGGGGCATGAGCGGTCACCCCTGACTCCTATGGTTTTCCAGCACGCGTTCTTCACAACGTCCTCGTTTGCCCTTGAAGGCGGGCCGCCCTGTGCCGCAGCACCTCGGCGCCCGCCGAATCTCCCCGGTGTTCCCGGATCAACGACAGATGAACGATCGCATCGTAGCATTGCTCGTCAAGGTAGATCGCCCGGTTCAAGCACTCTTCCGCTCGTTGAAAGCTCTCCATCCCATGCAACACAATCCCCAGCAGGCAGTAGGCGTCGGCATTCGCGCCATCTTCGCAGAGCAGCCGTTCGCACATGGCCGCTGCTTCCGACAATCGTCCTTGGTCAGCCAGTTGCCGCGACGCTTCAATCGAATCCCTGGGTTTGGGGACTTCACGCGGCGGCTGTTCGGTTCTCTGAGGTGTGCCCGGCTTTCTCGGCGCAATCCGAACCGGGGAAGGAAAAGAGACCCTCGAAGGAATACCCGCCGCCGCGCCAACCCCAATCGCCGCCGCGCCGGGTTCCACCTTCCGAAAATAAAAAGCCCCGCGAGGATTCAACGGCACAAACCGCTCTCTCGGGAAACACGACGTCTCGGCATGGCCGACGAAAAGCAAACCGTTCCGGGCCACGAGACGCTCGATGACGCTCGTGACACGCGCACGCGCCTCCGTGCCAAGATAGATCAGCAGGTTTCGACAGAACACAACATCGTACGGTAGCTTGTTCGCCAGGATATGCCCATCCAGAAGATTCCCGTGGATGAAACACACTCCCTGTCGGGCTTGATTTCTCAACACGTACTCGTTCCCCACGGACTCAAAGAAACCATTGCGCAACGACGCCGGGACGCCACGGAAAGAGTACTGGGTGTATGCCGCGCGTTCGGCCTTGCGCAACGAAGTGCGGCTGATATCCAGCGCGTCGATTTCGTAATCGCCTGGCTTGAGGCCAACCTCCAGGAGCGTCATGGCGATGGAGTAAGGTTCCTCACCGCTGGAACAAGGGGAGCTCAGGATCCGCAAAGGCTTGGCGCGCCGTGCCGGGATCCATTCGTCGCGCACGTAGCGGCCGAGAGAGGTGAAGGAAACCTTGTCACGAAAGAACGAGGTTTCCGGTATCACCACCGCCTCGACGAAAGCTTCCATCTCCTGCGGGGAGGATCTGAGCTTCCCAAGATACTGTTCTTCGTCCTCCAAGTTGCAGACAGACATTCTATTGCGGACGGCGCGGGCAAGTTCCTTGTCGCCCAGCACGCGGGGGTTCATTCCCATCATCTCTGCCAGCAGTTGTCCAAACCGCATCATCATTTCGTGCTTCCGCCAGATGGATTCCCGTCGAACAACAATCGCTCAACCTCGACGGGCAGCAGGTGCTCGGGGAGGACGCACTGGACCATGCCGCCCTCGTCGAGTGTAATGGTCCCCAGATAAGGGGCCTGCCCGGCCACCACCCCCGCAGCCACAAAGTCAGACGCTTCCTTCTTGACCGCGTCGGTCACCGCTTCTGCGATGAGGCCCAATACTTTCCTGGCGCCGCTCTTGAGGATGTAGTTGATCAAGATAATCCTTGTGCTCAACCGTTCCGAGCAAGGGGCACCCAAGGCGAGCATGCCGAGGTTCAGGACTGGGATCACGACACCATGATAATTGAACAGGCCAGCCACATAATTGGGCGTGCCGGGTTGAGGCCGGAGCGGGAGGCACGGAATCACTTCGATTACGTGCGCGGCTTCCAGCGCATACTGTTCCTTACCCAGTCTGAAAAGGATGAAAAGCATAAACGCTTTGGCGCGGGAAGGCCCGTCACCATTCCCGAATCCTCATAGCTTGAATCTCGCCACCTCTTCCTGCAAGGACCTCGCGGCCTCGCGCAATTGTTCCGTCGCCGCATTTGATTGTTTCACCGACTCGCTTGTTTGCTTCGCCCCCTCGCTCAAATGCACCATCGCCTCGCTGATTTGCTCAGCTCCCTGTGACTGCGCCTTCATCCCCTCATTCACCTTCTCAAACTGCCCCGTCACTTCTTCCACCCTCTCAATGATCTGGCTCAATTGCTCGCTAATCTCCCCAACCGCCTTCACGCCCCGTTTCATCTCCTCGTTGAACTTGTCCATCTCCATCACCCCCATGGTCACCGAGCTTTGCATTTCCTTGGCCATCGCCCCGATGTCCAGCGTCGCCACCGCCGTTTGGTCGGCCAGCCGCCGAATCTCCCGCGCCACCACCGCAAACCCCAGTCCGTATTCCCCCGCCTTCTCCGCCTCGATCGCCGCGTTTAGCGAAAGCAGATTTGTCTGATCTGCAACCTTCGTGATCGTCGTAACCACGCCGTTGATATTCCCTGCTTTCTCGCTGATGACCGACAGCTTCGACGAGATGGACGTCGTCGCTGCGGCCAGCTGTTTCATCGTGCCCTCCATGTTCCCCAGTCCCGTCCGTCCGCTATCGGCCAGTTGCCGGGTCCCTTCTGCCGTGCCCTTAACGCCTTCCATCGTCCCCGCCAGTTCCTGTGCCGTCGCGGAGATCTCCTTGACGGTTGTCACGATCCGCGCTGTTGAGGTCTCGAACTCCCCGACTGTCGCCTCCTGTTGTTTCGACGAGGCCGCAATCTCGACCGAGGTGGACACCAACTGCGCGCACGACTTCTGCACCTGTTCCAAGAGAGAGGCGAGGCTTGAGGTCATGGTGGAGATGGCGCTCAACAACTGCCCGCTTTCATCATGACACAAGACGGCATCTGCCGAAGACTGCGACGTTGTCTTCCGGCTCATCGCGGCCAGATCCTTCTCGATGGCAGGGATGGCCTGCCTCGCATCGGCGATATCGCCCTTGGCGATCCACTCAGCGACTTGAACCGCCCGGCTGATCGGCCTGGCAATGGCACCTGCAATTGCCCTAAGACCGAGCAACACACCCAAGGCAAAGATTGTGCCGAGGGCGATTTGCTTCCACATCAGGGCCGAAGCCTTCGCAACGACCTTCTTCTCCGGAACCTGGATGATCACGGACCAAGGCGTGTCGGTCTGACCGAGTTTGATGGGAGCAAAGGCCGTCACCATCCCGCCGGCCGTCCTGGCGATTTCCTGTGCCCCCTGTATGGTCTTCAGAAATTCATCCGATTCATCTCCAAACGCCGCTGTCAGGGGCTTCCCGATGATCCTGGGATTCCCGCTGGCCGCTGCGACCAACCCCTTGTGGCTGATGATGAAGACCTTGCCGGTCTTGTCGAAGATGTCCTGCTTATCGACCAAGCTCTGCAGAAAATCCAGCGACAGGTCAACTCCCGCCAGCCCATAATGTGTGTTGCCGGACATCACAGGCACGACCAGCGAGGTCATGAGCGTGGGCTTGCCTTGTACGGGATAGATATAAGGTTCGATGATACACTCCCGTTTCGTCTCGCGGGGCAGGAGATAGTAATCCCCCTTTCGCGAACCCGTTGAGTCCCGTGTTGTGTCCTCGTATCCCACCAAGGGTTCCACGACGATCTTGCTTTCCTTGTTTCGGCTCCAATACGGAACATACCGGCCGGTGGAGTCAGAACCGGGACTGTTTACAAATTTTGCGTCCTGGCGATCGAAGGCGTCAGGTTCCCAAGCAGTGTAAACACCCACAAAGTCCGCGTTCCTCTCCAGCGTCGTTTTCAGCATGGAATCCACGGTCTCACGCGTCATGCTTGCGCGGGCCGACTTGATGGTGGAGAGCGCGTTCGCCAGCGTTCGCGCCGTGTCGAGGGCGCCGCTGATTACAACGACGATCTCATTCGCATTCTCCCTGGCTGTGCTAAAGACGTTCTGCTTTGCGCTGTCGAGAGCGATGGTGCGGGTGGTCATGGACGTATAGACCACGACGATGCCCAGCGTGCCGAACATGCAGAGTCCGACCCACAAGAGAATCTTGTTTCTGATGGATCTGCGACGCATGGGCTTCCTGTTCTGTTCGAACTAGACCTTGAATCGCGATGTTTCCGTCTGCAACGCCCGCGCGGCTTCACGCAACTGCTCTGTGGCCTCGTTCGATTGTTTCACTGACTCGCTCGTCTGCCTCGCTCCTACACTCAACTGCACCATCGCTTCGCTGATCTGCTCAGCCCCTTGCGACTGTGCCTTCATTCCCTCGTTCACTTTCTCAAACTGCCCCGTCACCTCTTTCACCTTTTCGATGATCTGGCCCATCTGTCCGCTGATATCCCCCACGGCCCTCACGCCTCGCTTCACTTCCTCGCTGAACTTGTCCATCTCCATCACGCCCACCGTCACCGAGCTTTGCATCTCCTTCACCATGGTCTCGATGTCCAGTGTTGCCACAGCCGTCTGGTCTGCCAGCCGCCGTATCTCCCGCGCCACCACCGCAAACCCAAGCCCGTATTCACCCGCTTTTTCAGCCTCGATCGCCGCGTTCAGCGACAACAGGTTCGTCTGATCCGCCACCTTCGTGATTGTCGTGATGACGCTGTTAATGTTCCCTGCCTTCTCGCTGATCACCGAGAGTTTGGATGAAATGGACGTCGTTGCTTCGGCCAACTGCTTCATCGTCCCCTCCATATTACCCAGGCCCACCCGCCCACTGTCGGCCAGTTGCCCCGTCCCCTCCGCCACCCTCTTGACCTCATCCATCGTCTTGGCCAGTTCCTGCGCCGTTGCTGAGATCTCCTTCACCGCCGTCACGATCCGCGCCGTCAACGCCTCGAATTCCCCGACGGTCGCTTCCTGCTCCTTTGACGTCGCCGCAATCTCCGTCGAGGCAGACACCAACTGCACACACGATTTCTGAACCTGCCCCACCAGCGAGGCCAGATGCGACGTCATCGTAGCAATGGCTGCCGACAACATTCCCGTCTCATCGCCCCCACGCCGTCCTTCCTGCGGTCCCACCGCCTCCGTCTGCGATGCTCCCATGGCCGCCACCTCCCGTTTTGCCTCTGCCAGATCCCCTCGCGCAATGATTTGGGCCACGTCGGCTATCTTCCGGATGGGCTTGGCGACTGCGCCCCCCAAGAAAAGAGCAAGGATGGCCGCAGCGACCATGAACAGGCCACCGGTGATGATGGTATTGGCGATCAGCTTGCTAATCGCGCTCTCAACGTTCTGGTAAACTCCATGATACTCGTCATCGTAAACCCCCGCATCGATGATCCAATCCCAAGGCTCGTAATAAACCAAGGCAACGCGTTTCATTCTCGGCACTGTCTCTCCCTTGTTTTGCCATGGATACTGGTCAAAGAAGACCGTTCCTGGCGGGGTCGCCAAGGCCTTGTCTACAACGTCCTTGATGACGGTCCGGCCGTTTGTATCCCGCGTGTCGATGATGTTTTCCCCGTTTCGTTCGCCGGCTTTGGAGAGGACGTAGCAGCCCCGCTGGTCCCCCTTGGCGCCGATGACGCACACGTAGCCCTCTTTTCCTACCGCGATGGACTGAATAGCGTCGCGAATCTCTTTGAGCACGTCGCTCATATCCCTGCCCACGTAGACCATGCCGATGATTTCTTTCTTGTCGGCCCCTTTCCAAATAGGCTCATACACGGTTTCTTGGAACTTGCCGACGACCTGTGCCATGCCGGAGTATGTCTCGCCTTTCAGCACCTTCGCCAAAACCGGATTGTCCGTGCCGTCCGGCATCTTGCAGGGAATATAGGTCCCGATCATCCGTTTGCCCTCCTCGTTCCGAACGGTGGTGCATACACGGATCATATCCCCCTCGGCGTTCATGCGCTGGAAGATGGTGCAATACTTCTGAGAGTACCTGGTGATGACATCCACCACGGGTGACTCGACGTTTAATTCGACGTTTTGCCCCAACCACACATCGCCCACCATCATCTTCGGGAGCGGAACATCCGTCACCTTCTGCGTGAACTGATTGCGCGCCTTCCAGGTCACGGACTCCTTGCCGAGGGTAATGCCACCTGAGCGACTAATCTCTTCCTCCGCCCCTTTCAGTGTTCCCAGAAGGTGCCGGGTATTCCCCTCCCGAACCGTCTTGCACATCAAGTAGACCTGTTTGACTGTCTTCTCGACCTCAGCCTGAGCGAACGTGTTCATGTGACTCAGAACACGCTCCTGTAGCGGCTTCTTCTCAAAGATTGTCAGTGTGATAGTCGCGACCAAGGGCACCAAGGCCGCCAGCACGGCCAGCCCGACTACTTTGTTCTTCAGCGAGAGCTTCATGACTTTCTCCTTCAGGTTTACCGTGCGACCGTAAGAACTGTAATATGCCGGTCAGAGTCTTTGAAAGGAAAAACCGGCAGCCACCCCCTGCCCCACAGTCGGCGCTTCAGAAGCGAACACAACATGCGGGTTCTTTTGATGGTGACAAATGAAGCGATCGCAGGATGTCAGTCAACCGCTTCACACCGCTTGACGACAGTGCGAAACAGGGAAAGCACAACTGGCAGGACTGCGCTCCCAATTCCTGCTGCCGAACGACGTTCCTGCCAACGCGATGATTAAAGGGCGTTCTTGTAGATTTGAACGATATCGCCAAGCGTGGCCAGCCGCGGGTTGGTGAAGCTGCACGCGTCCTTCATGGCGTTTTCGGCCATCAACGGGAAGTCCTTTTCCTTGACGCCCAATTCCTGCAGTCCGGCAGGGATGCCGACGTCCACGGAAAGTTGCTTGATGGCCTCCAGCGCGCGTTCGGCGGCAGCGCGTTGAGACAGGCCATCCACCGGTTCGCCCATCGTTTTGGCGATCACGACGAAGCGATCCAACTTTGCAATCATGTTGAACCGCTCCACGTGTGGCAGAAGGATGGCGTTGCAAACACCGTGCGGCAGATCGTAGAACCCGCCCAGTTGGTGTGCCATGGCGTGAACGTGGCCCAAGCTCGCGTTGTTGAACGCCATGCCGGCCAGAAACTCAGCGTAGGTCATGGCATCGCGGGCCGCGAGGTCCTGGCCGTTGGCCACCGCCGCGCGCAGGTTGCCGGCGATCAACTCGATGGCCTTGAGCGCGCATGCGTCAGTAATCGGCGAGGCGATGGTGGAAACGTAAGCTTCCACGGCGTGCGTGAGCGCGTCCATGCCGGTGGCAGCGGTTAACTTTGGCGGCATGCCGACCATCAGCAGTGGATCATCCACTGAAAGCGTTGGCGTCACGCGCCAATCCACAATGGCCATTTTCACCTTCCGACGCGTGTCGGTGATGATGCAGAAGCGCGTCATCTCGCTCCCGGTGCCGGAGGTCGTGTTCACGGCGATATAGGGCGGCAAGGGTTTGGTGGATTTGTCCAAGCCCTCATAATCGTGAATGGCTCCGCCGTTGCTGACCAGCAGCCCGACGCCCTTGCCACAGTCGTGCGGACTGCCGCCGCCAAGGGTGATGAGAGAGTCGCAGCCGTTTTTCTTATAGACTTTCACACCGGCCGCAACGTTGGTGTCCGTTGGGTTGGGAACGGTTTCGGCGAACACGGTTGGCTTGAGACCTTCCGCACGAAGCAAAGCGCATATCTGTTCGCCCATGCCGGTCTGCACAACGCCTTTGTCGGTGACCACCAAGGGTTTGGTCATGCCGAGAATCTTGGCGCGCTTGCCGATTTCCTTGTGGCAGCCGATGCCCATCAGATTGACCGGGGGGATGAAGAACGGGAATGTTTGCGTTGTCATGAATAACCTCCTTGTTTCACTTGGGAACTTCTTCTCTAACGTTCTAACTGACGATAAGCGCGACAATTAGACACCGCCGACGAGCGACTCAAGCCGAACTCGCACAACGGCGGTGGAACCAGACACCGTCCGATTCCATCGGTCGCAACATTCTATAGACTGCGTTCGACGCCGCTCAGTCCAAATGCTGGAGGAACCGCTTCGCGCCCTCTACGAAAGGCGAAAGCGGCGGCACTTCATTCGGATCGATGATGCAGTCAATGACGGTTGTCTTGCCTGAAGCAATCGCTTGTGGCAGGAGCCGCTTCAATTCACCGGGCTTCTCCACAGTGTACCCCACTGCGCCCAAGCCCTCCGCCACTTTTGCGGCGTTGATCTTGCGAAACCGGGTAGCAACGGTGTTCTGCCCCAGGCTGAAGGTCTGGAGATCATGCACCAAACCGAGCTTCTGGTTGTTCAGGATGATGAAGACGACAGGGATGTCGTTGTGGACCGCCGTGGCAACTTCCATGCCGTTCATGAGGAAGCAGCCGTCGCCGGCCAGACACACGACGGGGCGGCGACCCGCCGCCAGTTTGCCGCCGACCGACGCCGAAATACCATAGCCCATGGAAAGCATGCCAAACGGCGTAATGACCGAGCCGGGCCGACGGAACTTCATGTAGTGAGTCACCCAGTTGATTGAGTTGCCCACGTCCACAAAGAGGATCGCATCGTCGGGCAGCGTTTCCTGCAATTCCCGAACAAGGCGCTGAGGCTTGAGCGGCACACTGTCGGAATCCATTTTCTCCGGATTGAGGCACGTGCCCACTTTATCTCGAAGGTCCGCCACAGCTTTCACCCGATCCTCCCATTTCGTCTGACTCGTGGTGAGATGGCGCAGCACGCGGAAACCAATTTCGTTGATGATGGTGCGGGCGTCACCCACCAGCGGGATTTGCGTGGGGTAGTTCTTGCCCATTTCCGCCGGATCGATGTTGATGTGGATGAGGCACTTCGATGGCGCGAGACGCGGATCCCACGACATGGTGGTCATTTGGTTCAAACTCGCTCCCACGACGAGGAGCACGTCCGTCTCGCCGGACTTGAGATAGCTTTCCGCCAATGGCGAGCCGCATAGACCCAGCACGCCCAACGCGAGCGGATGGTCCTCAGGAAATGCGCCTTTGGCCTTGGGCGTGGTGGCCACAGGCAGGTTCAGCATCTCCGCAAGTTCCTTGATGTCCTCGCAAGCCCCGGAGGAAACGGCGCCGGAACCCACCAGCATGGCAGGGTGCTTGGCCTGCACGAGTTGTTCGGCGGCATCAATCACCAGCCGCCGATCGAAATATTCCACCGGCACGCGGATGGCGGTCGTGGCCACGGTGTCAAATTCGATCTCGGCGGTTTGAATGTCTTTCGGGAAACTGAGATGAACCGGCCCCTTCTTGCCGGTCATGGCGGTGCGCAGCGCAGCCTGCAAATCCTCGACCGCCTTGTGCTTGGAAATGATCATGCTCGAGTGCTTGGTGATCGGCTCGAACATTTTCACCGAATCAACGCCTTCCTTGGACGAATCCTGAAAGGCGCCTTTGCCATACACGGAGGTCTCGACCTGGCCGGTGATGACGAGGATCGGCACGTTGTCCATATAGGCGTTGGCCACACCGGTCATGAGGTTGGTGGCGCCGGGACCCGAGGTGGCGAAGCAAGCGCCAAACCCGCCTTTGACGCGCGCATAACCGTCCGCCATGAAGGCTGCGCCCTCCTCGTGCTTGGCCAGAATGGGCCGGACCGCCTTGTTGCGGTTCGTAGCGCCCAACAGCGGCACGATGGTGGTGCCTGGGACTCCGAAGATGTACTCCACACCTTCGGCCTCTAGAAACTTCATGACGACGTCGGCGACTTGGGTTTTCATAGGGTGGGCAGGATCAGCGGTTAGGAAGCGTTCCGCGCGGCTTCTTCGACGGATTCGAATACAGGGATGATATTGGTGAATCCAGAAGTCTCCAAGACCTCATAAACATATCCGGTCCGGGCACACACAATCAGCAATTGGCCTCCGGCCTTTTTCAGCGGCTTGGTAACAATCAACAACACGCGCAGTCCGGCGCTGGAGATATACTTGGTGGCCGCGCAGTCGCAAATGATATTGCGCGCTCCGCTGGCTACGACTTCCTGAAGGGCAGCCTCGACATCCCGAGACGTGAGAGAATCAATCCGTTCGATCAGCTTGACGACAGTGGCGTTGGGAAGTTTTTGTGTTTCCATGGTTTACCTCAATCAATTCGCAACAAAAAGAACGCGGACGACATTAAATTTTCCGCGGCGAATGTGAGCTACTCTCCACATAACTTGGAAGCAAGCAAGGAAAATTTTGGTCAATTGCGAATTCCGCCGGCTCACAAGCACGTTGTTATAAGGACGCCAGATGTGTTCGCACGGGCGGCGCTGGTTTTCCGAACTCAACACGTGTCAGCGCCGAATCGCAATCGTCAGCCGATTGCGGCAGTCGCGGCGTTCGTAGCGCATCTCTTCGGCGAACCTGCGGACCAGATGGATCCCGAGGCCGCCGGGCACTCGCATCTCGGCTGGGAGATCGACGACCGAGTCTGGGACCTTGAGCGGATTGAATTCGTGGCCATCGTCCTCGAGAATCAGGAGAAGCCGTTCGGGCAGGATTTCCACGCCCAAGAGTATCTCGTGCGCGTTTGCGTCGTCGTAGCCGTACTTGAGGATATTGGTGGCCATCTCCTCGATGGCGAGGTTGGCGACGTGAACCGCCGCGCCGTTGACGCCGTTCTCTTCAATGAACCGCACGGCCTCTTCGGTTGCACGGTTCAGATCGGCCAGACGGTTCTGGAAGCGTCTCTCGAAAACTTTTGACGGTTCGGTGCTCATTAGAACGTGGGATATTGAACTCACCGTCCAGCGTGCAGAACCCTCCACGCCTCACGAGAAAGGCGGGTCACGCTTGCGACTTTCGACGGCGGCATTGGCAATATGGCTTTGATCAACACGGCCAGTCTATGAATCCCGCGATGAACCGACAACCAAAAAGAGCGCCGATCAGGCCGATACGCCGGCACTCAGCCTTTGGCGCACACTTCGTCAATTCTGTTGCGCTTCGGTCCAATGCCAACCTTCAGGCATTGCGATCACGCGGCCGCGCGGAGCGCCGTGGGCCAGCGAAAACTTGTAATCGAGGTCGGCAAGTGGCATATATAATGCGCACGAACCGCAATAAGGAACCACATGAAACGAATTGCAGTTATCATCGCGTCGTTGCTCGTTGTGTGCGCGCTCGACGCGGCTAACGCGCAGACGGGTAAGAGGAGCCGGGCGGGCGGGGATGGCTTCGCGATCGGGCAGGTGGCTCCGGAAATCCAAGGCAGAGACCTCGAAAGCAAGCCGATGAAGCTCAGCGAGTTTCGCGGCAAGGTTGTCGTCCTTGATTTCTGGGGATTTTGGTGACCACCCTGCCGGGCTATGATCCCACACGAGCGGTCGCTCGTGAAACGATTGGAAGGAAAGCCGTTCGCATTGCTGGGCATCAACAGTGATCAGGATAAAAGCGAAACGCGAAGGCGTTGTCGCAAAGAAGACATGACCTGGCGCAGTTGGTTCGATGGTGGAGGCGGCCCGATTGCCGCCGCTTGGGGTGTTCGCTCCTATCCCACCATCTATGTCCTCGACCACAAGGGCGTCATCCGTTTCAAGAACGTCCGTGGTGAGTCCATGGACAAGGCCGTGGACGAACTTTTGGCCGAGCTGCAAAAGAGCGGTGGCAAGTAGTCGCGCCGCCGCCCAGCCACGTCGCTGGGCGCGCAAACGCGAGGAGCGGGAGAGCAACGGCGTCTCATAGGAGATGGCGTGTGGTGCTTTGACGCCGTCACGGCGTTTTCTGGTTCTTCCCATGTGATTTTACATGGCGCCAGTTTCTTTTCCGTTTTTCTGTCCTCTCTCTGTGTTGCTGGCATTTCTGCATCAAGATGCGGCCTCAAAACCACGCTGCGCACGACCGGCTGTGTTATGACTTGGACAGACACATCTTTCAGGTTGCCGAGTCGGAGAGGTGTGGTAAGATTGCTTCGGGTTCCCGCGGTTGGGAACCGGTTGAAGTCAAAAGAAACAACAACCATCCACTGAAAGGAAACGCATGACAAAACTGCTGAGTTCATTGGCAGTTGTCGGGTTGGTCGTAGGATGCCTGGTCGCCACGGAGTTGGTGCCCAGTGCTCTCGCGGCCGATGCTGCAAAAGGTCGCGTCTATCTGATCGGTGTGCCTGGTGCCACCTGAGGGAGTTGTCCAGCGGTCGTCCGTGAGACGATCTCATCCCTGCCCGGCGTGGCCGAAGTCACATTTGATCGCGATACATTGACGGCCATCGTCACCATGAAGGATGACAAGTGCGAACTCACCAAGAAAGCGGCCAATAAGGCTCTGCTCGGCAAAGGTGATCGTTACAAAGTCGATTCCTTCAAAGAGAAGAAGAAATAGCCCGCGGGCAGTTCAGTTTAAGCCGGAGGCGGCAGGTGTCGCCTCCGGCTTTCTTTTTGCCTTTGTCAAAATCGGTGAAACACCTGCAACCGGTATCAGCTATCCTGTTCGCAGCAGGTGATGCCCTGTGTTGTCTGCGCCGTAGCACGCGACAGAAGCGATAGTCGAAACATCCAGCCAGCCTCAATCCAGCCGCAGTCTCATTTCATCACGAAGAAATCGCTCGTCACCATCGGCATCATCACGTTAGCGGCCCGCGGGCTTGATTCGTGCCGCAACTTCGCCAACTAACGCCCGCGCATTGTCGTAAAACAATGCAGTGATGGCAGGACGCGGGAGTTTGGCAGCGGTGGCGGCCTGTTGAATGGCGCGCAATTGCTCGTTGAGGAATGAGGTGAACTGCAACTTCTTCTTCTCGTCGCACAGCGAGAGCGACCACGGACGCGGCGTGATGTAGGTGTATTGGTGGTTGATCTCGACGGCCTTGCCCTGCGCGAGCGCGATGGGGATGTCCGATCCGTAAAGGACTTTGCTGATGGGCACCTGGCAAAACAGGTGGGCAATCACCTCCCAGTGTTGAACCATCGCGAGATCGAAGTAGAGGTTGGGAAGCTCGCGCAGGTCGTCGAGAAACCCCGTGATGCCGCGCAGATAATAGGCGCGGCCGATGTGGGCGAGAATGATCTTCGCGCCCGGCCAGCGGACGCAGAGTTCGCGCAACTGGCGGCGATTGAGCGGGTCTTCCAGCCGTTTGGAGCGCGGGATGTGGAGCATCACGAGCAGGCGGCGTTCGTGCGCAATGGCCATCGCCCAGTCGGGCAGCATCTCGGGGATTTCGGCGTTCGGGATGTCGTCGGGACGCGCGTAGTCGGGATACGGTTTGAAGCCGAGGAAGCCATAGCGGTAAATGTCGGTGTTGACCAATGCGGCATTGTCGCGGCGCGGATCGAGCAGGCGCAGCGGAAAGAAGCGATTGAAGTCCGCGCTGCCGCCGACGCAGGCGTTGTTGCGCTCGTGATTCAATTTCGGGTCCGGATAACCGAAACAAAGCGCCTCAACCTGCCGGCGGGGAAAGGCAACTTCCAGATCGGCAGCCAGTTCTTCGTAAGTGTAGGAAGTGATGGGCACGCCGCCGCAGGAGAACGGCGCGCCGGGCAGAAACCCATCCGTGGGCGTAATGTGGACGTGGGTGTCGAAGATTTTTGCGGGAACGAAGTCGTTCAGTTCCTCGCGGAAAATCCGCTGGTTGTAGTCGCGTTCTTCGGGAGTGCGCCAGGCATTCATGGTGGGTCAGGAAATGTTGCAGTGTTCGATCTTTAACAATGCGCTGAAGTGCGCCAGCGCCTCGACGTGATCGTCGAACATCAGGACGCTGTGGTGCGTGCCGCCGAGATGCGAGAACCCTTCGAGAAACCGCGCCAGCGGCATCGCGGGACGAATCCAGCCGCGCACCCAGCGATTCAGGTCGGGATGTGTGCCGTCGGCGAGCACTTCGACCGGCGCAGTGATGAGACGGAAGCTGTCGTTCGGACCGGGTGAGAGGTTCACCAGCGTTGCGCGCCCCGGTCGCGGGGCGCAGGCGATCGTCGCCGGATTCAGCGCAGGGGTGAACGGGTATTCTTTTTCGTAGAGCAGCGGTTGCGCGGCGGCGACGGCGGGGTTGATTTCGCCCATGTGCGAGAGGAACAGCGATTGGCCGGCCCAGTCGGGACAGAACATTTCGGTGAAGGTGGCGGCTCCGAATCCCTGCAACAGCGCGCCGACGAGCGCGGCCGTGAGCGCGTCGCCTTCGCCGGCGTAGCCGGTCCCGCGCGCCATCGCTTTGCAGCATTCGAGGAACGGAACGGTGTTGACGGGACCGGTGGATTCCTTGAAGGCGAGGAAATTGAGGCTGAACGCGCCGAAGCCGCCGCGGTCGAGAACCCGGCGCAGGCCAAGCCCGATGCGGACAGAACGCGCGTGAACCGCCCCGTCGCATTTCACGCAGAATTGTTTCTGGTCGGCGGCGATCTCGGCGGCGATGGCATCTTCGCTGACGGCGTTGACAGCGTCGGCGAGTCCGTCGGGTTCGATGTTCTCAACTGCGATGCCGAGAATCTGTTGGAGCACGTCGTCGGCCACCGCGAAGTCGTCCATGCCCGGAAACACTCCGCCGATCCGCAGGACACGCATCGAACGCAAACACTGCGCCGCCCGTGCCGCTCGAACCGCAGCCGCGCATCGCTGGATCACGCTTGGATCGTCAAGATGGCCGGCGACGACGCGATACGGCTTGTCCAGCCGTCGCAGCACCGACGCCAAATCCTGCAAACCGTGGATGCCGTGGTTTTCCAGAAGGCGCATCGGGTTCACGTGACCGCCGAAGTCGAGGTCCGGCGTTGTGTCGAGCATGATGATGGGCAGCCGCGATTGGGCGAGCACCCCGGCGGATTCACCCGAGGGCGAGTAGGCGAGGTGCAGCGTGATGATTGCGTCCACGTCCTCCGACTCGAACCGCTCCACGGCACTCGCGAAATCCGGGCGCGTCCGTCCGATGGGCGCAACGACGACATCAAGCCCGGCGCGGCCGAGATGCGTCTGGACGTGCTCGACGAACGGCGCGACTCGGGCCGCAAGGTCCGGCAAGACGCCGTCGTAGAACTTCAAATACAAGGGAAGCAGTCCAACTTTTGGTTTCTTCATTTCTTCTCCGGCATGGTGAGCGCGTAGGGTCTGCCGGCCCGCACGTGACCGTAAAGGCGCTCAGACGTTTCCAAGTAAAGCGACCGGGCTTCCGCCAGCGCCTTCCGGTCGAGGCCGGCCTCGCAACGAACCGGCTCGGTGGCCGCGCGCGCGATCCTTGGATCGAAAGCGTAGAGACAACCCCGGGCGCCCATCAGTTCCGTTTCGACCACGCGGTGAACCGGCAGCGGCGTGAACAACGCAGTGAACAACGACCGGATGCGCGCGTTCTTCGCGGTGCCGCCGCAGAGCACGAGACTGTCAACCGCGCCTGATCTCGCAACGGGATCGAACACGCGGGCGAACTCGAAAGCCATCGCAGCGACCGCCGCGCGAAAGAGGTCGGCATGCGTCGTGGCCGGGCCGATGCCGAAAAACGCCGCGGAGCCGGTGTGCGCAGGACGAAACGCGTTGGGGCGATTGAGCCACGGCAACGCGACGAGACCCGGTGGCGGCAGCAGTTGTTCGGACAAGATTCTGGCGGCCCGCGCGAGCGCGGTTTTGTGGTCGGCATGAACGAAGGTTGCGAGCGCCCAATCCAGAGTGACGTTGCCGGTCAGCAGCGGCATAATGACCAGCCGGCCTGTTCCAGTCGGAGCGGCAATGCACAGTTGGAACGGCGCTCCGCCGCGACACGCGGGCGGGAGAACAAAATTACCGACCCACGCCGTGCCGAGTGAACATTCGAGCGGATGGCGTGAGACATGGATCACCGACAGATAGCCGGCCTCGTGGTCGTTGTAGGGGCCGGCTACCGGAATGCCGGCGGGCAGCTTCAGCAAAGCAGCCGCGTCCTGCGTGAGCGGATGCGTCTCGTGTCCCCGCCGCAGCGGCGCGAAGAAGTCCGTCGGCAAACCGAGTTCAGCCAGCGGACGCGTGGTGAGCCGGTGATGCCGGGCGTCGTAACAGCCGGATTGCAGCGCGTGACAGGCGTCCTGCCGCCATTCGCCGGTGAGCGCAAAATAAACGTGTTCGCCCGCACCGACGCAGAGTGGATTGCCCTTGAAGAGTCGCGGCCACTTCTCGCGCAACCACTGCGCGCGGGCCAAGCCCATGCCCGGTTCGTCGCGCAGCGAGAAGGCGCGCCACCAGCGCGGCGGAAACTTGGCCGCAATCTTGTGGAAGTGGCCGAAGGCGCGCGTGTCGTTCCACAAAATCATCTGTGTCGAGGGAACGCCGGTCTTGCGGTTGACGAGGATCGCGCTGCCGCCCTGCGTGGCGAGGCCGATTCCGCGCACCTCGACCCAGCGGTTGCCGACCTGGTGGCGCAGTGAGCCGGCGACGGCGCTTAGCGCGCGGATGAGCGCGGCGGGGTCTTGCTCGCGCTTGCCGGTTTTGTCCACGTCGAGCGGGAGCCGCTGCTCGGTTTGCGCGAGCAGGCGTCCGCGCCGCGCATCGAACACGGCGGCCTTGAGCGAGGTCGAGCCAATGTCTATGCCGAGATACATATCAGTCGGGATCGACCTTCACGACGGTTGCGCTGCGATGTGATTCCAGCGCCGCGGTCAGAATCTTGTGGTGCAGATGCGTCTCCTGCGGCGTGATGCAGCCGGCGAACTTGCCGGGCGTCTTGCGATGGACGAGTTCACTGACGAACGACGCCCACATCTGGACGATAACGTCGGAGAAACCGGATTCAAAAATGCCGCCGGTGATTGTCGGGAAAGTCATTTCGTGGCCCATGTCGAGGTGCTGCCACGGCTGTTCGCCGCCGCTGTAATCGAGCAGTTGAATCGTGTTGGCCTGCTTGGTGGAGAAGCGGGCGGACCGGCGGGTGCCGAGCACTTCGAAATTCCATGAATTCTTTTCACCGGGAGCGATGCGCTGCGTCTTAATGGTGAGCGGAAAAGTCGCGCCCGTGACCGGATCGGCGGTCTCGCACAGTAGCGTGGCGTTGTCCCACGTTTCACAGGGAGTCGGTTTGCCATCGCGACCGGGGCGATGAGTGAAAACGCGGGTCAGGATCGCGCGAACGTTGCGCGGCACCCAACCGGCGCGGAGCGGCATGTGGAGCGAGTGCAAGCCGAGATCGCCGAGGCAGCCGTATTCGCCGTTGGCGGCGACGGTGCGCTTCCAGTTCATCGGCTTGTTCGGGTCGAGGTCGCTGGAGTGCTGGAAGCTGGCGTTGACTTCGAGAATCGTGCCGAACTCGGCGCGCTCGATCATGCGGCCCATGCGCTGCATGGCAGGGAAGAAAGGGAACTCGGAAGAGCAGCGCGCGAAACACTGCGGATGCCGCGCGAGAACGGCGAGAATCGCCTGGTTGGCGGCAAGGTTGATGCCGAAGGGCTTCTCGCCCATGAGATGTTTGCCGGCTTCGATGGCCGCGCCATACAGTTTCTCGTGCAGGTTGTGGGGCACGGCGATATAGACCGCGTCCACTGCCGGGTTCGCGAGGAGTTCTTTGTAATCGTTGGTCGCCTGTTTGATGCCGGCGAAGTTTTCCGTGAACCAGCGGAGCGGCTCGGGCGTTGCATCGCAAACTGCGACAAGTTCCGGGCGCGCGTCCATTTGCAGAAGGTGACACCAGCGCGCAGCAGCGGAGGCAAACTCGCGGCCCATCAAGCCACCGCCGATGATTCCGAAGCGAATGGTTTTCATGATTTCGCAGCAGCGTCGAAAGGATTGGGCGAGCACGGCAGGCCGAGTGCTTCGGCGACAGCCGGATACACCAGCTTGCCTTGGCAGGTGTTCAGGCCGTGCCGCAAGTCCGGCATCAGTTCGAGCGCGCGCTCGGCGCCAAGATTGGCGAGCTTGAGGGCATAAGGCATCGTCGCGTTCGTGAGCGCCTGCGTGGCGGTGCGCGCATAAGCGCCGGGCATGTTGGTCACGCAGTAATGAATCACGTCCTGTTCGACGAAGACCGGATCGTCGTGAGTGGTCGGGCGCGAGGTTTCGGCGCAGCCGCCCTGGTCAATCGCGATGTCCACAAACACGGAACCAGGTTTCATCTCCGCGAGCATCTCGCGGCGGATCAGCTTGGGCGCAGCCGCGCCGGGAACCAGCACGGCGCCGATCAAGAGGTCCACCGTGGCGAGACGCTCGATGAGATTCTGCTCGTTGGAATAGAGCGTGTGCGCCGAGCGATCGAACGTGATGTCCAGAAAACGCATCCGCTCCAGGTCCACGTCGAGGATGGTGACGTCCGCGCCAAGACCGACGGCCATGCGGCCAGCGTTGATGCCGGAAGTGCCGCCGCCGAGCACCAGCACGTTGCCGGGCAGGACGCCGGGCACGCCGCCCAGCAGGATGCCTTTCCCGCCCTGCGCCTTGCTCAAGTAATACGAGCCGATGATGGTGCTCATGCGCCCGGCGATTTCGCTCATGGGTTCGAGCAGTGGACGGCGGCGGCCGACCTCGACGGTTTCGTAGGCGATGCCGCAGGTGCGGCTTTCGAGGAGGCGTTTGGCCAGGACCGGTTCGGCGGCGAGGTGCAGGTAGGTGAACAGCACGAGGTCAGGTCGCAAGAAGCGATATTCGTCGTGTTGCGGCTCCTTGACCTTGATGACCATTTCCGCAGCCCACGCGTCGGCAGCGGTCGGGACGATGGTAGCGCCGGCTTGGCGGTAGATTTCGTCGGGAAACCCAGAGCCGACGCCCGCGCCGGTTTCGACAAGGACTTCATGCTTCTGCTGGACGAGCATGCGGACGCCGCCCGGCGTGCAGGAAACGCGGTTTTCTTTGATCTTAATCTCTTTGGGGATTCCGATTTTCATTTTGATTCTTTCGCTTGGATTGCCCATTCGAACCGCGTGAGGATGAAATCCACAACGGTTCGCGTGGCGATCAGGGGAATCTTGGTGAGCACGGCAGGCGGGCAATCCTGCTTGTAGGTCTGCGTGCTGATGTCGAGGCCGCTCTCGTTGAGGCGGCGGGCGAAGGCTTTCGCGGCGTCGAGTTCCTTGAAATAGAGCGTGCTCATGTGACGCTTGCCTTCTACGGTGGAAATCTTGTCCGGGTGCGCAGCGGCGAACTCGCGCACCCGCGCCTCGTAGTCATCGCCCACGGCGCGGGTGGCGCGGGCGTTCGCGCGCGCCCAGCGCATGGTGACGAGGTAGGCGAGCGAGGCGAGTTCCTCCTGACCGTTGGTGACGAGCGCGCCGAACTGCGGCATGCAATCCATCGCGGCGCTGAAGATCAAACGCGACGCGGGATACTCGCCGCCGGGAAAACCTTTGCCGACCGCCACGAACGACGGGGTGAGGTCCCATTCGCGGAACATGAAGAAGTCGTGGTGCCACAGGCAGGATTGGATTTCGTCCACCACCGTCGGCACGTCGTGCTGGCGGCAGAGGGCATAGGCGCGTTGGAGAAACTCGCGCGACAACAGACGGCCGCCGTAGTTCATCATCACGATCTCGTGGAAGAAGCCCGCGATCTTGTGCCCGTCGCGCTCCCATTTCGCAAAAGCGGCTTCGAGGTCGGCGATGCTGTTGGGCCGGATCGGGCAGACGCGATACAACCCGGCCTTCTCGATCCCGGCGTAAAACTCCGGCCACATGCCGCGCGCGGCCTGAATCAGAATCGTCGTGCCGTGGTAGTTGGCCTGGAACCCGCCATCGTCGTTGCCCATCACGAGGATGACAGGAGTCCGCCCGCGGTATTTCGGCGCGGGGTAATCCGGCTCGATCCGATAGAAGCGGGCGAGAATCATCTTGAGCGCTGCCTCCGCCGCAAGGCTGCCGGTTTCGAGATTCAACACGCGGTTGCAGACATACGGGTCCTGGCTGGCGAGGACTTTCGCCAAACCCGCAGCGTCGTCGGGCGCGAGTCCATTGGCCGCGCAAACCAGTTCTTCTTCGAGCAGGCGGGTGATCTGCCCGCGGGTGTTGTTGTGCGTCGCGTTCGGGATGCCCAGCTGCCGCGCGCGCTCCAGCAACGCGTAGCCGGGAAATCCGTGCCCGAGCGGGGTGTGGTAATGCTCGCTCTTGGAAATCAAATACAGCCGCCCGTCCTCGCCGACCCGGAAAAGCCCCAACGCGCTCAGCGGCGCCATGCCGGGCTTGGTGGCGGAATCGAACATCTTCGTTGAAGCGCCGCGAACCGGCGCGCCCGCTGGTGGCTCGGCCACGCGCTCGCCGACTTGTTTCAGCAACGCGTGTTGCCGCGCCAGGAAATGTGCCGGCAGAAAATCAATCGCTTCGCAAGCGAGCGCAGTGAGTTTGGCGGCGTCTTCGCCGGTCAGCGCGGCGCGGGCGCGGCAGGAAGCCTCGGCGCGTTCGCGCCCGATTACGTCGGCGAGCGAGGCGTTGACGGAATTGAAATCCAAGTTGGGAGCAGATTTGTTTGACATGGTCACAACCTCAAAGTCCTCTGGCCGGTCCGAAAAGCTGGAAGTAAAACAGGCAGGCATACAGCGCGACAACCGCCCCGGCAAAAATCGCCCACCACAGGAACAGGCTGCGCCAGCCGCCATACTTCAGGCGTTCCGCAGCCGGCAGCGGCGCCATCTTCGGCGACCAGATGATGCCCGCGAGCTTCTCAGGCGACGGCGCGCGCGTCAAGAGTGACACCACCACCATGAGCGCCATGCAGGTGAGCCAGACGACGAAGGTGCGGTTCAGCCAGTTGTCGAACGGGCGCAGTGCCGCCACGTATTTGAACAGCACATGCTCCACGAACGCGGTGAATGGAAATCCGAACCACAACACAAACGTCGCCGCCGCCGCCGTGGCCCGCTTCCACATCACGCCCACCAGGAACAGCGAGGCAATCGGCGCCGCCACCCACGCGCCGACGTTTTGGATCGCGATGAAGACGCCCATCTGGCGCTTCGTGAACCAGACTGCCAACAACGTTGCCGTGAGCAGAATCAAGAACGCGCTCCATCTTCCCACCGCAACCATGTGCGCGTCGCTCTTGTTCTTGCCGAGGAATGGACGATACAAGTCCATCGTGAACACCGTGCTGCAGGAGTTCAGCACGGAGCTGATGTGAGAGAGCATGCCGCTGGCGAGCGCCGCCATCACAATGCCGCTCAAGCCCACCGGCAGCAGTTCGCGCACGAGTTTCGGAAACGCCAGGTCCTTGTCCGCCAGGCCCGGATACAGCCGGAAAGCGATGATGCCGGGGATCACGACCAGCAGCGGCAGGAGGATTTTCATGAAGCCGGCGAACACCACGCCCATGCGCGCATCCCACTCGCTGCGCGCGCCAAGACAACGCTGCACGATGAATTGATTGGTGCAGTTGTACCAGATGCCCACCGAGAGGAACAAAGTCCACACGCCCAACCACGGGTATTCGGGATCGGTGATCGGGTAGATGATCTTGAATTTCTCCGGCGCCGCGTGCATGAGCGCGGACAGGCCGCCGACTTTCGCCAAACCCATGACAGCCACCATCAAGCCGCCGGCCATCATCACGACGAACTGGAGAAAATCCGTCCACGCCACCGACTTCAATCCGCCGTAGATCGTATAACTCCCCGCCAGCAACGCGAGCGCGATGATGGTGACGGTCTCGTTGACATCGAACATGCCGCGCATCGCCTTCGCGCCCGCGAGCATCACGACCGCCATCTGCGCGACGATCCACAACACGAGGCAGCAGACGGCAAAGAAATACCGGCAATGCGCGTTGTAGCGGCGCTCCAAAAACTCCGGCATCGTGTAAAGGCCGCCCCGGATGTAGAAGGGCAGGAAAATCCAGATCAGCGCGGAGAAAGTGATGACGTTGCCCCACTCCCATTGTGCCACGACGAAACCCACCGCGTAAGCGATGCCCACCATGCCGATGAAGTGCTCAGTGCTGATGTTGGCGGCGATGATCGAGCCGCCGATCGCATACCAGGGCAGTTCTTCACCTGCGAGGAAGTAGTCCTTCGCATCCGACGCCTTCCGCCGGCCGACCCAGATGCCCAGCGCGACGGTGAACGCCATGTAAAAGCCGAAGAGGATGAAGTTCAGCGTGTTCATGGGCGATCTTGTGTCAGGGAACAGTCGTCGTAGGTGACATGGCCTTCCTGATACGGGCAGCGGATGACGGTGTTGAGGAGGAAACGAATCTGCGTGGTGGAGGCGCCCGTTGTGAAACGGCGGACCAACTGTTGATACGGGGCTGCCTTCTTGACTTCGATTTCGGCGTGGCGGTGGACGACCTTGCCGGTGGTGTCAAGTTCCAGGAGGACCAGGCTGGCGGAGTCTTTGGGACCATGGCCGAAGCCTTTGCCGTGCAGGTCCGTGGTGCGCACCCAGACGGATGCCACGTAAGCTGTCTTGGGCGCGACATCAACATCCTGCGCGATCATCGTGTGGGCGTTGCCGTCGCCGTGGGTGCGAATGGCGCCCTTGCCGCTGTGAAACTCCGGCAGGCCCCACTCTGGATGTTTGATGTAGTCCGCTTCCTGCCAGATGTAGGACTTCTTCGATCCGGCGAACTGATAGGTCCATCCTGCAACGTCGCGCCGTGTGCCGCGCAGCATCGTTGCGCCGTGATTCGTCTCCTCGAACCCCGGATTTATCAACAGATTGCCGGTTGGCTCCGGCGCAGATGAGGAAACGGCCTGCGCTCCTTTGCCGCCGTCGCCGGGGCCGAGTTCGAGGGCTTGAACGAACGCTTCACCGCGAAAAAGCTTGTCGCCATCCATGACGCGCGCGGCCTTGAAGCGAACCTCGATGATGCCGTTGCGCGGCGCGATGTCGTTGAAGACGAGGTCCAACGCGCGGTTTGGCCCGCCGGCCGTGGCGGCAACGTCGAGCTTGGTTACGACGCGCCGGCCATTGATGAGGATGTCAAAGCAGTTCAGACGCGTGTCGAGTCCGCGCGTGGCGGCAAACTTCAGCCGCACGTGATACTTGCCCGGCCCGACTGTTGCGTTCACCCAGAATTCGTGACCGTGAATGCCGTAGCGATACAGTTCAGGGTCTGATGTGCCGCTGATCGCATTTGTGGCCGGCGTGGGCCACCACGAAGTGACCACCGAGTCTGTGCCTTGGCTCGATCGGGTGACAAACTCGGTGGCGGGCCGCCAACTCCGGTCTTGTGAGTCGCGGCAGTCATTTCCGCTCGTGCAGCCAAAAATCATCCGCTGAGTCTCCACCGGCCCGGTTCCGGACGGGAAACCGTGCGCTTTGTTTTCGCTGGAGAACTGCACGGCCTCCACACCGACGAGGTTGCCCTTCGAATACGGGTTGTGTTCGTCGCGCGGCACGATTTTTAGCGTGTGCCGGCCCTGTGCCAAGCCGTTCTTATAGTAGAGCACCTGCCCGTTGCGCGGAGTCGGATTCCAGCAGTCAATATGAACCAACTGCTTCTGATCGTCGAGATAGACATCGGCCAGGCCACCGTCAGGCCCCGCGCGCCCAATCAGGCGAACCTGATTTCCTTCGAACGTGGCGATGATCGCTGCCCCTTCGCGCGCCAATGCCACACCGTCGAGCACCTGTTGCGGATCGGTGCCGGCAACAATGATGTTCTTCGCGCCGTCGTGCCGGATGGTGACGATCGCATCACCGTTGGAGAGCATCTTTACCGCGTAGCCGTTCGCGTTCGTGTTTGCCCGTTGCTCCAGTTTCTTCCCGTCCGCCGTCACCGTCCTCGGCGCAAATGCGAGACGCAACACTTCGGTGGTGTTTGCCGGCGCATCGAAGGTCGTGTATTCGATCCGACCGTCGCCGTAACTCACCGAGTTCACCACCGCCGTCGAGCGAACGATGTGGTTCTCCCGGCTGGTGCCCACTTCTTCCGGCAGCCAACCGATGCTGGCCAGCACGAACCGCAGCGGCAACGGATGCGCGATGTTGAACCACGCGCCGTTGACGATGGCACCGCCGTCTATGTTGTCCTCGGAGACGCCTGTTTCATGCACGTCGTAGGTTTGCAGCACCATCTGGCGGTAAGCCAGTTCACGCATCCAGGCGTCGTCCGTATCCACGGCGTATTGTGCGAACGCGGGCGCGTGAATCATCGGGCTATACCAGAGCGAGCGCCCGCAGCAACTCGATGATTCCGGATACGCCCAAGCGCCGCTATATACGTCGCCGTTGGAGGCGGGGCTGACGCTGGTGTGGTTGAAGAAAAGCGTGAGGATGTTCCGCACATCGCAGCCCCAGTTGGGGAACTCGGTCTTGTTGTCCATGATGTATCGCGCCACCTCGGAGGTGATGAGGCACGACTGCACCGCGTCTTCCCAGTCCCAGAAGTAGCGGCCCCACGTGTCGTTGACCCACCACATCGGCAACAGCTTGTCGCGCAGGTAGCGCCGGCCTGCGTCGCGCGCGGCTACAACGGCATTGTCCTTGCCCGTGTAGCCCAGCCGGATGACTTCATCCAGAAAACGCGCGATCATCACCACACCGGACGTTTGTTTGTTGCCGAATGCCTGCTTTCCCCACTTCGCATCGTCAGGATTGGCGTAGCGCGGCCACGGGTCGGCGCCGGGATTGAGATTGCATTTCGCAGCCAGAACATCCGCCCAATGTTTCACCGCCTCCAGCCAGCGCGTGTTGCCGGTGAGCTGATACGCGCGAAGCAGGCCCTCGCCGGTCGATCCAACAATGTCGATTTGGATCATCCCCGTCGGGTCGGCTTTGCGGTAGGTCTTGCCCTTGGTTGGCGCGCTGATGAACAAGCCGGGCCATGGGTGATCGTCCGCTGTCACGCAATGATCCAACACGTAATCCGCCATATAGGTGACGTGGGCGATGGCCGCCGGGTCGCCCGTATAGCGGTAGTAGTCCACGAAGCCGTTGAGCACGCTGGTCGCGCGTTGGCCGAGATCGCCGTTGTGCCAGTCGGTCGTCGCCAGCGGCGTGATCGCACCGTCGGTCGCGATCTTCCAGTGGCCGGTGAAAACGTAATGCGGATATGCGGCGATGGCATTGGTCGCCTGGGTCCACGGATAACGCTTCAGCGTCTCCGCCGCAATGCGCACGCGCAGGTCGCACTGGCCGTTCAGCCCGCGATACCATGGCGCGATCACGCCGTGCGCGTCATGGACGGTTTCGTGGCCGTAGTAGCGTTCCTGGACGGTGTCCGCCCAAGCGGAAGAAACCAGGACGCCAAACAGGATGGTCATCAGGTATTTCATTGTCGTAAACCGGCGCGGCGGCTGTAGCCGACGATGTCCTCCGCGGTCTCCGCCGAATCCGCGGTTGCCCAGATGAACAGCCGCGTCGGATCCAGCGCGCCACAGAGGACATCTATCTCATGTTTCAGGTCGGCGTCACCACCGTGGTCTCCACCATAGTAAAGCTGGATGGATTTCCCGCCTGCCTGAATGCGCCGCAGGAGGTCCAGCCATTGCGAGGGCAAAGGGTTGCCCGCACCTTGAATCCACTGGATGCAGTCCAGTCGCTCCCATTTCAGCAGCAACGGCACGTGCCGGACGGCTCCGGGGCCGTCGAGGTGATACAACGAATGATCCACATGGGCGCAGCATTCCAGATTGTCCTGCGCGCAAAACGCCTCAAACATATCCGGGCTGATCATACATGAAAAATCGTTTTGCCCGATGCACAGAAAACGATCCTGGCTCCAGCCCATCGTCCAGTTCGACGTGCCCTGTCCGGCAGGCAGGATGATCTCTGAAACCGTGTCCACGACGAACTTCCACGAGTCAGTCATCTGCCGCATGGCTTGATGGATGGCGTCGGGATTATTGACGAGATCCGTGGCCAAGTTTTCGGGGCCACGGATGGCGCTCAGGGCGTCAATGCCAGTGTGCAGATCGGGATAACCGGTCACCCACTTGCCGTCGCCGACGCGAACCGACTCCCGCAACAATTGCAGGTAGAGCCGCCACCACCGGTTCTCCGGGTTGATCCGCAGCTGCGAATGCCCGGCCCAATCCTGCACGAACGTTTTGCACCAGGAAGTATTCTGGTGCGGCCGGAGTTCGAGGTCTGCGCCGAGCCACGCGGCGAACTGGTCCGGCCCCAGCCATGGACAAAAGACCGGCAGCGCATCACCGGCGTAGTGAGTGCCGCCGAGCGTGTGGTTGGCCGCCGCCATCACGTAATCCACGTTCGTCCACAACTCTTCTTCCGAAGCAGGCTGTGGAACAGACTGCGAAGGCTTTGTGCCGGGCGCAGTCACCCACAGCAACGGGCCTTGATCGAGTTCGCCTTTCCAGAACGCTTCATTGCGCTGGAGCGCCCGGGCTAGTTGTTTCTCCTCGATCCAAATCGTGTTCATGTCCCGGCCAACGGCACCCTCACAACGTGAACTGCGGAATTTTCAGTAACTCGCCATCCTTCAGGGCGGACTGATGCGCCACGATGCCGGCGACGCTCATGTTCAGCGCCGCCACAATATCCACCAGCGGCTTGCGGTCTTCGAGAATCGCTGTGACGAACTCGTTCATCAGGTGGCCATGTGAGCCGCCGTGGTGGCCGCTGGCAACGCGGGCCGGCAGCGGCGGGCGTTCCAAGGATGGCAGCTTCTTTTCCAACCCCTGATACTTGTCGTAGAAAGTGCCTCGCTGCCCGCGAATCCGGCCCATTTCCCCGCCAGCGCCGGGCGTGTCCCAACTGACCGCCATCCGCGCCATCCCGCCTTCGCTCGTGCGGAACAACGCGATCTCGGTGCCGAACGGATTCTGGTAGCGGTTGTTCGCCGCTTGCAGGTGCTTGACCACGCTCGGCATGCCCATGCACGAAACCTCAGTGAAGCTCCCGCCGGTCACGCCCACATAATAAGCGTTGGAGTGCGTGGGATAAAACTGCGGTGGCAGGCCGACGCGCCATTCCTTGTAGGACGGCAGCGGTTCACTCATGTAATGGTAGTATTCCCCCTCCGCATAGACCAGCTTGCCCAGACCACCGGCTTTGTAAATCTGCCGCATCGCATGGAGGTCGGCGTGAAAACAGGACGTCTCGAGCATCATATATTTTTTACCGCTGGACTTGACGGCTTGGAGGAGCGGTTCGGCATGTTCCAGCGACCCAAAAACCGCCGGCACAGCCGTGGCGACGTGCTTGCCGTGTTTCAGAACCTCGATGCAGTGCCGGGCATGGCTGGGCGCATCGGTTGCCACAAAGATCGCCTCGATGGTGTCGTCTTTGACCATTTCTTCGAGCGACGGATACGTTTTGTTGCAACGGCAGGCCTTGGCCAGTCCGTCGCAGCGATCGGGAATGAGATCGCTGACGGCCGCGACCTGGACGTTCGGATGGTCCTGAAAACTCCACGCCGCACCGAACTTGCACAAGCCGTAACCGGCGATGCCCACGCGAATCTTGCGATCGGACACCGGCTTCCATCCTTTGGAGGCGTTGGGGTCGACGGCAACCTTCTCGAAACCGGGGATGGGTTTCTCCGCGGCCTGAGCCGTCTGTTTCCATGCCAGCGCCGCCGCAAAGGCGCCGGTCAATCCAAGAAAACTTCGGCGTGAGTGCAGGCGTGAGTTTGGGGAGTCTGGTTGGCTGTGAGATGAACGATGATTCATGGCGTTAGAGTTCATGGGCCGGAGTCTGACCCAACGCCGTCATATTTGACATAGACGGCGCACGGGAAAAACATGCATTATTTCAACCATGCACTGGCAGCCGTATCACAAGGACTGGAAGCCTCTCTTCCAGGGCGAGCTGGGTTTGCGCGTCCACTGGTTTGGGCGCTACGGCGGCTACGCCAAGTGGAGCGTCAGGCCCGCGCGGCTGGCGGCCGACATGGTTTCTTTTTTCTTCGTGGAGAAAAACTCCTGCTGGGCGATCGTCAACGACCGGCGCATGGTTCTGCGCCGGGGCGACCTGCTGGTACTTCGAGGCGGCGAACAATTCAGCTACGGCCACGACCCCGCCCGGCCGCATGTCAGCTTGAGCGCGTCGCTGGCGCTGCGTCAGGGCAGCGCGGCAAACCTGCTCCTGCACCGGCGGTTCAAGCGGCGATATACCTGGCGCGATCCGGCCGAGTTCGCGCGTGAGTTCGAGAAAGTCCTCCGCATCAAAGCCGGCACGTCCCGTTTTCGCGACTTGGAGATGGCCGGGGCCGTCTTGGAATGGCTGGCCGGCCTGCTGAATCGTCTGCGCCCGCCGCTGCTGCCCGCTGCCGACGCGGCTCGTAACGTGGTGGATCGCATCCTGGTGGCGGAGGCATGGGTCGTGCCGCGGCTGTCGCAAGTCATCACGCTGGCCGACTGGGCGCGAGCGGCGGGATTGACTCCGGTTTATTTCGGCCGCGCGTTCAAGCGCGAGACCGGCCTCAGACCCATGGAATGGCTCAACCAGCGCCGCCTGCAAGTAGCCCGCCAGCAACTGACCAACACGCGCCAGAGCGTGGCCGAGATAGCCGACGCGTGCGGCTTCGTCTGTCCGTTCTACTTCTCACGCGTATTCAAGAAACACTTTGGCCAGTCCCCAGTCAACTATCGCAAAACACAGCTCTGAGTGCTGGTTATTCGTGTTTTACGAGCCTTCAACCGTCTTTGTCTTGAGCGGAGTCTGTTCTTCGATGTCTCTGCGCAGATCGTAGAACTCGCCGCAGCGCGAAGATGTTGAACCCAAAATCAAAACTTGTTCTGCACCTTCACCGGCTTGCCGGATTTGATGGACTCCCAGCAGGCGGCGAGCGCGGCGATGGTCTTCACGCCTTCCCAAGCGTCAATGGCGGGGCGGCGGGCGTTCACGATGGCGTCCTCGAAGTCGGCCATATAGCGCAACACCGCAAGCCCCTGGCCATAGGCGCCCATTGTGTCCGGAGGGTAGGTGTATTCGATGGGGGCGGCCTTCTGCCGCGTTCGGCCAACATCCGCGTCGGTGGGGCTGGCAGTCTGCGGCTCGCTTAGCCGCACCTTCAGCGACGTCGGTTCGAAGTCGGTGAAGTCCGCAACCGCGCTGCCGCGAGTGCCGTAGATCGCGAGGCCCATCATCGGATACGGCGGCTGAACGATGCCATACGAGCCAACCAGACGCGCCATCTTCCCGCTGCGGAACCGAGCATTGATGATGAAATTCTCGGGCAGCGGGTAACGCGGTATGAGCGTGCTCTTGCACGCGTAGGCGTGCACTTCTTCAACCTCGCCCATGAACCAGACCAGCGAGTCCATCGGATGGCACACGCCGCCGTAGAGAAAGTCCTGCGGCGTGGTGAGCCGCCAAGG
>Ga0265297_10002836_pt1 | contig 33486 bp, 31 predicted proteins | sample Munlanlwell13791_FD_192502 | JGI IMG/M metagenome (GOLD analysis project Ga0265297, IMG submission 192502) | Leachate microbial communities from a municipal landfill in Southern Ontario, Canada - Leachate well 137-91 | ecosystem: Engineered > Solid waste > Landfill > Unclassified | place...
GTGAACCCAGAAAGATGAAACCAAAACGACCTTACTCGATGAACTACAAACGATTATAAATAAACGTTAACTAAACGACATTGAATTACAAATTACGGATGATTTAATTATTTCCTCCCATTTTCACATTTCTAATCAGCTAATCATCTCATCATCACATCACCACATCAATGCTTAATCCGATCCTTAAACACCTTCTCGAATTTCTCTAATTTGGGTTGAATCACCATCCGGCAATAGGGTTCGCTTTTGTGCAGCCTGTAATACTCCTGATGATAATCTTCTGCTACATAAAATTTAGTCTCCGGCTCTACTTTGGTAACAATCAAATTGTCGAATACTTTGGCCTTGCTGAGTGCATTGATCAGTGTCAGGGCAACTTCCCGTTGTTGCTTATTGTGGAAGAAAATAACAGAACGATATTGGGTACCCACATCCGCACCTTGTCTGTTTAGTGTGGTGGGATCATGTACGGTAAAGAACACTTTCAAGATTTCTTCACAGGATGTTTGGTGCGGATCATAAACAATCTGAACAACCTCCGCGTGACCGGTCTCCCCACTGCAAACTTCCCGGTAGGATGGATGTGCTAAATGACCTCCGGCGTAGCCTGAAGTCACCTTCTCAACTCCTTTTAAACTCTTGTAAATGGCCTCGATGCACCAAAAACATCCTCCTCCCAGGGTAATTGTATCTTTTTCGGCCACATTGGTTGTGGCCTTAACTGCATCCGGTTCAAATTCAAGGGCGACAGAATTCATGCAATATCGCTTCCCGGTAGGTTCCGGTCCATCGTTGAAAAGGTGCCCCAAATGGCCACCACAACGACCACACAACGCTTCGGTCCTGTGCATTCCGTAACTGTTGTCTTCGTGGAAGGTAACACTGGTAGGATCAATTTGCTCGAAGAAACTTGGCCATCCGCATTCACTGGCAAATTTAGCATCCGACCGGAACAACTTTAATCCGCATGCGGCACAATAGTAGGTTCCTTTTCCTGTAAAATCCCAATATTTTCCGGTAAAAGAGCGCTCGGTTGCCTTGTGACGGGAAACTTCATACAAATCACGCGGAAGCACCCGCTTCCACTCAGCATCGGAGACATTCAATTTAGTCCGGTCTGTGCGCGAATAATATGGATTACCCGGTTTTTTGTCGCTTGCATTGTCCATTTTGTTTTGCTTTAAAGTGTTTGCCTTCGTACCCATCCCCGGTTGTGATGGGAATGATTCAGATGAAAAACCGTTGCCAGTATGCAAGAGAACTTGAACCAGCAATAAAACCATTGATTGAAAAAAAAGTCTTCTGCTCATAATGTCTGTTGACGATATGAACTGTTTACGAAGAAACCTATGTCGGGTTTTAAAACCTCAACTTCTTTGTGATTTTTTAACGGAGGGAAGAGGATTTGAGTTCTTTCTGATAAGCCTTTTCCTGCCACAACTTGTCCCGATTTTTCGGGAAAGATACCAAGGCACCAAGGCTCACCAAGCGCTATGTGACTTATATTTAATCCTTTGTGAACCTTGGTGATTTTGTGACTTAGTGGCTTTCTTTATTTTTTGGCTTTTCTGAGTTGACTCAAGATTCTAGAAATGAAGAAATCGTCTCTTCTTCGTTCCTTGCTTGAAAAGGACAATGTCGGCCTTTTCACTGGTAATCAAACAGCCCGTACTGATTTTATCAAACCAGGGAAGAATTTTTTGCGTAAAACTTTCGATTTTGGATGCTTCATCAACAATCTCAATTACCACTGGCAATTTCTCGGTGATCTCCCAAAATCTCGTAGACCGTACTACGCTGCTTGATCCAAATCCCATGACCCCTTTTAGTACGGTAGCACCGGTTAAACCATATCGCTTGGCAGCAAAAACAAGGGTTTCATACAACAAGGTATGTTTAAATTTATCGGTCGAGCTGACATAAATCCTTAACCTTCGGGCATCTGAATTTGTCTCCATAACTAGAGTAATTTAGTGAGTGCATTTCCAAAAAACACAGCTACCAATCCCAGAAAAACGCTCAATCCGGTGTAAAGGGCGAAATAGAAAAAATTCCCATCCCGCAGCAAGGTCATATTCTCATTGGCAAAAGTAGAGAAGGTAGTGAATCCTCCACAGAATCCAACCGTCAGAAAAATCCGCCATTCATCGGAGAGTATATTTGTTCTTTCAGATATGCCGAAAATCAATCCGATCATTAAACAGCCCAACAAATTTACCGCCATGGTCCCATACGGGAATGACGATGCAAAACTGTTTTGCACTGCTCTTGCGGTAAGATATCTCGCAATTCCACCGATGAAACTACCGGAACCTATGATAAACAATGTCTTAAGCATGCACGAAGATAGGAAAAAAGTTGTGAGTTATGAGTTATGAGTTATGAGATATGAGATATGAGATATAAGAAAATGTGAAAATTGGGAAATTGGTAAATGTGAAAATTCATGGTAGACAGGATTAGCTCTGTCATCTTTAATCTGTAATTTTTAATTTGTAATTTTTCAGTCCCTATATCTCTCAGTTCACTTTCGGCATATTTTCCACCAACCTTAGAAACAGTTCCATCCCTTTTCTTTTGGAGTCGTCGAGGTGGTAAAAAATATTCTCTTTGAAATATTCTTCGAAAGGATAATCAGGATATTTCTGAAGATATTCTGTAATCACTTCAGGAATATGCACAATTCCATCCTCAAGGGCCTCCTCAAATTTCAGTACAAAATCCCGATCGATCGGTCTGTTGGCCACCCAGCAGGCAAAGACGAAATCAAGTCCGGTGTGGGCTTTCCAGGCTTCCCCAAGATCATATACATAAGGAAATTTTGTTTCTGCTTCAAAAACCCGGTCTCCAATGATCACTCCCGCCGTTGTTCCTTTGATATCCTCCTGAATGTAATTGACTCCACTGTTTAGCCAGTGAGGGGAAATTTTCCAATAATCCCTTGCCAGGATCCTAATCAGTTGAACAGAGGTTCTTGATTGATAATCCAATAATATAGATTCAATTTGATCAATAGGAACCATACTGACCAGAACCACAGTTCTCACCCTACCGGAACAAGCAATGCAATAATCTGTTACAATGTTAGCGCCCTGAACCGAAGCAATCTCGGCAACAGGAATAATGCCTATATCCACCGCTCCAGATTTTAACTTATCGGCACAAACAGAAGGGACGTCCAGGGAAAGCTCGACAGAGTCCAAAATAACAGAACGTTGAAGTCCGTAAAGGAACGGCTTGGTATTCAGATAGGTAATGGCAGATATCTTTATTTTGCGCATGATTTCGCTTTGCTACTATATTGAAGACATAACGAACTTACACAGAGTGATTTGTCTCTATTTATTAAAAATTATACATGAATGTTCATTTCAGCAATAAGCAAATTGAATTGAGGAAGAAGGAGTTTCACAGAGAGAAAAATCGCTTGCGATTTTTAAGCTCAGTGAACTCTGTGTGTTTCCTCCAAAATGCAAGCAGTGGCAAGAATAATAATACAAGTTGAATCTCCCCCAAATAGAAAATTATTCTCTGTGTAAAAATTTTAACAGCTTCTTTGGCGTACAAATTTACAAAAATTTGGGAGCGGATTTTTCGTTTTTGTGGTCAAAAATTGAACTTCCATTACACCGGGGAAAATGTTACTTTTGCAATTGAATCGTAAAAAGTTTTCTGATGGAATTGCAGATGTTAACAGCCATCTCGCCTGTCGACGGACGTTACCGTGACAAAGTAGCCGAGCTTGGTGATTATTTTTCGGAATTCGCGCTGATAAAATACAGGCTTTTCGTTGAAGTTGAATACTTTATAGCCTTAACAGAGATTCCGCTTCCCCAATTGGTCAACTTCCCGGAACAAACAAAAACAGGACTCCGGAATCTGTACCATCAATTTTCCCTCGAAGATGCGGGCCGCATCAAGGAGATTGAAAAAATCACCAACCATGATGTAAAGGCAGTCGAATATTTTTTGAAGGAAGAATTTGATAAGTTGGGATTGAGCCCATTCAAGGAATTTATCCATTTTGGCCTTACTTCCCAGGACATTAACAACACTGCTGTTCCATGCTCCATCCAGGATGCTATCGGAGAAGTATATCTTCCGGCGATGAAGGAGTTGGTAGCTAAGTTGGTTGAGCTTTCCGAACGTTGGAGCAATATCCCCATGCTGGCCAAAACCCATGGGCAACCTGCTTCGCCAACCATTTTAGGAAAGGAGATAAAAGTTTTCATCGAGCGACTTGAAGTTCAACTTAATCAATTGGTAACCATCCCTTGCTATGCCAAGTTTGGCGGAGCTACCGGAAATTTCAATGCACACCAGGTGGCCTATCCATCGGTCGATTGGGTCGGATTTTCGAACCGTTTTGTCTCCGGTGCACTGAAACTGGAACGGTCGCAAACAACCACTCAGATAGCCCATTACGACAATTATGCGGCCATTTTTGATTGTTTGAAAAGGATCAACACCATTCTCATCGATCTCGACAGGGATTTCTGGAGCTATGTCTCCATGAACTACTTCAAACAGCAGATCAAAAAGGGAGAGATTGGATCTTCGGCCATGCCGCACAAGGTAAACCCAATCGATTTTGAAAATTCAGAGGGAAATCTGGGTGTAGCCAATGCGCTGTTTGAGCATCTTTCGGCCAAACTGCCCATCTCAAGACTTCAGCGCGACCTGACCGATTCGACCGTGTTGCGTAATGTTGGTGTGCCCTTTGCTCATACCTTGTTATCCATTAAATCGACCATGAAAGGCCTTGGTAAGTTGCTTCTCAATGAAGAGGCCATTAACCGTGACCTGGAGGATAACTGGAGTGTTGTGGCCGAGGCTATTCAGACCATTCTTCGTCGCGAAGCCTATCCAAATCCTTATGAAGCATTAAAAGATCTGACCCGTGTCAACCGCAAAATTGACCAAACGGTCTTCCATGAATTCATCGATCGCCTGGATGTCCCGAACGAAATCAAAGAGGAGCTGAGAAAAATTACACCTCAAAACTACACCGGCGTAGTCTCCTAAACAATAAAACACACAGAGTGAAAGGTCTTTACCATTTATTAAAGCGGTTTCTTCCTCCATACAAAGGTTATGTGATCATGAACGTCATATTCAACCTTTTGGGCGCCATCTTTGGGGCATTTCAATTTGCAACACTGGCACCCGTTTTGGGTGTTTTATTTGGAACCCAACAAAGTGTGGCCAAACCGGAATCCTGGAGTTTTTCTGTTGAGAGCGTAATTAACAATGTTCTTTACCTGATCAGCAACATGATTGAGACCAGTGGTAAAGAGATGGTATTGATTTACCTGGGGATCTTCATGATCGTCATGGTCATTTTAAAGGTTGGCTTTACCTACATGGCCTCTTTTGTGATGGTTCCATTAAGGAATGGTGTGGTTTGCGACATCCGTAACCAGATCTACAACAAAATTCTCTCATTGCCGCTTGGATTCTTTTCCGAGGAACGAAAAGGCGATATCATTGCCCGTACTACCGGGGATGTGCAAGAGGTGGACAACTCCATATTCAACTCAATTGAAATGATGTTCAAGGATCCGATGATCATCATCATTTCACTGTGTGCCATGATCTATATGTCATGGTCTTTGACGCTCTTTGTTTTTCTCATGTTACCGGTTGTTGGTTACCTTATCGGGAAAGTTGGAAAGAGTCTGAAAAAACCCTCCATGCGCGGACAGAACAAAATGGGTGAGCTACTCTCGACCATTGAGGAATCTCTCTCGGGACTGCGTATTATCAAGGCATTCAATGCCGAAAAGAAAATGAAGGGAGTTTTCGCCAGACAGAACACCGAATATTACCACATCATGAACAAACTGATGTGGCGCCGTTACCTGGCCCACCCTATGAGTGAATTACTGGGAACCATGGTAATCGTTGTGGTTTTGTGGTATGGTGGCCGTCTGGTTTTGAGCAACACCAGTGATCTGACACCTCAGGCATTCATTACATATCTTACATTCTTTTATAGTATCATTAATCCGGCCAAATCTTTCTCTACTGCCTTGTATTCGGTTCAAAAAGGTTTGGCATCGATGCAAAGAATTGATATGATCCTGCTTGCAGAAAACAACATCGTCAACAAACCGGATGCTATCGCGGTGAAAGAGTTCAATAAAAATATTGAGTACCGAAATGTCGGTTTCAGATACATAGAGGACGAGGTGCTCAAAAATGTCTCCTTAACCATTGAAAAGGGAAAAACTATAGCGTTGGTTGGACAGTCTGGTTCCGGAAAATCAACCTTTGTCGACCTGCTCCCGCGCTTCTGGGATCTTCAATCGGGGAGCATACTGGTCGACGGCATCGATATCCGGGATTACAAAATCGCCGATCTGCGCGGCCTGATGGGCAATGTAAACCAGGATCCAATACTGTTCAATGACACCTTTTACAACAACATCTCCTTTGGCGTGGAAACTGCCACAATGGAGGAGGTAATTGCCGCAGCCAAAGTAGCCAACGCACACGAATTTATCACGACCTCTCCGGATGGTTACCTTACAAACATTGGCGACAGGGGGGGCAAACTTTCCGGGGGGCAGCGACAGCGAATCTCTATTGCTCGGGCCGTACTCAAAAATCCGCCCATTCTGATTTTGGACGAAGCAACCTCCGCATTGGATACCGAGTCCGAAAAACTGGTTCAGGAGGCTCTTGAAAACCTGATGAAGAACCGTACCTCAATCGTTATCGCGCACCGGCTTTCCACCATTAAAAAAGCGGATCTTATTTGTGTGTTTCATGAAGGAGAGATCGTCGAACGCGGAACGCATGATGAGTTGCTGGCCATCAAAGGAATTTACAAAAAACTTCATTCCATGCAGAATCTTTAAATTCAGTCATATAACCACAAAAAAAAGGGAGCTGCTGCTCCCTTTTTTTTGTTAGGTGGTCATCGTTACTGTACAGCATCTGTCAATTCGCTGCCAGCTTTGAATTTAACGACTTTTTTACCAGCGATTTTAATGGTTGCACCGGTTTGAGGGTTACGGCCTGTACGTGCAGGACGGTCAGAAACTGAGAAAGATCCAAATCCGACCAGAGCCAGACGATCGCCTTGTTTTAAGGCTTCAGTTGTTGTTTTAACAAAAGCTTCGATGGCTTTTTTTGCATCAGCTTTGGTCATTCCTGCTTCTGCAGCGACGGCGTCAATTAATTGCGCTTTGTTCATAACTAATAAGGATAATAAATGGTTAATAATTTAGATTTTCCAGAAAGATATTGCGTTTATCAGTTCAAATCACCAGATTATTAGAAAATTATAATCAACACAATTTCTTCAGGGAGAACCCACATTTGGCCAGATTTAAATAAAAATGATTCAAATGGTTTACTCCGACTAATTTCAACACAATTTTCTAAATATCAAAATTTTCACACACTTTTTATCCTAAAAACGGAAGATTATTTTTTTTTAGATTTTTTTGCCGAATGGAAAAAAGGTTTACTTTTGCAGACGCAAACCAGGAGAGATGGCAGAGTGGTCGATTGCGGCGGTCTTGAAAACCGTTGTACCGTGAGGTACCGGGGGTTCGAATCCCTCTCTCTCCGCAGATACGGGTGTAGCTCAGTCGGTAGAGCACTGGTCTCCAAAACCAGGTGTCGGGCGTTCGAGTCGCTCCTCCCGTGCCATTTCTCCCCCTCGCACTAAATCTCCATTTTTGCTTTTTTTGATCTTTCAGAAGTGGCTTTCCCCTGACAAAAAGGATAAAGGATAAAGGACAAAGGATAAAGTAAGAGACATACAATCAACACCTTGCAGTCTTCTTTATTTTATATCCCATGTCTCCTCTCTTATGTCTTTTGTCTGCTGAATCTTGTCCTTTTAATCCCCTCACTTTTCACCATGGTGCCTGTTTCCCCTTGTCAAAATTTCAGTAGAAAATAGTGGAAGGACAATTCCTTGCGACAAGAAACTGCCATATAGTCAGCCTTGGCCTATTGGCACAGGCTTTGATCAAACCTGTTGTCACATGAAATCTTTAACTTAAAATAGTATTGAATATGAAAGGAAAAATAGGGGTTACCAGTGAAAACCTTTTCCCAATTATTAAGAAATTTCTCTATTCTGATCACGATATTTTTCTTCGTGAGATCGTTTCCAACGCTGTAGATGCCTCTCAAAAACTCAAAACATTGGCTTCTGCAGGCAAATACAGTGAACAAATCGATACTTTGAGCGTCAAAATTTCCATCGACAAGGCACAAAAAACGCTTACGGTGTCGGATAACGGCATTGGAATGACTTCTGACGAAGTTGAAAAGTACATTAACCAGATCGCCTTTTCCGGAGCAGATGAGTTTCTGAAAAAATACAAGAACGATGCCAATGCCATCATCGGACATTTTGGTTTGGGATTCTACTCATCTTTTATGGTTTCAGAAGAGGTGGAGATTATTTCAAAATCTTACAAGAAAAATTCAAAAGCTGTTCGTTGGGTTTGCGATGGTTCTCCTGAATTTATGATGGAGGAGACAGAAAAAGAGAGCGTGGGTACGGATATTATCATGCATCTTAATTCTGATTCATTGGAATTTTTGGAAGAAAACAGGATTACAGAATTGCTAAATAAATATTGCAAGTTTCTTCCTGTTCCAGTTCTTTTCGGCAAGAAGAAGGAGTGGAAAGATGGTAAATATGAAGATACCGAAACCGACAACCAAATCAATGATGTAGCTCCAGCCTGGACCAAAAAACCGGTCGACCTGAAAGAGGAGGATTATACCAATTTTTATCATCAGCTTTATCCGATGGCCGATGAGCCGTTGTTCAACATACACCTGAATGTTGATTATCCTTTCAACCTAACGGGAATTCTCTATTTCCCAAAGTTGAAAAACAACTTTGAAGTCCAAAAAAATAAGATTCAGCTCTACAGCAACCAGGTTTTTGTAACCGACTCGGTCGAAGGTATCGTCCCTGAATTTTTGACTTTGCTCCATGGAGTCCTCGATTCACCAGATATTCCGTTGAATGTTTCGCGTTCTTACCTTCAGAACGACTCCAATGTTAAGAAGATCAGCAGCCATATCACCAAAAAAGTAGCGGACCGTCTTCAGGACATTTTTAAAGAGAAGCGGGCAGAACTGGAAGAGAAATGGAACGATTTGAAACTGTTTATCGAATATGGTATGCTTACCGATGAGAAGTTCTACGAGAAAGCGTTGAAATTCTTCTTCTTCACAAATACCGAAAACAAACTCTTTACCTGGGATGAATACAAATCCCTTATTGAAGGGAACCAAACCGACAAGAACAAGAAGTTGGTTTATCTTTATGCCACCAATGCGGAAGCACAGTTTAGCTTTATCGAAGCAGCCAAAAGCAAGGGTTATGATGTTTTGTTGATGGACGATGTACTGGCCACTCCCCTTCTGAACCATTTTGAGCAAAAATATCCCGAATCCCATTTTGTGAGGGTAGATGCGGATGTAGTTGAGAAGCTGATTGCAAAAGATGACCTTGATCAACCAGTACTGACGGCAGATGAGAAGAATGAATTGAGCCCTATATTCCAGGCTGTGATCCCAAAAGAACGCGGACAGTTCATCGTTGATTTCCAAAATTTGGGAGAGACAGGTTCTCCAATGGTGATCACACAAAATGAATTCATGCGCCGCATGAAGGACATGTCCAAAATGCAGGCCGGCATGAGTTTCTATGGCGAAATGCCAGACAGTTATAACCTTGTCGTGAACCTTTCACATCCATTGGTAAAAAAAGTAGTAGCCGAAAAAGAGTCGCAGCTCAGCAGCGAACTCACCAAACTCCGTGGTGAATTGTCCAAATTAAATGATCAGAAAGGCTCCCTGGAAAAACTGAAAGAGGGCAAAAAAGAAGAGGAGGTACCACAGGAAGAGAAGGACCTGTTGAATGAAACCAGAGACAATATCTCCAAAATTGAAGCCGAAAGACGCGAAAAGCTGGAGCAATTTGGCACCTCCAATCCTTTGGCCAATCAATTGGTCGACCTCGCCTTCCTTGCCAACAACATGCTGAAGGGCGAAGCGCTGGCAAACTTTGTCAAACGCAGTATCGAACTGATTAAATAATAGTTACGATCCATTTCTAATAATTCTCACCCCGTCACTCTGAGTGAAGGGGTGAGAATTTTATTTTAACAAATGAAAATGTGCCAGACCTCCTTCCGATGTCTCCTTATAGATGGATGGCAAATCATGTCCGGTCTGGGCCATGGTCCGGACTATCTTATCAAAACTGATCATGTGCCGGCCATCCGAAAGCATCGAATAGTTATTGTGGTTGATGGCACGGGCAGCAGCAAAGGCATTTCGTTCGATGCAGGGCACCTGTACCAAACCGGCAACAGGATCGCAGGTTAGACCAAGGTGATGCTCCAGTCCCATTTCGGCAGCATATTCGACCTGAAAAATACTTCCCCCGCTCATCTGGGTGGCAGCTGCAGAGGCCATGGCGCAAGCTGTTCCAACCTCCCCCTGACAACCCACTTCCGCTCCTGAAATGGAGGCATTGGTTTTTACGATGTTCCCAACAAGTCCGGCTGTTGCCAATGCTTTCAATATTTTCTTGTCCGACATTTTGTAAAACTTGCTGGAATATTTCAGTACCGAAGGCATCACTCCGCACGCCCCACAGGTCGGAGCTGTCACAATCAGTCCACCTGCGGCATTCTCCTCAGAAACTGCCAGTGCATAGGCGTAGATCATCCCCCGCTTTTTAATATCCGGCTCAAAATACCTGGTCTTTTCGTAATAGGCGCAAGCCTTTCTCGGATAGTTGAGAATCCCCGGAAGGGGGCCTTCGGTCTCGAGTCCGCGTTTAATGGCATTCTGCATTACCGTCCAAACCTCAGCCAGGTAGTCCCATATATCAGCATCTTCGTGTTCTTCAACATATTCCCAAATACTCTTGCCATTGTCGAAACACCAATTCAGGATGGAATCCATGCTGTTTTCCGGATAAACCTGTCTGGTTTCGGTAACTGTCAGATCATCAACAATCGATCCGCCTCCAACAGAATAGACTATCCATCTATCAATCACATTTTTATCCCCATCCATCGACTCAAATTTCAACGCATTCGGATGTCTGGGAAGGAAAACAGCCGGCAACCATTCGAATTCGACAGGATAAGGTTTCAAGGTATTGATAATCGCCAAATCAGTGAGGTGACCTTTGCCAGTTGCCGCCAGACTTCCATAAAGCGTCACCCTGAAAGAGGTGGCAGATGGATTTTTTTGCAAAAATGTTTCAGCAGCCTTTTTAGGGCCCATGGTATGGCTGGAGGAGGGCCCATATCCTATTTTGTATATCTCCCTGATCGATTCCATGCGATTTTATTTTAGCTACTATAAATATTGAATTTAAAATCTGTAGAAATTGTATAAAATCTTAAACAATTCCTTAAATCCAAACAAAGTTAAGAAATTGTACCAAAACCATTCAGGGTACTGTATTTTTCTACATTTTGTCGACCTCAAAATCGTTTATTACAGATTAATTCGGGATATTTGTAGTATGCAAAAAAGCGATATTGAATGGCATTAAATTTGAGTGAAAAAGATCTTGAAAAGATCATTCTGGTTGGAGACAGGGTACTGGTAAAACCGAAAAATCCCAACCAGCAAACCTCTTCCGGATTGTACCTTCCGCCTGCCGCGGTGGAAAAAGAGAGTGTACAATCGGGATATGTTATTAAAACCGGTCCGGGCTTTCCGATCCCGGCCATGACCGATGACGATGAACCCTGGAAAGAGATAAAAGATGAGGTAAAATATGTACCCCTTCAAGCCCGCGAAGGGGATCTCGCTGTTTATCTGAATAAGATGGGATTTGATATAGAGTTCAAGAATGAAAAATACCTGATACTGCCCCATTCAGCAATTCTGATGCTGGTAAGGGAAGAGGGGTTATTTGAATAAAAAAAGGGTGTCGAGCGACACCCTTTTCTGACTTAACCTAACTAACCTTAATCCTATGAAAAAATGCTTTTCAGCAACAGGTCAAAGATACAACCCTACTTTATTAAGAGCATTTAATCAAAGTTAATTAAGGTTAATTCGTCAACTAATATTTACTCGGCAACATCAACGAGAACCTCATTGCTTTGCCATAATCCATGCTTTGTACAGTATGCATGGGCCATCAGTTTCATACTTCTGGTAGGTACGATGTATAAATCGACCTCAACCTGACTTGGCGCGCTTCCCATCGTACCGGCAGAAAGGGTCGTTTGGGCCAACATCTTCTCCCCATCCCAAAGCTGTACCCAGCTAATGTAATGATCAAAATCGTCGGGGTGTTTATACTCCTCCCCTACCTGGATTTTAACCTTAAATTTTTCGCCTTTTACGGCATTTGAGGCACAATGGACAAAAGCCGAATGACGGTCAATGTAATCGCGCTTCGCTTCCCTTTCGATTTGGGAGATGTCTTCGTAACGATTGATTTTCATGTAATTTTAAATTTTGATTTGCACTTATATAAGATCGAATCTTATGAACATCAATGTTTGGAAAGATAGCTTGCAACGCCCTCTGCAGTTGCATTCATCGCCTCTTCGCCCGGTTTCCAGTTAGCAGGACAAACTTCGCCGAACTCTTCGAAATGGCTTAGGGCATCTACCATTCTGATCGCTTCATCAACACTACGTCCCAAAGGAAGATCATTGACCACCTGGTGACGCACTACCCCATTCTTGTCGATCAGGAAAAGTCCCCTGTAAGCAACAGGCGCACCCACAAATGACGATTGGCCTTCATCATTTACTTCATATTCCCCGGCAAGAACACCATAATTTTCGGCAATGGTTTTTGACAAGTCGGCTACCAAAGGAAATTTCACCCCTTTGATCCCACCGTTTTTCTTTTCGGTGTTCAGCCAGGCCCAATGAGAAAATTCAGAATCAACTGAACAGCCTACAACCGCAACATTCCTCTTCTCAAATTCAGCAAGTTTTTCCTGAAAAGCAAGAATTTCTGTCGGACAGACAAAAGTAAAGTCAAGGGGATAAAAGAAGAAGACAACGAATTTTTTCCCTACGAATTGATCCAATGAGTAATCACTCACAATATCATTGCCATTGACAACGGCAGTAGCCTTAAAAGAAGGCGCTTTTTTACCAACTAATGTACACATATCTAAATTATTAAATGTAAAATGAAATGATTACAAAAATAGTCAAACAAATGGAATATACCAAATTTCCTTTGTTAAGTTAACAAAAAGTTTTCAAAAATCCAACACTCAATTTATAATGTTACTAAACTGTAAAACAGTTAGTCAGACGTTTTGTTCATTAAAAAAAAACTAGCATATTTGTATTGAATTCAGAAAAACGGAATGGAACAGCAACAAATTTCTACTTACCTGCTTAAAAGCGGGATCAGACCGCTGCAAAAGCGGGTTAAAATCATGAGCTATTTGGTCTCAAAACGCAACCATCCAACGGTTGACATGATTTACAGCGACCTGATACATGAAATCAACGGATTGTCGAAAACGACAATCTACAATGTGCTCAACTTGTTCGTTCAATCAGGTGTAGCACTGGCACTTAACATCGAAGGCAACGAAGTCCGCTACGATGCTGACACCTCAACACACGGACATTTCAAGTGCAAAATATGTTCGGGAGTGATCGATTTCCGGATTAAACAAGAAGAACTGCCCAATCCCATGCTCGATGGTTTCAGAATAGATGAGCACCATTATTACCTAAAAGGAGTTTGTTCTTTTTGTGCCAATAAAATTGAGGCCTAAATTAAAATCGGTGTAAATTCTAAGATGAAACGAGCCAAGGAAAATCTTTTGGCACACAGGAAAATCCGCCAACTGGCGTATAGGCGAGTTCCATTTGGCAATTGAAAAACAAAATATTAACAAATGAAATACCCATGAGAATATTTTCAAACCAACCGAAAATGAATATGTGGGTATTCCATGCGACCATTAAAAAACAATTTTTATACGCATGAAACTTTGGGATAAAGGGACAAAAATCAACGAACTTATCGAATCTTTTACTGTTGGGAAAGACCGGGAGATGGATTTCTTCCTTGCTAAATTCGATGTTGTTGGCTCTTTAGCCCACATTCAAATGCTTGAACATATTGGCTTGCTGGAAAAAGAGGAACTTGTACTGCTTTCCAGGGAGTTAAAAAATATCTACCGTGAAATTGCTGATGGTAAGTTTGCGATCGAAGAGGGGGTTGAAGACATCCACTCCCAAATCGAACTGATGCTAACGACCCGTCTTGGCGAGACCGGTAAAAAGATCCACAGCGGCAGGTCCAGAAATGACCAGGTATTGCTGGATTTGAAACTCTTTACCAGGGACGCCATCCAGACCATAACAGACAACTGCATCCAACTCTTTCGTATTTTGATCACGCAAAGCGACAAGTACAAAGGGGTGTTGATGCCGGGTTACACACATTTGCAGGTGGCGATGCCCTCCTCATTTGGATTGTGGTTCAGTGCATACGCTGAAAGCTTAACGGATGATTTAATGCTTCTCCAGGGTGCTTATCGGGTAGCAGACCAGAATCCACTCGGATCGGCTGCCGGTTATGGGTCATCCTTCCCCCTCAACAGGCAAATGACCACTGATCTTCTCGGCTTTGAGACCATGAATTTCAACGTGGTATATGCCCAGATGGGACGCGGCAAAATGGAGCGAACGGTTCTCTCCGCCCTTGCATCTGTCGCTGCCACTCTTTCCAGATTGGCCTACGATGTGTGTCTCTTCATGAGCCAGAATTTTAATTTCGTGAAATTACCAGACGAACTGACAACCGGATCCAGCATCATGCCCCACAAGAAAAACCCTGATGTTTTTGAGCTCCTGCGGGCGCATTGCAACAAAATACAGGCTTTACCGGCGCAAATGCTTACCGTCACCAACAATTTGCCCAGTGGTTATTTCAGGGACATGCAACTGACCAAGGAGCTTTTCATTCCTGCTTTTCAGGAGTTGAACGACTGCATCAGTGTCGCAGCTTTTGCCCTTGAGAACATTTCCATCAATGACCACATCCTGGATGATGAAATGTACCGCTATTTGTACAGTGTAGAAGAGGTCAACCGCCTTGTCCTGTCCGGTACACCTTTCAGGGACGCCTATCGTGAAGTTGGCGCCGCCATTGAGAAAAATCAGTTCAAACCGGCAAAGGAGATTCACCACACCCACGAAGGAAGCATTGGAAACCTTTGCCTCGACCGGATTCAGGCAAAGATGGACCTGGTCATTGCACAATTTCATTTTGAAAAAGCAACCAAGGCCATCGAAACCCTTCTTCAAGAATAAGGAACATCCCTGCATGACAGATTGGTTCCGCTTCCTCTACTCCTGAAAGTTTCTAAATTTAATATTCTTTTAACCTGAATATTAAAATCTTCGTTTCCAATATCTTAAATTAGAAATTTTACTATATTTCCTTTTCAGGTATAAATAAATCCCGAAAAGGGAGTATTAATTTATTGGAAAAATGAAATAAAAAGCTATTTTTGCTTTCGAATATTAATTATTATCGCTATTTTTCTTACATCTTATTATTTTTTGAGTCAAATAATAAGAAATTTAAAATAAAGAAATCATTTTAAAAACCTACTCAATCAATAAGAGTTATGGAACACAAAAAATTCCCAACCCCGGTAGGATTGTATGATCCGGCATTTGAGCACGACGCTTGTGGGATTGGTTTTGTCGCACACATCAAAGGGGCCAAATCACACGATATTGTCCAGCGCGGACTGACTGTTTTGCTCAACATGGATCACCGGGGAGCCACAAGCTCTGATAACAAGACCGGCGACGGCGCAGGCATCTTGTTGCAGATGCCGCATGATTTTTTCCTCTCGCAAGGAATCAACCTTCCGGAACCCGGCAGGTACGGCGCCGGCCTTGTCTTTCTGCCTGTGGCTGAAGAAGAGGCCGAATTTTGTGTCGAAGTATTGAACCGCTATGTTGAAGCCGAAGGTTTGAAATTAATCTCCTGGCGCAATGTTCCGGTTGATGGCTCTGTGATTGGGGAGATCGCCCGCAGCACTGAACCGATGATCCGTCAGATTTTCGTCAAGGGAAATTATGAGCAGGATGTGTTGGAAAGAAAATTATATCTGGCAAGGAAACAGGCCGAAAGAAGTGTCAGGGAATCCAAACTTGCCGGAAAGAGCAGTTTCTACCTGCCTAGTTTTTCCAGCAAAATAATGATTTACAAGGGGATGTTTACTCCCAGTCAGTTGAGGGACTACTTCAAAGACCTGACCCATCCCGAAATGAAGAGCGCCATTGCACTGGTTCACTCCCGTTTTAGCACCAATACTTTCCCAACCTGGGATTTGGCCCAACCGTTCCGCATGATTGCCCACAACGGTGAGATCAATACCATCAAAGGCAACCGCCAATGGATGCATGCCCGCGAATCCCTTTTGGAATCCGCACTGTTTGGAGACGAGATCGACAAACTCTATCCGATCATCGAGCCGGGCAAATCAGACTCGGCCTCATTCGACAACACACTTGAATTCCTGAACATGACCGGGCGAAGTATGCCGCACTCGTTGTGCATGATGATCCCCGAATCTTTCAATGAGAAGAATCCAATTCCCGAGAGCCTGAAAGCCTTCTACGAATACCACTCCACTTTGATGGAACCCTGGGATGGTCCGGCCTCCATGGTATTTTCGGACGGCAGATACATTGGAGGCACCCTCGACCGCAACGGATTAAGGCCTTCCAGGTATGTAATTACCAAGAATGACCTGATCGTTATGGGTTCGGAGGTAGGTGTACAGGTTTTCAAACCCGAAGAGATCAAGGAAAAAGGACGGCTTCGTCCGGGCAAATTATTACTGGTGGATACCCAGTTGGGAATCCTGATCCCCGACAAGGAGGTAAAAGCAGATTTAAGCCGGAGAAACCCATACTTCAACTGGCTCAAAGAGAACAGGTTGATGCTCGAAGACATCGTGGTCAAACAACGGGTTCCTTCCAACATGGGCGACCAGTTCGGCGTTTACAGCAAAGTCTTTGGATACAGCAAAGAGGAGATGAATGTCGTCATCAAAGAGATGGCCGAAACTGCAAACGAGCCAACAAGCTCCATGGGAAATGATACCCCTCTGGCCGTTTTCTCCGACAAACCCAAACGTTTCTTCAGCTATTTCAGACAGTTGTTTGCCCAGGTTACCAACCCGCCGATCGATCCGATCAGGGAAGGACTGGTGATGTCGTTGACCAACTACATTGGTTCACTCAGCAGCAACATCCTGGATGAAACACCGAACCACTGCAAACTGATCAAATTCGATAGTCCGATCATCACCAATACCGACCTGGGAAAAATCAAGGACATGAAGCATGAGGTGTTCAGCCATGCTACCATCCCAATGGTTTTCCCTATCAAAGAGGGTGTGGAAGGTTTCAGAAAGGCATTCAAAAAGATGCTCGAAAATGCAGAAAAAGCGGTGGATGAAAAGAAAAACTTCATCATCCTCACCGATCGTGCCATCTCCGAGGATCTGGTGCCCATCCCATCTCTCCTATCGGTTGCGGCGGTGCACCACCACCTGATAAAAATGAAAAAAAGGATGCAGATCGGTATCCTGGTCGAGAGCGCCGAACCCCGCGAGGTAATGCATTTTGCCCTGCTGCTAGGTTATGGTGCCAGCGCCATCAATCCATACCTTGCATTCGGTGCGATCAGTCACCTGGTCAAGGCCGGAGAGATCAAACTGCCATACGCTGAAGCCAGGAAGAATTACATCAAAGCCATCGACAAAGGGTTGTTGAAAGTCTTTTCGAAAATGGGTATTTCGACACTTCGTTCTTACCATGGATCCGAACTTTTCGAAGCGGTAGGTGTGAGCGATGAACTGGTCGACGAATACTTCAAGGGAACCTCATCCCGCATCAGCGGCGTGGGTTACAAAGAGCTTTTCGAGGAAGCCGTGATGTTCCACAAAGAGGCTTACAGCAAGGATCAGAAAAAGGTGATATTTGACACAAACGGAGAATACCACTACCGTAACAACGGCGAACACCATGCCTGGAATCCCGAATCCATTGCCTTGCTGCAATGGGCAACCAAGACAGACAATTACGATGTCTTCAAGAAATTCAGCGCCTTGGTCGACAAACAAAACAGAAAGCCCGCATTTGTAAGGGGCGCCCTGCAATGGAAGAAAAATCCGATTCCACTTGAAGAGGTTGAACCGATCGAGGCCATTCTGAAACGATTCGTCACCGGCGCCATGTCATATGGTTCCATTTCAAAGGAGGCGCACGAGGCATTGGCTGTGGCCATGAACGAAATCGGGGGCCGAAGCAACACCGGCGAAGGTGGCGAGGATCCCGAACGTTTTGGTTCAGAGAAAAATTCAAAAATCAAACAGGTAGCTTCAGGCCGTTTCGGGGTAACCAACAACTACCTGATGAACGCCGAGGAGCTTCAGATTAAAATTGCCCAGGGGGCTAAACCGGGCGAGGGCGGTCAACTTCCGGGCTTCAAGGTAAACAAGATCATTGCCAAAACGCGTAATTCAACTCCGGGTATCACCCTGATCTCCCCTCCTCCACACCACGACATCTATTCCATTGAGGATTTGGCCCAATTGATATTTGATTTAAAAAATGTCAATCCGAAGGCCAAAGTATCCGTCAAACTGGTTTCCGAAACCGGCGTAGGAACGATTGCAGCCGGTGTATCGAAAGGTTTTGCCGATATCATTACCATTAGCGGATGCGAAGGCGGAACTGGCGCTTCGCCTGCAAGTTCAATCAAACATGCCGGTCTGCCCGCCGAATTCGGAATCGCAGAAACCCAGCAAACGCTGGTGATGAACAATCTCCGCGGAAGGGTAAAACTGCAGGTCGACGGTCAACTGAAGACCGGACGCGATGTGGTCATCATGGGAATGCTGGGAGGCGAAGAGTTTGGTTTCTCTACCGGAGCGCTCATCTCACTCGGTTGCATCATGATGCGCAAATGTCACCTCAATACCTGTCCAGCCGGGATCGCCACGCAAAACAAAAACCTGCGTAAAAGGTTTCTAGGCCGCTCGCAATATGTTATCAACTTCTTCCATTTCATCGCCAGGGAGGTCCGTGAATACATGGCCGAAATTGGTGTACGCACCTTCGACGAGCTGGTTGGCCGATGCGATCTTCTTGAAGTCAATCCTGAGGTGACCAACTGGAAAATGAAGAATGTCAATTTTTCCAAATTCCTATATCTTCCGGAAGAGGCAAAAATCTATCCGATCCGCAATACCCATCCCAACACCAGGGAATTGGATGATGTACTGGACCGCACCCTGATCCGTGAAGCAAACAAAGCGATCAAAAGTGGAGAAAAAGTTTGGATCGGCCACAACATCAACAACGTGATGCGAACCACGGGAGCCATGCTTTCTGGTGAAATCTCGAAAAGATATGGAGAGGCGGGTCTGCCAAAGGATACCATTAACTGTACCTTCAAAGGTTCTGCCGGACAAAGCTTCGGCGGATTCCTAGTCAAAGGGGTCTCCTTCAGGCTGGAAGGCGATTCAAACGACTATCTTGGTAAAGGGTTGTCGGGAGGAAAAATCGTGGTTGTTCCACCCATTGGTTCGACTTTCGAACCGCAAAACAACATTATTGTCGGCAACACCACTTTGTACGGCGCAACCGGCGGTGAGGTCTACATCAAAGGTGTGGCCGGCGAACGTTTCTGCGTCCGTAACTCGGGAGCTAAGGCAGTTGTGGAAGGGACCGGCGACCACTGTTGCGAATACATGACAGGCGGCCGCACGGTGGTTTTGGGTACCACCGGACGAAATTTTGCCGCGGGCATGAGCGGAGGTATTGCCTATGTACTGGATGAAAACGGTGATTTCGACTACTATTGCAACAAAGGACTGGTCGAACTGGGTCCGGTCGAAGACAGGGCTGATATCCAAGAACTTCAGGAGTTGATCCAGAAACATCTGCTCTACACGCAAAGTCAACAAGCAGAAAAAGTCTTGACCAACTGGGAGGAATATTTACCCAAATTCGTCAAAATCATTCCGCTCGAATATAAGAAAGTACTGAACGAAGCAAAACTGAAAGAGGTAAAACGGAAGCTGGAGATGGCCGAGGATGCACCGAATATCAGGGAATAAAAAGGATAAAGGAAAAAGTTAAAAGGATAAAGTAGGGATGGCCCTTTGTGGCCATCCAAATACTAATCAAGATAAAATTTCGATTAAAATGGGAAATCCAAAGGGTTTTATAGAGATAGAGAGGAAAATGAGTGGTTATCGTCCCGTTAGTGAACGGATAGGCGACTTCGGGGAGGTGGAGCAAACCCTCGATGAGCAGGATCGAATAAACCAGGCATCGCGCTGCATGGATTGCGGTGTGCCATTTTGCCATTGGGCTTGTCCGGTCGGAAGCAACATCCCCGAATGGCAAGACGCTGTTTACCGCGGCAAATGGGACGAGGCTTACCAAATTTTAAACAAGACCAACAGCTTTCCGGAGTTTACAGGACGCGTTTGTCCTGCACCCTGTGAAAAGTCGTGCGTTCTGGCCATCCACGACGAGTCGGTCACCATTCGTGAAAACGAGTGTTCCACAGTCGAACATGCCTTCGATTTGAACGTAGTACTCCCAAACATCCCTGAAATAAGGACGGGAAAAAAGATTGCCGTAATCGGTTCAGGGCCTGCGGGCCTTTCGGCTGCCGACCTGCTGAACCAGGCAGGCCACACGGTAACCGTTTTTGAGCAGGACAATGCAATAGGCGGTCTTCTTCGGTATGGTATTCCCGATTTTAAACTGAACAAGGGGATCATCGACCGGAGGATTGACCTGTTTGTCCAGGAGGGAGTCATTTTCAAAACAAATACAAAAGTTGGCGTGGACATTAGTGAGCAGGCCCTGTTGGCAGAATTTGACGCCGTTTGCATCGCTTGCGGGGCCATGTTGCCGCGCGATCTGAAAACAACTCCGGGTCGCGATTTGAAAGGGGTCTATTTCGCCATGGATTATCTCAAACAGCAGAATAAGGTTGTGAAGGGTGAAACGGTCCCGGATGCTGTCAGAATCCATGCCAAAGATAAAAAGGTGCTGGTGATCGGCGGCGGCGACACCGGATCGGATTGCGTTGGTACGGCCATCCGTCAAAAAGCCACATCGGTGACTCAAATCGAAATTCTGGATAAACCATCAGATAAAAGAGCTGAAGATAACCCCTGGCCATATTGGCCCAACACCTTGCGCACCTCCAGCTCCCACCTCGAGGGTTGCGAAAGACGCTGGTCATTGAATACCCGCCGCTTCATCGGAGAAAATGGGGTACTGAAGGCAGTGGAGATTGTCAAAGTCGAGTGGACAAAAAACAACGGACAAATGACCATGCGTGAGATTCCGGGTACGGAAGAGATCATCGAGGCCGATCTTGTGATGTTGTCGCTAGGGTTCCTCTCTCCGGTTCACGAAGGTCTGCTTGACGCTTTGAAAGTCGATTACGACGCACGCGGAAATGTCAAAGCAACAGACTTCGCAACAAGCGTAGAGAAAGTATTTGTGGCAGGTGATGCAACGCGCGGCGCCAGTCTGGTGGTTCATGCCATCCGTTCGGGCAGGGACGCAGCTCAGCAAATTCATGAATTTGTAACCAAATAATCAATATAATTCTGTTTTCATAGAGACTCACCCCGGCATGCAAATGTCGGGGTGAGTTGTTTGATAATATCCGACTAAACCTTCAGAAATCCCCAAACACTTAATTTCTTTAACCTCTACGAGGTAAAATGCACTTTGGGGGTTTTCTTCTACAATACTTTAAGCCCTACAGGCTAAGGGTTGATTTGACACCAATTAACTGACCGTATTTCTTACCGCGTAGCGGTTGAAGTATTGTAGAAAATCCAGTGTTATGTAGTTGAAATTCCGCGTAGCGGATAAAGTAAATTTTATCGGGCAAGAATGGTTTCTGATTTAATTTTAGATATTTTTGACAAACTGGTAAAAGAGATGCTTCCGGAAAATCCAAACTATCGCCTTCGTATTTACAACCGAACATATTGAAAAGATAATCATGAGAAAGAATCTGCTCACACTACTTGTCGCTATCACCGCCTCCTTGATTAGCCATGGACTGTTTGCCCAAAACAAACCCATCGAAAATGCCGATTACCGGCTGGCGGAAAGATTTTCGCCCACCAAAATCAGCAAGATGGTATTCAGTACTTCGGTTGTGCCGAAATGGCTCAAAACCGGAGACCAGTTCTGGTATGCCGACACAACTTCGGAAGGAGTGACCTATCATCTGGTGGATCTGGATAAACGCACCAATGTCCTGCTTTTCGACACACACAAAATGGCCGCCATGCTGACCAAAATAACGAAGGATCCCTACGACTGGCAGCACCTCCCTCCCATCAAACCTAAATTTAAAAAGAACGACACCGTTTTTCAGTTCGATGTAACCAGTTCCCAGGACGAGGAAAAGAAAAAGAAAAAGGAAGATCCCAAGAAGGATACAACGCTTGTTGCAAAAAACAGCGACAAGCTGAAAAAAGAGGCCAAAACAGAAAATGACAAAGAGAAAGATAAGGTAAAAAAGAAGATCTTTCACCTGGAATACAACCTGAAAACAGGCGAACTGTACCAAAATAAGGATTGGAAAGAGGAGAAGGAGAATCCCGATTGGGCCAACATATCCCCCAACGGCGAATACATTCTTTTCGCCCGCGATTACAACCTTTACTGGATGGACAAGGAGAACTATCAGAAAGCTAAAAAGGATGACAAGGATAGCACTGTCGTTGAACATCAGCTAACTACAGATGGGATAAAAGACTATGCCTATGGTGGTGGCTTCACTGCGACGGAGAATGATGACGAAAAAAAGATCAAAGAGGAGAAGAAAAAACGCAAAGGCGCCTACATCAGCTGGTCGCATGACACTAAAAAGTTCGCTTTGATCCGGAATGACAGCCGCAAAGTGAAAGATTTGTGGATCATCAATGTGCTGAAAGAACCGCGGCCTGAATTGGAGACTTACAAATACCAGATGCCGGGAGAGAAAGAATCGCCTCAGGATGAATTGTGGGTTTTTGACATGACCACTAAAAAAGGCAAAAAGATTCCGGTCGACCAATTCAAAGATCAGACCCTTTACATCCAACGTGCTAATCTCACCAACAAGGAGAGGCTGGAAGATTATGTACCAAGCACTTGGTTATCTGATACATCCGACAAGCTATATCTTACCAGGAAAAGCCGCGATCTTTACCGGACCGATATTTGTTCGGTCAACACGGAAACCGGTGAAACAAAGGTTCTGATCGAAGAGAGGATGAATACCTACATCGAGACCAAAAGATTGTTCACCGTCAACGGTGGGAAGGAGCTCATCCATTGGTCTGAAAGGGACGGCTGGGGCCATTATTATCTCTATGATGAAAACGGCGCGATGAAGAACCAGATCACCTCCGGTCCATGGCATTGCGGCGAAATCGTCGATGTGGACGAAAAAGCCAAGGTGCTCTATTTTGTTGCCAACGGACGCGAGGCCGACGAAAATCCCTATTATGAGCATCTCTACCGGGTTAACCTCGATGGTTCCGGCTTACAGTTACTCAACGCAGGGAATTTTACCCATTCCATGGAGATGAGCGACTCTTACCGCTATTTCATTGACAACTTTTCACGTGTCAATACGGCGCCACAATCAGAGTTAAGGGACAATACCGGCAAGCTGGTGATGAAGCTGGCCACAGCCGATTTGAGAAACCTCTTCGCGGCTGGGTACAAGTTTCCGGAGCCCTTTAAAGCCAAGGCTGCAGACGGCATTACCGACATTTATGGGGTAATGTACAAACCGTTCAATTTCGATTCGACAAAATTGTATCCGATCATCGAATATGTCTATCCCGGACCACAAACGGAGGCGGTCAACGCGGCATTTTCGAGCAGGATGGACCGTACCGACCGGGTTGCGCAATTGGGCTTTATCGTGATCACGCTGGGCAACAGGGGCGGCAACCCAAACCGCTCCAAGTGGTACCACAACTACGGATACGGTGACCTAAGGGATTACGGTCTTGCCGACAAAAAATATGTGGCCGAGCAGCTTGCAGACAAGTACAAGTTTATCGACATTACAAAGGTTGGCATAACCGGTCACTCCGGCGGAGGGTTTATGTCGACGGCTGCCTTGTGTCAGTACCCTGATTTCTATAAAGTTGCTGTTTCCTCTTCCGGCAACCATGAGAACAATATTTACAACCGCTGGTGGAGTGAAACGCACAACGGGGTGAATGAGAAACTGAACGACGACGGAGAGACACAGTTCCTGTATGAAATTGAAAAGAACACTTCTTTGGCCAAAAACCTGAAGGGCAAACTATTACTGATAACCGGCGATATCGACAACAATGTTCATCCCGGGAATACCATTCGCATGGCCAATGCGCTGATCCGTGCCAACAAGCGGTTCGATTTCTTCCTGATGCCCGGTCAACGACATGGATACGGCGATCAGACCGAGTACTCTTTCTGGCTGAAGGCCGACTATTTCTGCAAGCACCTGATCGGCGATTATTCGATCAGTACCGACATTTTCGAGATGAACAGGGAGAGGCAAATGACACCGGGCAAGAAAAACTGAATTCAAATATTACACAGAGTAGCACAGAGAAGCCACTGAGTTTCACGGAGGAGAATAAATTAAAGGGTTTTTATTGTTTGAAATGTTTGAAGGGTTTGATTAAAGTTGTTCATTTTTCATGGCTTGATCCTGGTAAGGCGTCTGTTTTTTTAGCGTTCAAGGGTGTTACAATGCTTTTGCCGATATTTGCCTCGATTTCTTTGCGGGTATTGCCAACAATGGAACCGCCTCGGGCAGCTACCCGTCTGTTTTCGTCCAGTGTTTTGGGTTTGTGTTCTTTCGATATTTCGGTAGTAGTGGCCTCGGCCAGCGTATTGAGCGCTAATTCGAGGTTGGTCATATTATCGCGCAGGCTCTCTTTCTTTAGCCCTTTGTATTGTTTGTACTGTTTGGTGGTCAACCCCGACCAGCCATGGGTAATAATATCAGTTAACGAGGCATATTCCTGACCTTTTTTTACTCCACGCTGTTCCCATTCATATGTAAGTTCCTTTCGAACCTCGATACTTTTAAGCCGTTGATTGATCCAGTTGGTACTGTATCCTTTACGGTGATAGTATTCCAACATCCTGTCGATACCAAGTTCGGGGTCGTCGATTTCGTCCAATCGTTCGCGGGCAACTTCGGCAAGCCATATTTTAAATGGCTCGGCCTTAGGCGATGGGATGGATTGTATCAACCGAAAAAGCTGCTCCACATCGGCTACATCGGTTTTGTAAAACTTCCCATCAGCCGATTGCATTTTCAGTTGGTTACAATTTGTAACCGACTGATTTCCCTCTTTTTTCAGTCTGTTTTTCAGAACTTTCCAATAGTTATTGGGGTTAGGACTATCGGTAAGGATACCAACCACATCAACAATGGATAAATACCATTTCTCCTGTTCGTTGTCCCACACGGTACGAACTTTCTTGTCTTCAAAGAGCTTTAGTGCGTTTTGATTCGTCATTTTGGCTTTATATCAAATTTGAGCAGTCATCGGCTGAACCTATTTTAGGTTTGCCAATGGAATACAACTGAGTATAATCGGCGGAAACACACAAGGTCACCTCATCAATAGTGCCTATAATGTGTACGCGTGCATCTTTCTGCATCAATAATAAATATAACCAATTTGAATGAGAAAAAAGAAAATACTTGCGTTTTTTTTGATAGAAGCATTGGCGACAGATTGCTTCTCCGCCAGCCGGCGGATCACAATGACGTATCATTTTTTTGGAGGTGAGGGTATTAGTGGCAATCTATGGTATTTTCCCGGGTGTCAATGCAAAACTTTGTACCTTCAAAGAAGTCAAGTCCAAGAAGCCCGTTATAGTCGGAAAAAATACCCGTAATCTTTCTGGTGGGTCTGAAAGTCCCGGTATAAATCAACGTTATTTTGTCGAAATTCGAGGTTTTGTCCCTGCCGATGTAACAAACTTCTTTTTTGTCTTTGCTATGAAACAAAGGGATACCTGAAAGAACATCAATTTTGCTGTCGTCCATGATAGGATTTCCAAGCAAGACCCATTCATTCGGATAAAGGGCCTTAATCTCCGCAATGTTTATTAATTGTCCCATTTTGAAATTCATTTACGGTACAAATTTGCGGTTTTTATTGGTCATTGTCAATTAGGACGAGCATGAGCAATGATCAGCAGGGTATTCCATTATGCGATAATATTTTTATTCCGCGGAAATCCACGAGCCAAATTCAAAAGCAATGTCTTTATGCGCAAAAGTTCCACTGCCATATCTTCCTGCTTTTGAAATTATCCCCACTGCATTGGTCTTTTCAATCCATTGTCTGGACGACAAAACAAATCCATTGCTTCCACTCTCATTTTTAATGTTACTGAATTCCGTAACATTAAAAATTGGGTTGTTCATTTTTTTCCACAGCCCCACGAATTCAACTGTATATCGGGTACTTAGCCCATGTGAAATGACCAGACCGGTAGTTTCGGCATTTTTAAAGCTGGCCATATCCGTTAATGAGATATAGTCGTCACTATTCTGTGAGTAAAGGACAATTTCAAAACTTTCCACTTTTATTGTTTGCTTCTTTGTCATTTGCGCTCATTCAAGGTCTTACATAAATTTACCCAATTTTACGATCAAAAACGAATTCCCCCCGACAAATCTTCAGGTAGGGTCGCACGGCCGTGCGGCTCATTTGTCTTACAAAGCCACCCCGTACAGCCGCCCGGGTGGGCGGCTCCTCAACATTTCAGCTATGATCTTCTTGGCGCAGCTCCAACATTGCTGCCACCATCTTCGTGACTCTTCTTTGAACTCCCATGCATTTCAGCAACAATCTTCAAAGCCTGCAAAGAACTTTAACAACATTTAAGCTATTTCCTCGAAGGGATGCCCGCCTTCTGTGTCAAAATGAAATATTTCCAAAAGAGCCGCCCGCCAGGCGGCTGTACAACATTGTATGCTCACATCAGGGAGGCGTCCACCAGACGCCTCTACGCAAAAAATTCCATGTTGATTTGTATGGCTAAATCTGTAATTGCCTTGGAGTAGGGGATCGGCTTGGATCGCCATTCCCTATTGGGTTTAGCGTGCGCTTGCAGCTTTTCCTGTTTAAATATTTGCGTAAACATTCAGAATGAAGGCATTTTTTCTTGCTGCTTCAAATATTAATTTATATGTTTGGTAGCCTAAACAAAATAACCGGATGTTCTCAAACGCTTTTACCTGATTAAAATATAGACAAATCTGATGCATCTCTTTAAAAAAACTATCAAAAATCTGACCGTTATCATATCAACACACCTCAAAATGGATATGTTGATATGGTTTTGTTTAATATAGCGGTCATGCCATTGGGCATCGCAACTTGAAACTTAACTTTGACAATGAAACGATTATAAACTAAAAAATAAAAAACCATGGACTTCAAAGACCTAATCAAACAAATCGGTGACAGAGTTTTAAAACTTAAAGACCAAATTCATACGGAGGAAGCAACAAAGAACGCTTTCATTATGCCATTTTTACAAGCATTGGGTTATGATGTTTTTAATCCACTCGAAGTTGTACCGGAATTTATATCTGACATTGGCCTTAAAAAAGGAGAGAAAATTGATTATGCAATTTTCAAAGATGGTGCTCCAACAATCCTAATTGAATGCAAACACTGGGCACAAAATTTAAGCATTCACGATGGACAGCTTTTGCGTTACTTTCATGTTTCTAAAGCAAAATTTGGATTGCTTACGAACGGAATTACTTACCGCTTTTATTCAGACTTGGTAGATGCTAATAAGATGGATGAAAAACCATTTTTGGAATTTAATATTTCAGAGATCAAAGACACCCAAATTGAAGAGCTTAAAAAGTTTCACAAAACAATATTTGACGCTGAAAGCATTGTAAACACTGCCAGTGAGTTGAAATATATAAATGAGTTAAAACAGCTCTTTCAGCAAGAGCTAAATAATCCTTCACCTGAATTTGTAAAACATTTTGCACGTCAAGTTTACCCGACTTCGGTAACCTCAAAAGTTTTAGAGCAATTCACAACTTTAACTAAGCGATCAGTTCAGCAACATATCAGCGACTTAATCACTGAACGACTAAAGACTGCATTGACAAAAGAAGACGAAGCGACTAAAGAGCAAGAAGCAATTCAAGCAGAACAGACAAAAGTTGAAGAGAATAAAGTTGTTACTACCGAAGAAGAGTTAGAAGGTTTTATGATTGTAAAAACAATTTTACGTCAAAAGATAAGCGTATCGAGGATTTCACACAGAGACGCGCAATCATATTTTGCAATCTTATTGGACGATAACAACCGCAAGACAATTTGTCGACTTTATCTAAATGGCAGCAAGAAATATTTGGCAATTCTCGACGATCAGAAAAAGGAAATTAAAAAGGAAATATTGACATTGGACGATATTTTCAACCATTCGGAAACACTATTGAAAATTGCCGAGAGCTACGATAAATTAAAGGAAAAAGCTTGACAAATCACGAAGCACTAACCGGCAACAGCAACTACCCGCAAACGCGGTAGCCGTGTTTTTCGGTGCGTATCTTTCTGCTCAGGCAGCTTACCGGCTTGACAGGAAATCGTCCACAATCCTCCTCTGCGTGTAGCTTCCAACGCTATGGCCAAGGTTAAGAAATGGCACAGCGTACAGATACAAGAATTAGCGACAATTCGGGTTTTACACTTTTTGATAGTAATTCCCTTCTGACAAGAGACTAAAATAATAAGTGGAGTCCAGCCACCACTCAAAAAACGGGGCGAAACCGAAAAGCCTAACGAGTAGGACAAAATAAAAATAGTATGGAAACGACAAACGAAAATCCAAATGTTCCAAAACAAAGGCACGGGTGTGTGACCGCATGGCTAATTTTAATGATTGTAGCCAATTCACTGTCTGCCGGTTTGTATCTTTTTGCCAGGGAAATGGTTACAAAGAGTTTACCGGGTGAAGTCTCAACACCAATGATCATTTTATTGGGGATACTGGCAATCGGAAACATTGTTTTTTCTGTTATGCTTTTTCAATGGAAGAAACTTGGATTTTGGGGATTTGTCGTAACAACAGCCGGAGCGCTGATTATCAACTTAACCATTGGCTTAGGCGTTGGACAATCATTGTTCGGATTGGCCGGTATCGCTATATTGTACGGGGTTTTCCAAATCAAACAAGGCAACTTTACCGCCTGGGAGAATTTAGAATAAGCCAGCCCACCGGGAGAAGTTTGAAATGTTTGAAATGTTTTTTTGTTTGAAATGTTAATTTACAGGAACATTTCAAATCCTTCAAACATTTCAAACCCTTCAAACATTTCAAACCCTTCAAACTATTCTTTGAACTCCCGGAATGCTACTTAACGATTTTAGATTCTTCGAGGATCAAATCGTATTTGTACCCGTATCCGAAGTCTTTGTCGACGGCCACGACCACCCGCAGTTTATTGAAGGGGCAGTTTTCAAAACCATTATTCCTTTGGATGAATCCCTAACTGATACTTTAATTGAGAAAGATGCTGTAAATGATACTTTAAATTCATCTGATAAGATAAATGATGCTCTAACTGATACTTTGAGTGATAATGGTGCTGTTGTTGATGCTGTAAATGATACTTTAAATCCGGCTTATAGGATAAATGATGCTGTAACTGACAAGATAAATGAAGCGATAAAACAAAAGATATCAAACCAATATAAAAAACCTGTTCAGGAAAAACTAGTCAAACTCACACTGTTGATTTATCAGAATTCTTTATTAAAAGCAGAAGAATTGGCTATTATCATATCTGTATCTATTCCTACAATTAAACGATACCTTAAAATACTGAAAAACATTCAATGTTACAGAGCAACCCAAATCACGTAAAGAGGGTGGATATAGGCTCACGCAAAATTTCCAATCAGAAATAGAAAAATTTAAAGCAAAATAACAACAAATATACTGGCAGCAAAAATGTCGTCCTTTGGGTCCATGGCAGACTTTAGAGGCTCAAGAATCTCTCTGCCCAACAATAGTCAAAATCTAAACCTCACTATCAATCAAAATCAATTAAAGATGAAACAAAGGATTTTTCTGGCATTCTTCATCGCAACTATCTCAATAATGACTTGCGCTCAAAAACCAGACCTAGGCCAACCTGATGTTAATTTCAAAGATATTGAGAAGAATTATATGCAATGGTGGACTTATCACTACAACAATATCATATTGTCATCCAATTTTATCGCGATAGACGATTCATCGAAAATAATCGGTAAAGGGGAGTTCCTGAAGAAGCTAACATCCGGGGATTTTATCCCGCTAAAACTAATATCAGAAGACAGTATCGCCCGTTATAAACTTTTTAAACTAGACCAAACCTCGGATGCGGATATAAGAAGTACTATTAAAAACACTTAATTTACTGAATATGCGCACTTTATAATGGAAGACAAAAACTTCCCCAAGTTTGATTTTAAGGATTTAAACGGAATTGAATACAACAACGAAAATACGAAAGACAAAATTGTAATTCTGAAATGCTGGTTTATTGCTTGCAAAGCGTGTGTTGCTGAATTTCCAGAACTGAATGAACTTGTGCTAAAATATCCAAATCGCGATGATATTGTCTTTGTTAGTCTGGCATTGGATTCGAAAGAAAAATTAAATCAGTTCTTATCTCAAAAAGTCTTCAACTATGCCACTGTTGCTGACCAAAAGCAGTTTATAAACAATGAATTAGGCACAAATTCATACCCAACCCATCTGATTGTAGACAGAAGTGGGAAAATATATAAAGTCGTAAATCGTGCCGGGGAAATGATTTCAGCGTTAAAGGATCAAGAATTTCTTAACGCAAATAAATGACCATACCCAATAAGTTTGAAGGGTTTGAATAGTTTAAAAAGTTTGAAATGTTCCTGTATGTTAACATTTCAAACTAAAAAAACATTTCAAACCCTTCAAACTATTCGATAGACTCCCGGAAAGCTACTTCACCAATTTGGATTCTTCGAGAATCAGATCGTATTTGTATCCGTATCCGAAGTCTTTGTCGATTGCCAGAACGCCCTCCAAAGTTACGACTGTACCAACGGCAACGGTTTCCATTGTGGTGATGGTCAAATCGTAGGAGCCATTGGATTCAGATCCATCCTGCAGGTGGATCCAGTTTTTGCTCATGATCTCAGGACTGAACTTAACCACCTGACCCGTAACTTTCACCTTTTTACCGGCATAGTTTGCCTTGTTGGCAAAGAGATCGGCCAGTTTTATTGCGCCGACTACCGGCTCAACCTTGATGCCATCCACTTTATCAACCGATTGCCTGCCTTTGGTGGTGAGGGGAGCCTGGACTTTCTCCTGGATAGGCTGGTCACTGAATTCCTGGATAAACTGAATCGATTCGAAGTTACGGTTGAGCTCTTTGCTTTGGAAATTTTTCATTTCCATGCCAACATTGTAATAGTAAGTTTTACCCTTCTCGGCTTCAAAACGTGATACGGCTGCCCAATACTCATTTCCTCCTTCGGTTAAAAGCAGGTAGGTGTATTTACTCGTTTGAATTACATCCTTGGCTACAACCGTGTGCGTAGCTGACGCAACAGGTGCTGCCATTGAAGTGTGATCGGATGGTTTATTTTCGGTTTTTTTGACTTTGGCATTGTTACAACCTGCTAACAGGGCCAACGAAATGACTAAATAGGAGATAGACTTCATGGTATGATAATTATGAGTTATGAGATACAAGTTATGAGATATAAGTTATGAGTTATGAGTTATGAGTTATGAGTTATGAGACATGAGACATGAATGGGGATTGAGAAGTGGATTAACTATTCTTCTTTTACATCAATTTTATCCAGATTATTGTATGCTTTCCAGACGATACCGCCTACCAGCACAATCACAATCACCAATGCATAAGGGAATGAGGATGCGCTTCCGCTTCCGTAGGAGTGAAGTCCTGTCAGGTAGTAGTTTACTCCCAGGTAGGTCATCAGCACACTGAAGAATCCGGCTACGGAGGCCAGGTTGAGTGCAAACCAGCCACGGTATCCCGGCATCAGGCGCATGTGGGAGATGAAGGCATACACCAAAATGGTGACAAGCGCCCAGGTCTCCTTTGGGTCCCAGCCCCAGTAACGGCCCCAAGACTCATTCGCCCAGATACCGCCCAGGAATGTTCCGATGGTGAGCAGGTACAAACCCAATGTCATGGCCGCCTCGTTGATCCAGCTCATTTGACGGATGTTCCGTTGAACCCGTACCGCATTGGCCGGTTTGACCAGTCCTGCCAGGATGAGGTTCAGCAATCCGATGATGGAACCAACACCAAGGAAGCCATAGCTGGCCGTGATCACCGCAACGTGAATGGCGAGCCAGTAAGATTTGAGCACAGGGACCAGGTTGGTGATTTCAGGATTCAGCCAGCTCATCTGGGCTACAAAAAGGGTCAGCCCGGAAAGCAATGCTGCCGCGCCCAGCACCATCGGGTTTCTTCGCGCAAAGATCAGCCCGGCCAGCATTCCGGCCCAGGCGATGTAGATCATCGATTCGTAGCCGTCGCTCCAGGGCATGTGGTTGGCGATGTAGCCGCGAATGGCAAGTCCCAGGGTATGAAGAATGAAACCTGCAAGAAAAATCCACCCGGCATAAGCAACCAACTTCGGACTCATCTTGCCATCCGTAAGCATGGCCCTGAAATAAAATATCATCAGCGCCAATCCTGCCAACAGGTAAAGGAAGGAGAGGTCACGGAAAATATTCACCCTGTTGTAGAGTATTTCCAGCTTTTGCTTGGCGGCTCCCGGGATCAGATTGGCGCCTAACTTATGCTGAAACTGATCAATAAGTGAAAGGTCGGATTTCTGACGGGCAATATCGTTGTTTTGAACGGCATTCAGGTAATCACTGAAGACCTTCATCATCATCGCACCGGACGTCGATGAAGGGGCTGTTGTAAGATCCTCCCAGGTAGTGTTCTTGGGATCTGACGATGGAAACAACCGAAGCAACTCACCTTTGAATACCAGGTAAGTAACATTGAGCCTGTCGTCCACCTTGATGATGGCATTGTCGAACGTTCCGCGCTGGGAGGGCTGTTTGGCATAGGCAGCACTCACCTCTTTCATCATTTTATAGTTTCCTTTTGCATCAAAGAAATCGGCAAATGCGGCCTTACCGGAAGATATTCCGAGCAACTGTTCGATTTTGCTTTCCGAAATGGTAATCATCGGAACTTTTTGCCACTCTTCGGGATAGGTTACCATGCTGAGCACAGCCTGTTCGGGAGATAAGCCACTCAGGCTCTCCTGCCGCGAAATCTTCATTACCACTTCGTAGGCCAGGGTGCTGAAGGGTTTGA
>Ga0265297_10002837_pt1 | contig 33484 bp, 31 predicted proteins | sample Munlanlwell13791_FD_192502 | JGI IMG/M metagenome (GOLD analysis project Ga0265297, IMG submission 192502) | Leachate microbial communities from a municipal landfill in Southern Ontario, Canada - Leachate well 137-91 | ecosystem: Engineered > Solid waste > Landfill > Unclassified | place...
GCTCGACTTCGGCGAATCATATCGCGATCACAGGCCCGTGATCGCCAAGATCGGCGAGGCGCTGCCGATCACGTTGGCGCTCAACATCATCACCATACTGGTGATCTATCTCATCTCCGTGCCGATCGGCGTGTACTCGGCGCTGAGACCGAGGGGCCTGCTCGACAGGGCGTCGACCGTCTTCTTCATGGCGCTCTATTCGCTCCCCAGCTTCTGGGTTGCGATGATGCTCATAGTCCTGCTCGCGGGCGGAGACTATCTCAACATATTCCCGCTGACCGGGATAATTTCACAGGGCGCGGATGCTCTGCCGTGGTACGGATGGGTCGCCAACGTCTCGTGGCACATGGTCCTTCCCGTCGTCTGCCTCACGTACGGCGGCTTTGCGTTCGTGTCGCGCTTCACCAGGGCCTCCATGCTGGAGGTCATAAGACAGGATTATATAAGGACCGCGCGCGCCAAGGGGTTGCCGGAATGGAAGGTGGCTATAAAGCACGCGCTGAGAAACGCGCTGATACCGCTGCTGACGCTCATGGGCACGCTGCTCCCGGCGCTGCTCGGCGGGAGCGTGATAGTGGAGCAGATATTCTCCATCCCCGGCATGGGGAGGCTGGGGTTCGAGTCCGTTCTCGCGCGCGACTATCCCGTGATCATGGCGATCGCGACGATATCGGCGTTTCTCACGCTGGTGAGCATACTCCTCTCGGACATCATGTACGCGGTGGTGGATCCGAGGATATCGTTCGGGAAGAGATAGCCGAAGGCTGAAGAGATATGATCGCTTCGCAGAGATATTCGATGCTGGTGTGGCGCCAGTTCGCAAAGAGCCGGCTCGCGGTCGTATGCCTCTGCTTCATCGTCCTGCTTGCGCTGGTCGCCGTATTTGCGCCCGTCATCGCCAACGACCGGCCCATCATTCTCCGGCATGAGGGCAGGTGGTCCATGCCGGCCGTCAAGCTGCCGCCGGATCTGGTGGGTGTGGACTGGGACGCGATGGAGGCAGTCCCCTCGGAAGGCACCTGGATGCTGCGCGCTCCGGTCAGGTACAGGCCGGGCTCGTACGACCTGGACGCGGTGCTCTCGCCCCCTTCCGCAAAACACCTGCTCGGGACCGACGGCGACGGCCGCGACGTGGCGGCCCAGCTCGTGTGGGGCTCGCGCGCCTCCCTATCGGTCGGCCTTGTGGCGGTCGGCATCGCGGTGGCCATAGGGCTCGTGCTGGGGCTCATGGCCGGGTTCTACGGAGGGGCGATCGACATCGTCATCTCCAGGCTCATAGAGGTGATGATCTGCTTCCCCACGTTCTTCCTCATCCTCACCGTGCTCGCCTTCGTGGGGCCTTCCATCTATAACATCATGCTGGTGATAGGGATCACCGGATGGACCGGCGTGGCGAGGCTGGTGCGCGGCGAATGCTTAAAACTCCGCAGGCGCGAATTCGTGGTCGCGGCGGAGGTCTCCGGGGCGCGCAACTGGAGGATCATGTGGAGGCACATGCTTCCGAACGCGCTGGCGCCGGTGCTCGTCTCGGCAACCTTCGGCGTGGCCGGCGCGATACTGGTCGAGGCCTCGCTGTCGTTCCTGGGCTTCGGCGTGCCTCCCTCCGAACCCAGCTGGGGCAGCATGCTCTCGCAGGCGCAGCAGTTCATGGACATAGCCTGGTGGTTGACTTTGATACCCGGCTTTGCGATTTTCGCGACCATCACGGCCTACAATCTCGTAGGCGAGGCCTTGCGGGATGCGATCGATCCCAACCTGAGGACGTAGATGACCCTTCTCTCGGTAAAAGATCTCAAGACCCACTTCTTCACGGACGCCGGCGTGGTCCGCGCGGTCGACGGGGTGAGCTTTGATCTGGAGCGCGGCGCTGCGCTGGGCCTCGTCGGGGAGAGCGGGTGTGGAAAGAGCATGATGTCGCTCTCGCTCATGAGGCTCGTGCCCGATCCGCCGGGCAGGATCGTCTCGGGCGGAGTCATGTTCCAGCTGACGCAGAGCGGCGGGCCGATCGACCTGCTCAAACTCAGCGAAAAACAGATGAGGACGGTCCGAGGCAAGAGACTCGCGATGATCTTCCAGGAGCCGATGACCTCGCTGAATCCGGTCTACACGATAGGTGACCAGATCGCGGAGGCGGTCTCGCTCCACGACGGCGGTTCGCGCGTGAGCGTGAAAAGCCGCGTGATCGAGATGCTCTCGCTGGTCGGCATGCCGACGCCCGAGCGGCGCATGAAGGACTACCCGCACCAGCTCTCGGGGGGCATGCGTCAGCGCGTCATGATCGCCATGGCGCTCTCCTGCAGGCCCGACATCCTTATCGCGGACGAGCCGACCACCGCGCTCGACGTCACCATCCAGGCGCAGATACTGGACCTCATCAAGAGGCTCCAGTCCGAGCTCGGCATGGCGCTCATCCTCGTGACGCACGACCTCGGCGTGGTCGCGGAGACGGCGAAGAGGGTCATCGTGATGTATGCGGGCCGCTTCGTGGAAGAGGGGACGGTGGAACAGATATTCAGCGAACCGATGCATCCCTACACGCAGGGGCTGCTCCGTGCGATCCCGCCGCTGGCCCGCAAGCGCCTGGGCGAGAGGTTCTCCACCATTCCCGGGAGCGTGCCGAACCTGGCCGGGTTGCCTCGGGGTTGCGCCTTCGCAGACCGCTGCCCCAAGGTGCAGGAGCGCTGCCGCAGGGAAGAGGTGCCGGCCGATCCGTGCAAGGTGGGAAGGCTGGCGAGGTGTTTTTACGCGGGGAGATGACGAGCAGAGTTTATGAGCGAAAACCTGGTAGAGATAAAGGGGCTGCACAAGCGCTTCCCGATCCACGGAGGCATTCTCGGGAGAGAGGTGGCCGCTGTGCACGCGGTGCGGGGCGTCTCGCTCGCCATAGCCAAGGGCGAGACCCTGGGGCTCGTGGGCGAGAGCGGCTGCGGCAAGTCCACGCTGGGGCACCTCATGCTCCGCCTCATCGAGCCGGACGATGGGACCATCTCGTTCGAGGGCAAGGACATCACTCACGCCTCGCAGTCAAAGCTCAGGGCCATGCGCAGGAGGATGCAGATCGTCTTCCAGGACCCGTATGCGTCGCTCAACCCGCGCATGACCGTGGGCGACATAGTGGGAGAGCCGCTCCTGGTGCACAAGGCCGCGGGGGCGGCGGGGCGCAGGGACAGGGTCATGGAGCTCTTCAGCCTCGTGGGCCTCGGTCCGGAGTCGTACGGCAAATATCCGCACGAGTTCTCGGGCGGCCAGCGCCAGCGCATAGGCATCGCCAGGGCGATCGCGCTCACGCCCAGCTTCATCATCGCCGACGAGCCGGTCTCCGCGCTCGATCTGTCCATACGCGGCGAGATACTGAATCTGCTCTCGGACCTGCGCGATAAATTCTCTCTCACCTATCTTTTCATAGCGCACGACCTCAAGGTGGTGGAGAACATCAGCCATCGCGTCGCGGTCATGTATCTCGGCAGGATAATGGAGATATTCCCTGCGGACCGCCTCGCTGAGGCGCGCCATCCGTACACTCAGGCCCTGGTCTCTGCGGTGCCGGTGCCGGACCCGCGCGTGAAGAGGGCAAGGGCGGTGCCGAAGGGGGACGTCCCGTCGCAGATCGCCCCGCCGTCCGGCTGCCCGTTTCATCCGCGCTGCCCGTACGCCGAGGCGCAGTGCAGCCGTGAGGAACCCGCACTCGTGGAGTATCAGCCTGGATTTTCCGCTTCCTGCCTGCTCATAGACAGGATGGAGTCCCGCAGGATCGGAGTTTCCGCCCCGGCATTCGCCGGAGGCTCATCGTAACACGGCACAGGAGGAGGCATCCATGAGAAGGATCATCATTTCGGCGGCAGCCGCAGCAGCGATAGCTTTCATGGCGACCGGCGCGCTGGCGAAGAAGACCCAGGTCTTTCGCGCGGCCGGGGGCACGAACGTGGCGCCGGTCGGTCTCTCGATCGACGCGAGCTACGACCAGCGCTTCGACGGCTTCATCCCGGGGTACAAGGTCATCAATGTGGCGATGATCAACCAGTCGTTCAACATCATCTACCTCGACCCTGAGAAGGACCGCTGGAGCGTGAAGTTCGCCGGGAAGTCGAAGCCCGTGATCGCGACACACGATCTCAGGCGCTCTGACCCGAAGGCGTGGTCGGAGCTTCCTGAGAAGACCAAGAACCTGCTCGCATATCCGCTCTTCCTCCCTGTGGGCGCAAGGCAGGTGATCGACGTCTTTGTGCCCGATACGGTCGATGTGGCGGCCTTCAACGAGGTGAGCATCTATCTCAAGTCGCTCGACGCCAGGATCGAGATACTTGCCAGACAGTGATGGGGATCACGATAGTCCAGAGAAGCGACCTGGCCAGGGCCAGGACCCGCGCGAGCAGGGCGCTCATCCTCGCGGGCGGCGCCATCACCGGAGGTTCGTTCATGGCAGGGGGCCTCAAGGCCTTGAACGACTACCTCGTGGGCTCGGGAGTCAACGATTTCGACATATTCGTTGGGATAAGCTCCGGCAGCATACTCGCGGCGCCGCTGGCCGGAGGGATCTCGCCCGAGTCGATGCTCAAAAGCCTGGACGGCACCTCCCGCCACTTCTCCCAGCTCACGGCATGGCATTGCTACAGGCCCAACATCTCGGAGATCGTATCCAGGCCGATCAGCTTCTTCCTCGGCGCGGCCATGTGGCTGCCCGGCGGCATAGTCCGCCTGGCGCAGCGCCACGGCGAGTGGAGGAAGGGGATGCTGGGTTCGATCTGGCAATTCGTGCTCGAGCCTTCAAAACAAAATTACGACGACCTCATGGGGCCGCTGCTCAAGGTGCTGGCTGAGGGCGATCTGCCGTCGCTCTTCGCATTGCTGCCCTCCGGGCTCTTCGACAACAGCCCGATAGAGGCCTACATCCGCGAGAACATAGAGAAGAACGGGCTGACCAACGATTTCGACGAGACGCTCAAATACACGGGCAAGAGGCTCTACATATCGGCGGTGCGGCTCGACGGCGCGCGCAGGGTCGTCTTCGGCCCGGGCGAGGAGACGGGGCTCACCATCTCCGAGGCGATCCAGGCATCGACCGCGCTGCCCGGGTTCTACAAACCTGCGCGCATAGGCGGGGTCGACTACGTGGACGGCGGCGTGCAGGAGACCGCGAACATCGACACCGCGGTGGACAGGGGGGCGAAGCTCATCGTCTGCTACAACCCGTTTCGCCCCTACGACCCGGAGCAGTTCGTGGAGGGAATGAGCCGTCGCCGCAGGAGCGGGAAGAGGCTTGCGACCGACGGCATCGCCACCGTGCTCAACCAGATACTCAGGGCCTTCTTCCACGCCAGGCTCGCGGTTGCGCTCAAACGCTTCCGCGACGATCCTTCCTTCGACGGCGACATAATACTCATCGAGCCCAGGGCGAACGACGAGGCGTTCTTCTCGCTCAACCCGCTGCTCCTCAGGAACCGGATCGCGGCTGCCAGGTTGGGTTTCATCTCTGCGCGGAGCTCCATAGAGGAGCGCTTCGACGAGATATCCGGTATCATGGCCGCATACGGGGTCGAGATGAACAGGGAGGGAGTGAACAAGAAGTACGAGAAGATTGCACAGCCCGGGGCCAGCGAGCGCGAGATACAGAGGCTGCTCGAGGGGCGCGAGAAGAGGGCCAAGGCCAGGGTTGAGGCCAGGGCCAAGGCCAAGAAGAAGAAGAGGGCGTCGAGATGAGGAAGCAGCTCGATATATTCTCCGGCGACGAACCCGCGGAGGCCGGCGGCAGGAAGGGATCCAAAGCGCCCAGGAAGAAGCGCGTCGGGCCCAGCCGCGGCCGAGAGGTGAAGAAGGCGCCGATGATCGTGGATTCGTACACGCCGGAGTCTCCGGTCCCCGGTCGCAATGAGCTTCCCCATATTCACACCATCTCCGAGATCACCGAGCGGATTAAAAACCACCTCGAGGCTGAGTTCGTTGACGTGTGGGTGACCGGCGAGGTCACGGACTTCCGGGGCCGCAAGGGCCCGCACATGTATTTCGCCCTCAAGGACGAGAAGAGCCGGATCAGCGCGATAATCTTCGGCGCAAACGGCAGGCTCCCGTTCGAGCTCGTCGACGGGCAGAAGCTCATCTGTCGCGGCAGGCTCAACGTCTACGAGCCCAAGGGCGCCTATTCGCTGATAGTGGACCCGGCGCATTGCGAGCCCGAGGGGATCGGTGCGCTCAAGCTCGCATTCGAACAGCTCAAGAAGAAGCTCGCCGCGGAGGGGCTCTTCGATCCTGCGCGCAAGAGGCCGATACCGTATCTCCCTCGCAGGATCGGCATCGTCACCGCGCCACAGGGCGCTGCGATCCGCGACCTCATCCACGTGCTCACGCGCCGCTTCCCGAACATCGAGATACTGCTGCACCCGGCGCGAGTGCAGGGCGAGGGGGCGGGCGCCGAGATAGCCGCTGCGATTGAGGCGATGAACCTGATCCCTGACATCGACGTCCTGATCGTCGGCCGCGGCGGCGGATCCATGGAGGACCTCTGGTGTTTCAACGAGGAGGTCGTGGCGCGCGCCATCGCGGCATCTAAGATTCCGGTCATCTCAGCGGTGGGCCACGAGATCGACTTCACTATCGCTGACTTCGTCGCCGACCTCCGAGCTGCGACACCCTCTGCGGCCGCTGAGCTCGCGGTGCCTGTGCGCGACGACCTTGCGCGCGCGATCGGCGAGACCAGGGGAAGGCTCGCACAGGGGCTCCGGCGCCTGGTCGAGAGAAAATATCTGGAGCTGAAGCGGATCGAGGGGAGGATGGCGGATCCAACCCGCCGATTCCCGGATCTGATCCAGCGCGTGGACGGGCTGAGGCAGAGGATGATCTACTCGCTCAACGTGAAGGCAAAGAGCCTTGAGCAGAATCTTTCCAAACTTTCATCCAATCTCGAACATCTGTCCCCGCTCGGAGTCCTCGCCAAGGGTTACGCCGTGATCGAGGGCCCGGACGGCCTGGCGGTGCGCGATTCCTCAAAACTCAATCTCGGCGATTCCCTCGGCCTCCGCTTCCACAAAGGCTCCGCCTCCGCCAAGGTCACCAAAATTCAATAGGAACCAGTCCGCGTCCGCAGTTCAAAAGGGGACAGTCCGCGTCCGCAGTTCAAGAGGGGACAGTCCGCGGCCGCAGTTCAAAAGGGGACAGTCCGCGGCAGACTGAGGATACTTGTGATACATTAGCGGCCTGTCCCCGGTTAGACCTTTGATGTTATTCTGAACGATAGCGAAGAATCCCGTTGAGACAGCGATTTCGGTCCTTTCCTCCGTCGACTGGCGCGCTCGCCTCGCTACTCGTCGCGAAAAGATCGCTGGTTTCCTGACATCATATTAATACTGTCGGCACGAGTTCGGTGTCCTCCCCTGTCGGCCCCGAACTCGTGAAACCAATCGATCTTTTCGCTTTCTCATACGCTCGTTCTCGCATCCCGAGCACTCGACTCCACGAGTGCTCGGGATGAGCGCCTTTAGGTCTCCTCCGGAAAAGCCCGAAATCGCTGGGCTGCCTAGCTTTGCGCCAAGCTCTTTATATTATTGACGGAGGGTTGGGATGGGGTAGGGTATTCAGGAAATTTTCAGCGAGGCCTATAATCGCAGCGGCGTGCCGTGCAAGGTGTGTGGGGGATAGTGGAGCATACGGACGTGATAAAAAGGGGGAATTTTATGAAGAAAGTTAAGATTCTTGATGAGGCTGGCAAGGGAAAGCTGGAGGGGATTCTCAATGACGAATTGGAGCGCTTATCTAAGGACGGAAAGAATGTTGTTGATATAAAAATGAGTGCTTTTTATTCGACTGATTCAGATGAGTATGAGCGTGAAATATATGCGGCCATGATTATTTATGAGGAATAAGGGTCTAATCGATGTTTGCAATATGAATTCTGGGGCCAGCTCAATATGTCCGTGAAATTAACTTTTGTGTAACTGGGAGTGTGTTATGAAGAAAAAAATTAAACATCTTAGTACATCGTTACCTCCGGTTAAATTATATGCAGATGATATTGATTTCATTGTGAGTAATATAAAAACAGTATGTTCAGAGCTCAAATTTTCAGATTCATGTAATGAATACGATTCATTTGACGATTTGAAACTCAATAATGGTTCAAAAATAAAAGAAATTAGCATTTGTGGGCGAGATAAAGATTGCTATGCATATATAGCAGTAGAGGTGGAAAAATATGGAATTTATCTTTATTCAAATCGTGACACGCCCACATTTGCTGGTGTGTGGTTTGCGCTGAAGGATTATTTGAAACGCAAATCCGGTTGGTATTCAAGATTTCTGAATATTTGGTTCTGGGCATTTTTCTCTTGGGTCTTGTTAATTATTTTACTTACTTCATCAAAAGCATCACTGAAAGTGACATACCTAGCTTATATTGTTTTAAGTGTTTCGTTTTTCTTTCTTGTTATGTCTGCATTAATAAAGTGGAAGGGCTCAACCGTTTATCTTGAAAAAAAATATAAAATCCTTGGGTTTTGGGAAAAAAATAGAGACCAGGTTATTAGTTTAGTGTCCGTGGGAATTATTGTTGCGTTGATCGAATCCCTGCTAAGATTTTTGCCCAAGGTTTTATCCGGAGAATAAAGAAACAAGGGAATGTTTCCCGGTGGGTAGGATGTGTGGCTTCGGGTGGCGTCGTTATGCAGGGTTTCTGGACCCTTCCCGAAAGTCGCCTTAAGGCGCGTTTACGAGACGAACGTATGAGGAGATCAAAAGGCCGATTGGCGTCGCAGCTTGAAGGCTGACGCGAGGAAGACATTCAAGCTGCATGACGCTAACGGCCTTTTGACGACGAGTAGCGAGCGACGTGCGCCAGCGACCGAGGGAAGGGGCCGGAAACCCTGCTACAGGACCCGAAGCCAATTAACTATGACCTCCGCTGACTTCATCACTCTCCTCTCTCTCACCCCCCATCCCGAGGGCGGGATTAGAGGGGGTCCGTACCGAACCTGCTTCCGTACGGCTCGTTAAATGACAGGTTCAAATCGCCCACTGTTTTTGCGACTGCACAAATTCTGGTCACCCCTGCAGCGATTCGCAGCACCCTCTCCACAACAGATTGAATATCGAACTTGCAAATATAACCGATAATCAAAGCCTTCCGCTCCCTCGCTGTTGGGGGCCGCCCTGGCATGAGTTTTGCTAAAGCTCATACATATGATTCGCGATCGATCCAGAGGTGTGCTGCCTGGCGACTATCCCGCTCTCCTTGTCGAAATAAAGTCTCGCATCCGCAAGGCCCAGTACGAGGCCCTCAAAGTGGTCAACAAGTCGTTGATCGGCCTTTACTGGGATATCGGGAGGCTCATAGTCGAACGGCAGAAGAGCGAGTCCTGGGGCAGGTCGGTGGTAGAAAAACTTGCCCAGGACATCAGGAAGGATATTGGCGGCATGCAGGGTTTCTCTGCGCGCAACATCTGGTATATGCGCAACTTTTATACCCTTTATTCTTCAAGGCCAAAACTGCAACCGCTGGTTGCAGAAATAGGATGGACGCGTAACCTCATCATCATGGGGAAATGCAAGACGGATTCGGAGCGGGAGTTCTATATCCGCATGGCTGCGAGATTTGGCTGGACAAAAAATGTCCTGGCGCTGCAGATCGAAAACCGGACGTATGAGAAGGTCCTGGCGAACCAGACAAACTTCGATCAGGTCCTTCCTGAAGAAATAAAGACTCAGGCGAGGCTCGCGGTTAAAGATGAGTATTCCTTTGATTTTCTTGAACTTGGAAATGAGCACACTGAGCGAGAGATGGAACACGCGATCCTCGCCAAGGTAGAAAATTTCTTAAGGGAGATGGGCGGTCGCTTCGCTTTTCTTGGCAGCCAGTATCGTCTTCAGGTCAGCGATCAGGAATATTTCATCGATCTTTTACTCTACCATCGCGGGCTCAGATGTCTTGTTGCAGTTGAGCTCAAAGTAGGTCCGTTCAAGCCTGAGCATGTCGGCAAGATGCAGTTTTATCTTGCTGCCCTCGATGACCTGGTTCGATTGAGGGGAGAGCGGCCTTCGATTGGCATGATAATATGCCGCAGCAAGGATCGGGCTGTGGTTGAATACGCCCTGCGCGAGAGCAAGAAGCCAATCGGAATAGCGACCTATCGGCTCGTGCGGAAGCTGCCCAAAGAGTACATGGGCGAACTTCCCGCTCCCTCGCAAATTGAAAGCCTGCTTCTTTCGCCCGAAAGTTAAAGAACACCCCAAATTGCATATGAATCTGGCAGGGAGGCTTTTATCATGAGCGATCAAAAGGCATTGGTCATCGAGGATGGAATCGAGAGGCGGATTTATCTCATCAGGGGCCGCAGGGTAATGCTGAGTTCCGATCTTGCGGAACTGTATGGCGTGGAACCTAAAGTTCTGGTCCAAGCGGTTAATCGCAATATCGAAAGATTCCCCTCTGATTTTATGTTTCGATTAGAAAACAGTGAGTTACGGAGTTTGAAGTCACAAATTGTGACTTCAAACGGTGTAACTAGTAGTAAAATAAGGGATGTTCCTAAACTACTGGATAACATTAGTAAAAGCGGCTCAATGAAGGGGCGAGGAGGCGGGAGGCATTATCCCTATGCCTTCACCGAGCAAGGGGTTGCGATGCTGTCGAGCGTACTCCGCCGCGATCAAGTCGCTTCTCATGCCCGACGCAAGACCGCGCAAGAGAGCGGGCTTTCTGCTCACGCCTTCAAAATAAGGGATAGTCGGTGACCGACCTGAAGCTGCTTTCGCAGCGGTCGGTAGTTTCGACCGACCGAAAGCAGCTTCAGCAGCGGTTCGCCAGTGAACTCAGATCACATTAAAGGCCACAAAGGCCGCGCTTCGGCCAAGGTCACCAAGGTGAACTGATTAAAATTAATTAATAATATCATCACGTTATCGTGGTGCATGCGCATTTCCCGCTTTTGTTTTGACATCGGGCCTGGAGGCATATACTGCGTCAAAAAATATAGCTAATAGCTATATGACGCTGCGCTGCAGCGCCCGATCGGAAAAGAGGAGATCGCTTTAGGCCATGAAGAACAAGACCCGCTACGCCGTGATGGGCATGCTCTCCTTCGAGCCGATGTCGGGCTACGACATCAAGAAGGACATAGAGGAAAACCTCTCGCTGTTCTGGAACGAGAGCTACGGTCAGATATACTCGGTCCTGCGACAACTCGAGCAGGACAAACTGGTGAGCAAAAGACGAACCGTCCAGGCCGGCCGGCCGGACAAACAGATCTATACGTTGACCGAAAAGGGGCGTCGGGAGCTCAAGGCTTACCTCGACGGGCCGGCCGAAAAACTGGTGGTCCGCGACGAGATAATTCTCAAGTTCGCATTCAGTTTCAACATGGTCCCGGAACGCACGATCAAAATCCTTGAGGAGGAGATCGACCGACTCAATTGGGCCTTGGGCCATATCCGTGAGAAGCTAAAGAACTTTGTCGAGTTGCAGGCCAATAATGACAAGGCGGTGCAGCTTGAACTCCTCGTGGGTCTGGGCTTTGATTATTATAAGATGAGGCTGCGCTGGTGCCGGAAGGCGCTCGAGGCGACCAGGAACAAGATGCGGACGACCTGCGCCTCAGGAGGCAAAGGGCGATGAATGCGGTTTCGACAATCAGGAGATCGGTGCTCGCGCTGTCCGTCGGCTTCTCTTTGCTCTTCGCCCAAGGGGCCTTTGCTCAGGGTGTCTCCAAATCCCCGGCCTTGCGCCTGGGGGTTTCAGAGGCGATCGACATGGCGATAAAGGCGAGCGAGACCGTGCAGCAGCGCGAGAACGACGTGACTTCGAGTTACTACAAGCGCAAGGAGGCGGTCTCGCAATGGCTGCCACAGGTCAACGCGGATGCAGGCTACAACTACTATCCGAGCGTCCAGACGACCAGCGTGGCCATTGTCCCCGGCAGCCCGGCCGTCTCCGTCGCCCTGAAGAAGGACTTCGACCTCAGCACCACGGTGAGCCTGCAACAGATGTTTTACGATTTCGGGAAGGTCCACCATGCGATAAACGCCGCCAGCCACGGCCAGCGGGCCAACGAATGGGGTCGGGAAGCGGCGCGGAGGGACATGGCCTACATGACCGTGATGGCCTACATGAAGGTGCTTCTTGCGCAGAAAGTCGTCTCGATAGCCAAGGGCTCCTACGACAACGCCGTGCGGACGCGCAGCATATTGGACGAGAAATATGAGTTCGGGAGGATCCCGCGCGGCGACGGCATCAAGTCCCAGGCGGACATCGCGGCGCGCCTGCCGGTCCTCAAAGAGGCCGAGTCCGACCTGGATCTTGCGATGAGAAATCTCAAGAGGCTGACCGACATCCCGGAGGAGCAGGGCGTATCGCTCACCGATTCCCTGGTGTCGAAATTCCCGAGGTACGACGCGGACAAATCGCTCGATCAGATGTTCGATGTCGAGCCGCATCTCAAACTCATCGAAGAGACGATAACCCTCAATACCGAGACCGCGAAGGCCGAGAAGGCGCAGTACTACCCCACGCTGGGCATGTACGCCAGCTACAGTCTGTTTGCGCAGTCGGATGATCCTTACCTTGGGCACGACGAGTTTCAAAACATAGGCAATGTCGGCCTGAACTTGAGCATACCGATCTGGAACGGCAACAGGACCTGGTCGAGGTACAAACAGGCGTTGATGCAGAAGGAGAACTCGAAGCTGGAGCTTGAGAAGGCCAACCGCGACCTGATCCTGGAGCTCAGGAACGCCATATCGGAGTACGATTCGCTGCTGGACACTTACCCGGCCAGCGTCGAGGCGGTCCGCCTGGCCAAGGAGTCTTTTGACGCGCAGGGCGACAGCTTCAGGGCCGGGTCTCTGACCCTGACGGAGCTCAACGACGCGGAGCTTCAGCTCACGAACAACCGCTTGAGGGAGGCGCTCGTCCTGTTCAACATAAACCAATCGATAGCGCGCATCGAGCGCCTGATATCCGGCGAAGGGGAGAAGTCATGGGAAACCCGCTATCTGGCGGAATGAAGAGGGCGCAGAGGATCGAGTGGCTGGTGATAGTCGGCTCGATAGCCGTGCTGCTCGTCGTCATGGCGTGGCGATTCATCTGGTACTTCGACATGCAGCGGAGGCCGATCGTCAGCCTCTATAACGAATGGGGCAGGAACGGATTCCCGGTCGATGTGTGCGAGGTCTCAAAACAGCCATATCCCATATGGAACAGGACCACAGCGACACCTTTGGGCGACGGAGAATTGCAGTCGTTCGTCACAAAGAACCTCCAGGAGAGGCTGAGGGTCGGCCAGCGGGCCTTCGTGGATCAGGGCGACGCATCCCTGCCGGCCACGGTCTCGTCGGTCAGCGCGGCGCGTGACATGGAGAACGGCCTCTATGAAGTCAGGCTGAGGCCTGACGAGCGCGGCGCGCCGACAGGATCGCCGTACTACAACGTGCGGATCAACACGAATACGATACCGGAGGCCGTAGCCCTGCCCATAGAGGTGGTGCGCGATGGAGGCGATGGAAGCTTCGTATGGATCGTCGAGAGCGACGCGGCGCGCATCAGGCGCATCGACAAGGTCTTCTCGGACGGCGTCCACACCCTGGTCAAGAACAACCTGAACCCCGGCGATCTCCTCGTGGTCGTGGGCTTCAATCGCCTCGACGAGGGGGCGCGCGTGGATATCCAGAAAAGGTCCGGATGTTTCTCGTTGGGAGAGGGCGATGATTGAATACTTCGTAAAGCGGCCCGTCACCACTGTGGTGCTGGTGCTGTTCTTCGTGATCCTGGGCGCAGTATCCTACGGCGATCTCAACGTGGAGCTCACGCCGAAGATCGAATTCCCGATCGTCACCATAACGGTGGCGTATCCCGGCGCAACTCCCCTCGAGATCGAGACACAGGTCATAAACGACATCGAGGAAGCGGTGGCGGAGCTGTCGGAGATAAAGAACATAAAGAGCTTCGCTTACGAAAACCTGGGGCGCCTCATAGTGGAGTTCAACCTGGGGACCGACGCCGACGTCAAGGCCATGGAGGCCAAGGATAAGGTCGAGGCCATATTGAACGATCTGCCGAAAAACATAGAAAAACCCCTCATCGAGAAGTTCGATCCGCTGGCGGTCCCCGTCATGGACCTGATCCTGATGAGCGACACCGTGGATTCCAGGGAACTCTACGACTACGCCGATAAGACGCTGAAGCTCAAACTTTCCGCGGCAAAGGGCGTTGCCACGGTGAACATATACGGCGGCAAGGAGCGGCAGATCAACGTCATCATCGACCCCGTGTTGGCGAGGGCGCGATTCATAGGCATCAACGACGTGATCGACGCCATAGCCATGAGGAACCTGAATCTGCCGGGAGGCGTCATCGAGAAGACGGAAGACGCCATGACCGTGAGGTTCGTCGGCGAATTCGCGACCCTCGACGAGATGCGCAACATGGAACTCGTATCGTTCGAAGACCGCGTTCTCAAGCTGGGCGACATCGCCAGGATCGAAGACGGCCACAAGGATGTGAAGAGCATAGCGCGCTACAACCGCAAGGATGCGGTCGGCCTCTCGATAATAAAGTCGAACGACGGCAACACGGTCGAGATAGCGCAGGAGGTTGAGGAGATGCTGCCCGGGCTCAGGAAGGCCCTGCCCGAGGGCATGGACCTCGTGATCGCCACCGACAACGCGTCGTACATAGTGAGGGAGAACGACGACGCCCTGCTCAACATCGTGGAAGGCATCCTGCTGACTGTGATAATATTGTACCTCTTCACCGGCAACGGAAGGACCACCATCGTGGCCGCGCTGGTCATCCCCGCATCCGTCATATCCTCATTCTTCCTCATGGTTCACTCCGACTTCACGATAAACATGCTTACCCTCAGCGCCATGTCCATGGCGCTGGGCACGCTCATCGCAAATGCGATCGTCGTCATAGAGAGCATCCTGGAGCATCTCGACAAGGGCAAGGAACCGCAGGAGGCGGCCATCGACGGCACGAAGGAGGTGGCTGACGCCGTCATCGCGTCGGTCGGCACGAACCTCGTGGTGTTCACCCCTATCGCCTTCATCGGCGGCATTGCCGGCCCATTCCTCAAACAATTCGGCATGACGGTGATCTACGCGACGATATTCTCCCTGATCGCGTCTTTCTCTCTTACCCCCATGCTCTGCGGAAAAATCCTGAAGGGCAAGGAACCCGGTTTTGGCAACAAGCCGGCGGATAAGAGGAGGCTTGTCGCAATCGCGCACCGATTCATGGATTATCTGCTGTTGCGCTACCGGGTCATATACGACGCGGTATTTAGACACCCGGTCCTGACGGTGGCGGCGACAGCGCTGCTCCTCATCGGATCCCTGACCCTGATCCCCTTTCTCGGCTCGGAATTCATGCCCCAGTCCGACCAGGACAAGATAAACGTCAGGATCAACACGCCGCAGGGCTCCACCATCGAACGGACGCTCGATGTGGCCCGAAAGGTGGAGGATCTCTTCGGGTCTCTCCCCGAGGTCGTAGGGATACTCACAAATATCGGTGAGGACGGCGAGGAGAACGCGACGATAACCGTCGATCTGCTCCCCTCCGGCAAGCGCGACCGCAGCGACATGGACATCATAAACGAAACCCTGCCGGCCATATCGAAGATCGCCGGGGCGGACATAGATCTGGAGCGTGCCGGAATCATCGCGAGGGGCAACGAGGGCGACGTCACCCTGGACCTCCACGGCGCGGATTACGACCGGATGATCGAGCTCTCCTCCCTGGCGATCAAGAAGATGTCCGAGAGCGGCTATTTCCGTTCCATCAAGTCCAGCTACAAGCCCCCCAAGAAGGAGATCCGTTTTATCCCCGACGAAGAGACGATGATGACACAGGGTATCCGTTACGCCGATCTGGCGCGTGCGATGCGCGCCTCCATCTTCGGCGACGACAGCAACGTCTTCAAGGAGAAGGGGGAGGAGTACGAGATCAACGTCGAACTGGACGAGTACTACAAGAAGACGTTCGACGACATCAGCCAGATAAACATCATAACGAGGAAAGGTCTGCTGCCCATAACATCCCTGGGCAAAGTCGCCGTGGAGAAGTCACAGCCGGCCATATGGCACAGGGACAAGGAGCGTATTATCCAGGTGGCCGGGTATCTCTCCAAGGGCACGGCCGGGGAAGTCTCGGTGATCCTGGATAAGCTGTTCGCCGAGATACCGTTCTCCGAGGGAGAAGGCTACCGGTGGGTCGGAGATTCGGAGTACCAGGAGGAGTCCAACCAGGAGCTGGGCAAGGCCTTCATACTCGCCGTCATCCTGACCTTCATGGTGCTTGCGGGGCTTATGAACTCCGGCCTGCATCCCATAACCATAGGCTCTTCAATGGTCACCTCGTTCATCGGCGTATTCGTGCTCATGTTCCTGACGAGGATGTCGATGAACATGACATCCATGCTCGCGATGGTCATGCTGGTGGGGCTGGTCGTCAACAACTCCATCCTCCTGATAGAGGCCGTCCTGAAAGAGGAAAAACAGCACCTGTCGATAAAGGACGCATTGTGGATGGGCACGGAGGAGAAGTTCAGGGCCATCCTGATGACTTCGCTGGCGATCATATTCGGCGTGGTGCCCATGCTCACCTCCACCGCGGAACACAAGGTGGCTATGGCCGTGGTCCTGACCGGCGGAATGCTGGCGTCCATCGTCTTCACCTTCATCCTGACGCCGGTGATCTTCTGGTATATGGAGAACCTGAAGAAACGCATTTCACGACGCCTATAGCTCCATCAGAGGTCTGCCGCTAGGCTCTAGCTATTATAGTGTTGTGGCCCCCTCGCAAGAGGGGTATGGATGGGGTCTGTGGATCGTATCGAAAGGGGGACAAAATGAATAATATGAATAATGTGAAGGGAGCGTTCCTGATCGCGGTTCTCGCAACGATGGCCCTTGTAGCCGTTGCCTGCAGCCGTCCGATCTCAAGGGAGGTTGTGATAAGGGGACCTCAGCCTCCGGCCTTGCCGCCGAGCGCGGCTGCGGGCTGTCCGGCTTCGGCGCCGCAGATTCCAATCATCGGCCAGATCGCCCCGTCGTTCACGGCGGAGACTACACAAGGGACGATAAATTTTCCTGAGGATTACAAGGGCAAGTGGACCATCCTCTTCAGCCACCCCGCTGACTTCACCCCGGTTTGCACGACCGAGTTCATGACATTCGCATCCATGGAACCCGAGTTCGAGAAACTCAACACCAAGCTTGTAGGCCTTTCCATCGACAGCGTCTACAGCCACATCGCATGGCTGCGCACGATAAAGGAGAAAGCAAAATACAAGGGCATGTCGGGCGTGGAGGTGAATTTTCCGCTGATCGCCGACATCAAGATGGACGTGGCAAAGAAATACGGGATGCTGCAGCCCACGGCAAGCGACACCAAGGCGGTGCGCGCGGTTTTCTTCATCGACCCGGAATCCAAGATCCGTGCGATGATCTACTATCCGCTCTCCAACGGCCGCAACTTCCAGGAGATCAAGAGGCTTCTTGTGGCCATGCAGACCGCTGACAGGGAAAAGGTGGCTACGCCGGCCGACTGGCAGCCGGGCGACGACGTGATCGTGCCTCCGCCGGGTAGCTGCGGACAGGCCAAGGAGCGCGTGGACGGCGCGGCGCAAGCCGGCATGAACTGTGAGGACTGGTTCCTCTGCTTCAAGAAACTCCCGTAAATCGTTTCCTTGACCCGGCAGCTCAATCCTAATAAGAAGCCTAATTCATTGACTGGGCGGCACTTTCTGGGCTATGTGTCGCATAATTTTCCAGGGGGTTGGGATGGCTGAAAAACGCAAATTCGAGCAGGCCATGTCCGAGCTCGAATCGGTGGTGAAAAACCTCGAGTCCGGCGACATGACGCTCGATCAATCGCTGGCCGCGTTTGAGAAGGGGGTCTCGCTCGCGCGCGAGTGCGAGGAGAAGCTCACCGAGGCCAAGGGCAAGATCGAACAGCTTATAAAGGATTCCGAGGGCAGGGCCAAGATCGCACCGCTGGAAGTGAAATAGATCCGACGCGAGGGGAAGATGGATTTCAACGCATACATGAAGGAGCGCGCAGGTTGGCTTGAAGCTGCGCTCACGAGATCGATTCAGGACGAGTCCATCCCGGAGACTTTGCGCCGTGCGATGCGCTACAGCCTTGAGGCAGGGGGCAAGCGCCTGAGACCCATGCTCTGCTTCGCAGGCGCCGAGGCTGTGGGCGGCAGTGCGGACCGCGTGATGCCGGTGGCGGCGGCGCTGGAGATGATCCACACCTTCTCGCTCATCCACGACGATCTGCCCGCCATGGACGACGACTCGATGAGGCGCGGCAAGCCCACGAGCCACAAGGTCTTCGGCGAGGCGATCGCGATACTCGCCGGCGACGGGCTCCTGGCCGAAGCGTTCTCCGTGCTCTCCGTTCTTCACGGCGGGGTTGCGCCGGAGCTCATGCTCGCCACGATCAACGACATCGCCTCCGCGACCGGAGGCCGCGGCATGACAGGCGGCCAGGTCATAGACATCGAGTCCACGAAGGCCTCTCTCGACGAGGCCGCCCTGGCCAGGCTCCATCGCTACAAGACCGGCGCCCTGATCAAGGTTTCGGCGACCTCCGGCGCCCGCATCTGCGGCGCGACGCATGAACAGCTGGAGGCGCTCGGTCGCTATGGCGAGTGCGTGGGGCTGGCCTTCCAGATCGCGGACGACATACTGGACGTGGAAGGAGATGAGAAGCTCATCGGCAAGGATGTGGGCTCTGATCAGGCCAAGGGCAAGTCCACGTATCCCGCGGCCATCGGGCTTGCGGCCTCCAAGGGGCAGGCGAAGGCCCTCGTCGACCAGGCTCTCTCCGCAGTCTCCATCTTCGGCGAGGCGGCCGAGCCCTTGAGGCAGATCGCAAGATACACGGTGGAGCGAAAGAGATGAACCAGCACACCTGCGAACTCAGGCTCTCCACACGCGAGCCGATCGAATTCATAGACATCACGGAAGATGTGAAGAAGGCGTTTTCCGCGAGCGGGGTGACCGACGGCGCGGTCACGATCTTCACCAGGCACACCACTACCGCGGTGAAGGTGAACGAGCGCTGCGAGAGACTGCAGAACGACATGTGCGAGATGCTGAAACAAGCGGTTCCACCTCGCAGCTACATGCACGACGAGGCGACGATCGACGGGAGGCAAAACGCCAGGGGACACCTCATGGCGATGTTCCTGAACAGCTCGGAGACGATTCCCGTCTCCAAGGGCAAGCTTGCGCTGGGCCGCTGGCAGTCCGTCTTCTTCGTGGAGCTCGACGGTCCGCGCACAGGCCGCGAGGTCGTGATCAAGGTAATCGGAGCCTAGTCCGGCATCGGGAGACATCATGGACGCACTCGAAAGACAGGGTTTCTTCGCGGATGAGGATTCGATCGATCGCGACTCCTACCTCATCTTCACGTATCTCATGGAGTGCGCGGGGGATCCTCGCGCCGCCGCGGCGGAGCTTGCGCGCGAGCAGTCGACCGCGCAGTGGGAGCGGCCCGGGTTCGAGGGGGACTTCAGGCCGCAGTACGGGGCCAAGGTGATCGGCGTCGAGATCCTGGACGAGTCCGTGGGTTCCCTGTTTATCTCCGACGGATCGGACAGGCGGCGCTGTTTGCGCGCGGGGGTCCGCATCGCGCATCCGCACGCAAACTTCGGCGCCAGGATCCCGAACCTCCTCACCGCGGCCATGGGCGAGGGCGCGTTTTTCTCCCCGGGCGTTACGTCGATCAAACTTTTGGACATCGAGTTCCCAGATGCGTATCTCGCCGGCTTTGCCGGGCCCGCGATCGGCGTGCGAGGGATCAGGGAGAGGCTGCGCGTCGAAGGCAGGCCCCTGTTCTTCGGCGTGGTGAAGCCCAACGTGGGCCTCGATCCGGCGAGCTTCGCCTCGATAGCGAAGGAGGCGTGGCTCGGGGGGCTGGACGCGGCCAAGGACGACGAGATGCTGGCGGATCCCTGCTACTCGCCTTTTGAGGAACGCACGCGTCTCGCAGGGGCGGCGAGGAGAGAGGCGGAGGACGCGACAGGGGAGCCGAAGATGTTCGTCGCCAACGTCACCGACGAGATAGACCGCGTGTTTGAGCTCGCGGATATCGCTGCGAGGAACGGTGCGAACGCGGTCATGCTGAACGTCATGGCCGTGGGCCTCTCCGCGGTGCGGGCGCTGAGAAGGCGCACGGAGCTGCCCATCGTGGCGCACTTCGATTGCATAGCGCCGATGTCGAGGCACCCGTATTTCGGCGTTTCGACGACCCTCATGACGAAGCTGCAGCGCATCTGCGGATGCGACGCGATAATCATGCCCGGCTTCGGGGCCAGGATGATGACCCCCGATGAAGAGGTGATCGCCAACGCGGACGCCGCGAGCTCTTTGCTGGGTCCGATCGCGGGGGCCCTGCCTGTGCCGGGCGGCAGCGATTGGGCTGGGACCTTGCCCGCCATGTACGACAAGCTGCGCACCATCGACTTCGGCATTGTGCCGGGCCGCGGCGTCTTCGGACACCCGGACGGCCCGAGGGCCGGCGCTGCGAGCTTGAGACAGGCGTGGGAGGCGATAGTGAGCCGAGTGGACGTAAGGGATCATGCGCGCGAAAGGCCGGAGCTGGCCCGCGCCATCGAGGCGTTCGGCGCCGGATCGAAGAAGGACGAAGAATCCGAATTGATGGTGCGTTCCGCACGGGGATTCACCGGCGTGCCGATAGTGATCAGGCACAGCTAGTCCGGGGGAGGGGGAGATGCTCAAGGCCTACTGCGCAGTGCCGGGTGGAGAGGCCGTGGAGATCGCCGAGGCGGATGTCGCATCAAGGCTCGCCGACGGCAAGAGCCACATCTGGCTGGATATATCGTCAAACCTGGAGCGGTACGTTCCCCTGCTCCGCGACGTGATGCATTTTCACCCGCTCGCGATCGAGGACCTCTCTCACCCGCGGATGCTGCCGAAGGTCGAGGAGTACGACGACAGCCTCTTCATCGTCCTCCACGACATAGTCCTCCTGGATAAGGAGGAGGGCGAGAGGCTCAAGAGCTACGAGATCTTCATATTCCTCGGCAAGAACTTCGTCGTGACGGTCCGCAGACACAGGATACGCGCGGTCGAATCGTTGCTCGGAGAGCCCAAAGTCCTCTCCCATCTCTTCTCGCGCGGCGCGGAGTCGCTCTTCCACGGGATAGTGCGCAGGATGATAGACAACTATTTCCCGATGATGGACAGGATCGACGCCAAGCTGGACGCGTCGGAGCGCGTGATCTTCAACTCTCCCGACTCCAAGGACATGCAGCGCCTCTTCACGCTGCGCAAGGATACGGCGAAGCTCCGTTCCATCACCGCGCAGGAGTTCGACGTGGTGAACCGCCTCACCACCGGCGAGTTCGATCAGATAACTCCGCACGGCGTGATGCTGGCGCGCGACCTCTTCGACCACCTCTACAGGGTTTCGGAGAAGGCCGCCGGTTTCCGCGACACGATCATGGGGCTTTTGGACGCGTACCTCTCGCAGATCAACAACCACATGAACGAGGTGATGAAGGTGCTCACGGTCATCGCCACCATCATGCTGCCCCTGGGTATCGTCGTTGGCTTCTACGGGATGAACTTCAAGTCCATGCCCGGGTTGAATCACCCGTACGGATGGATCTTCACCCTGGGCGGCATGTTTGTTCTGATAGCGGGGATGCTCTCATATTTCAGGCACAGGAAGTGGCTCTGACGGAGGGGGGATGGGCAAAATCAATAGGATTTCAATTGCGATTGCGGCGGCAGCGGCCTTGATTCTCATGGCCGGAGGCTTCGCTTTCGCCAGGACGCCGCAGAGGATACTCGCGGCGGTGATCGAGGCGTATCCGCCTGCGCAGGACCACAGGGGGCTTCACAGCGCCTACGAACAGCCGGAGAAGGAGAAAATGCGCGGGTACGGCGTGATGGAGCAGGGCGGGGTGCCGGCGGAGAGGGCGCGTTTCTATATCACTTGGTCCGACTACGACTACCGCGGCGTAGTCCTGCACCTGGGCGGGGCGGACAAGATGACGACCCGCCGCGGGAATCCGTACACGTACCTCAAGAGGGGCGATGTGATGGCGGTGACGGGGATAAAGAATTTTAACGATACGATATATCTCAATCTCCTCTCCAAGGACGTATATGTGCCGGAGAATCGCACGATGGAAAAACATCACTCGCGAGTCACGGTGATGCTGGGCTTCAAGTTCCCGAAGGAGGTCCTGGAGCGCGACGATCCCGCGGAGGTGCTCGCGGTGATGTCGCAGTGGGTGAAGCCGTTCAAGGATCTGAGTTCGGCTGCGGCGTACGCCGGGGGGATCGCCCCATCGCAGCCCGCCGCCACCGCTGCCGCCGTATCGCCGCAGGACGAGAAGATCAGATCTCTTGAGGAGAAGATCGACGCCACCAGGCGCGATCTGGACGAGGCCGAGAAGGAACTTGGCGAGATGAAGAAATCAAAAGCCAGATAAGGGAGGGTGTATGAGAAGGGTTCTTGTCACGGGGTTCATTCTTTCGGTCGTCGCGGCGCTCGCGGCCTGCGGATACACCGCGGGCGGTCACATCGGAATCGATGCGAACATCTCGCCGGACAACGGTTCAATAAACCAGCCGCTCGACGTGCCGGTCACCGTGGATTTCAACGCCGAGATCGGCGAGCCGTCGGACTGGCTGGCGTCGTTTTCCTTGAGGACGGCTGAGGGGGAGCCCACGCTCTGCACCGAGGTGGTCTACGACAGCGAGGGGCTGATGGCCACCTGCGTCCATGGCGACCTGGAGCCGCAGACGAAGTATCATGTCTACCTGACGGGAATAACGGCGGTGAACGGCCAGACGATCGATTTCACCACCGCGATACAATGACGGCCGAGGTTCACTTCTTCAGGAATTCATCGAGTATCGTGTCGAGCGAGGGTTCGCCTATCTCCTCGAGATCGTAGCGCACGCGCATAGAGGGTTTGTCCACGTCGATCACGCGCCTGATGTCTATCGGGCTTCCGATCAGCACGAGGTCGCACGGCGTGGCCTTGATGGAGGCCTCGAGGTCCGCGAGCTGGTCCGCGTAGTAGCCGAGCGCCGGGATCAGCTTTCCCAGGTTCGGGAATTTCGTGTAGGCCTCTTTTATCGAGCCGACTGCGAAAGGCCTCGGGTCCACTATCTCCGCGGCGCCGAACTGGTCCGCCGCCACCATCCCCGCGCCGTAGCTCATGCCGCCGTGCGTGAGCGTGGGGCCGTCCTCGATCACGAGGACCTTCTTGCCCTTCACGCCCTTCGGATCGTCCACCATGATGTGCGAAGCGCCCTTTATCACAACGGCGTCCGGGTTGCAGTGGCGGATGTTCTGCATCACGGTGTTCAGCTGCTCCGCGCTCGCCTGCTCGTATTTGTTGATCACGAGAACGTCCGCGGTGAAGAGGTTGGTCTCGCCAGGATAGTAGCTCCGCTCGTGGCCGGGCCTCAGCGGATCCAGCACGGTGATCTCGAGGTCCGGGGCGATGAAGGGCATGTCGTTGTTGCCGCCGTCCCATATCAGGATGTCCGCCTCCTTCTCCGCCCGGCGCACTATGGCCTCGTAGTCCACGCCCGCGTACACGATGAGCCCCCTGTCGATGTAGGGCTCGTATTCCTCTCTCTCCTCGATCGTGCAGCTGTGGCTGTCCATGTCCTCGTAGGAGGCGAAGCGCTGCACGGCCTGCGCCGCCAGGTCGCCGTAAGGCATCGGATGACGGATGGCCACCACGCGTTTGCCGCGTTTTTTCAAGAGCTCGACGAGTTTTCTGGAGGTCTGGCTCTTTCCGCAGCCGGTGCGGATGGCGCACACGGAGATGACCGGCACCTTGGCTTTTATCTGGGTGAAGTCGGGGGCCAGCAGCATGTAGTTGGCGCCGGCCGCGAGCACTTGCGAACCCTTCTGCATGACGTATTCGTGGGAGACGTCGCTGTAGGAGAAGACTACGAGCTCAACGCCCTCCTTCTTGATGATCTCTCTCAGCTCTTCCTCGGGGTGTATCGGGATGCCCTTCGGATAACCCGCCCCAGCGAGCTCAGGGGGATATCTCCTTCCCTCGATGTTGGGGATCTGTGTCGCCGTGAACGCTACGACGTCGTATTCCGGATTGCCCCGGAAGAAAGTGTTGAAGTTGTGGAAGTCTCGTCCCGCCGCGCCCATTATCAGAACCTTCTTCTTCGACATGAAGCCTCCCGTGGAGATAAAAGAGTCCCTTATTTATGCCTTCAGAACCTGAATGCCAAGTGGGGGCCGCCTGCGATTATGAAGTAATTCTCGTCGAAGGCGACGTAATGCATTTTCATCTGAACGCCCCAGCCTACGTTCGGATGGAAGTAATAGTCGAATCCCGCGCCCGCGTTCACGCCGATGTCCACGGCGGTGCGCGACGTGGAGAAGTAGCCGCCGGCCGGGATCGCGGCTGCGGAGACGCTGGTGATGTAGGGGCCGGCGGCCAAGGAGAAGAAGTAGCGTGACCTGTTGGCGATTATCGTGTTTGCCGCCGGTTCCACGTTTCCAAAATAGACCGCGTACTTTACCCCGAAGGATGGGGCGTAGGTGTCCATGCCTCCGCCCTGCGATGCGCTCTCCCATTTGGTGTGCGCATACGTGAAGGAGCCCGTGGCGTACCAGTTCCCCTGTATCTGCACGTCGGCCTCTGCGTCGAACATGAGATAGACCAGCTTCTTCACCTTGAGGTCGTCGCCCGCCGGGACGAGATAGGCGATCATCGGCGAGAGGCGGATCGATGTCTCCCTGCGGAGGGCGACGGTCTTGGGGTTCACGTCGATCGATTCGGTCCACATGTTTCTCTGATCCGGCCTCGTGTCGAAATACGCGGGATCGATGGTGAGGGCGTTGTCGAACGAGAAGGCGGCCTCCTCCCAGCGCTTGGTGAGGTAGGCGTCCACGCCCCTGTTGCCCCATGCCCGCGACATCTGGAGATCGAGCTCGGTCGCCTTGCGATAGTTGTGCAGCGCGCTTTCGTAGTCTCCCTTCTCGTCCTGCGCCACGCCGAGGTTGTAGTAGATTTTGGGGTTCTCCTTGTCGAGCCTCTGGGCCTTCTTCAGCGCCTGGATCGCTTCGCCCGTTCGGCCGAGCTCGCCGAGCGCGATACCCATGTAGAGATAGACTCGCGCCAGTTCTTCGTCGGGGACGTCGTCGGGCGCCGAGCTCAGCGCGGCCTCGCAGGAGGCGAGCGCCGCATCCGACGAGTATTCGGCGCACAGCTTCGAGTTGTGGTCCCAAGAGCCCTGCGCCGCTGCGCTGTTCGCTGAGAAGAGGATCAGGACTGCTGCGAGCGGAAAAATGGTTCCGGCTGATCTCATACTCCCCCCTTGTCAAATCCCGAACGATGCCCCGACCGCCTTGGCCGTGGCGATGAGCTGATGATCGCGGCTCACGAGATTGAGTCCGGCGATTGCCTCGGAGAGAGGCGCCGGGACGAGCTCTTTTCCCCTGAGCGCGACCATGTTGCCGAATTTGCCTTCATGGGCGAGCTGCGCCGCCGCGGCGCCGCATCTGGTGGCCAGCACGCGGTCATAGAAGGATGGCGATCCTCCTCGCTGCAAGTGGCCGAGCACCGTCACTCTGGACTCGTGGCCCGTAGCCTCCTCGACGAATGCGGCGACAGCCTTTCCTATGCCGCCGAGCCTGATCGGGTCCGGGCTGTCCTTGATGATTGAATTGACCATGAGTTTTTCGCCCTCGGCATGCGCGCCCTCGGAGACCACGATGATGCTCGATCTCTTGCCGCGCCTGGACCTCTCCTTCACCGCTTCGATCACCTTCTCCCTCTTGAAAGGGATCTCCGGTATGAGGATGACGTCGCCGCCTCCGGCCAGCCCTCCGCAGAGGGCTATCCAGCCGGCGTATCTGCCCATCACCTCCACGACCATGACGCGGTGATGGGCCTCGGCCGTAGTGTGCAGGCGGTCGATCGCCTCGGTGACGAAGCCGCATGCGGTGTCGAAGCCGAATGTCTGATCCGTGCACAAGAGGTCGTTGTCGATCGTCTTGGGGAGCCCTATGACGCGGGGCCACAGCTCGCTCAGCTTGTTCGCTATGGTGAGGGTGCCGTCTCCGCCTATGCAGAAGAGGGCGTCGAGTCCCCACTTCTTCAGGTTCTCCAGGGCCTTGACCGTTCGCCCGGTCTCGATCTGCTTTCCGTCGCGCCGGTCAAAGGGGCTGGCCTTGTTGGAGGTGCCGAGGATCGTTCCCCCGCATTGGAGTATGTTTGCCACGTCGTCATAGCCGAGGCGCCGGGCATGGCCGCTCACCAGACCCTCGTATCCGTCTTGTATGCCCAGGACCTCCCACGAGAAATCGAGAACTCCTTTTCTCGTGATCGCGCGCAGCGCGGCGTTGAGCCCGGGGCAATCGCCGCCTCCGGTCAGGATCCCGACTTTCTTGATGGCCATCGCGTTCCTTTCGTTTTCATGCCGCGTCCGGAGGCATGTCGGGCAGCGTGATGCTGAAGGTGCTGCCCTCGCCGTAGGTGCTCCTCACGTCTATCGTTCCGCCGTGCTTCTCCACGAGAAGTTTGCAGATCGACAGCCCGAGCCCCGAGCCGTCGCTGCTCGCCCTGCCGTCCTTTATCTGGCGGAACGGTTCGAAGATCATCGAGACATCCATATCCTTTATGCCTATTCCCGTGTCCTCGACGTCTATCCTGACCCCCGCTTCTATCGCTTCGCCTTTGAGAGTTATCTTGCCTCCGCTGTCGGTGAATTTTGTGGCGTTGTTGATCAGGTTGATCACGGTCTGTCTTATCTTGTCGGAGTCGCAGACGATATCCCTGTGTTGCTCAGGCAAGTCGAGGATGAGCGCTATCCCCTTGGCCTCTGCTGCGGGCTTCATGAGATGGTAGACGTCCGTCATCAGCTCGTTCACGTCCGTCTTCTCGTAGTTCATCTGCACCTTTCCCGCCTCGATCCTTGTGAAGTCGAGAAGGTCCTTGGTCAGCCTCACCAGGCGCTCCACGTTCCTCTTTCCCATATCCAGGCGCTGCTTTTGCTTTTCGGATATCGGGCCGTCGACGCCTTCCTGTATGAGCTCGATGGCCTGTTTGATCGTGCCGAGCGGGGTCCGAAGTTCGTGCGATACGATGGATGTCAGCTGATTCTTGGCCTCGTGCGCCTTCTCCAGCAGGGTGTTGGTTTCCCTCAGTTCGTCCTGTGAGGATTTGAGCGCCCCGAGCATCTTATTGATGGAGCTGCTCACGGTCGTTATCTCGTCGTCTCCGCTGACATCGACCGTGGAAGATGCGTCCTGGCTCGAAGCGATCGCGTTGACTTCGCGGTTGAGCCTGAGCAGCCGCTTGAGCACCAGGCGTTCGGTCAGGAGCACGTTGATCAAAAGCACCACGAAACCCAGGCCGATCATGGTCTTGACGAAATAGGACATGGTGTTTAACGCCTGCGAGTAGATCGACCTCGGTTGCTCCATCCTGATTATGAGGTTTTTCTTGCCGGTGATATCGCTGACAAGGCGGTAGCCTGCGATCCTGTCGTCGTCCAAGGCTATGGCCGTGGCAGGATGCTTCGCGGTCAACAGGGACGCGGCTTTCTTCACGTCGGGCGGAAGATTGTCCGCGTCTGCGAAATATATCTCGATGGGGTATTTGAGGATCTTCTTCCATGCGGCGAGCCTCCGATCATCTATTTTTCTGCCCATGATCAGCGTTCCATGGCTGGGGCCCTTTCTCTCGGAGGTCAGAATCTGGTGTGCTGATACCAGGATCGGATATTCAGGCAGGAAGAGGAGGCCGTTAACCGAAGTGCTGTAATCGCGCGGGGTGAAGAAGGCCGGATGGGATTCGATCGCTTCTTTCCACCCCTGGGGCACGGGCGCCGTCCTCCTGTTCCACGGGTCGGCGCCGCCGTCGGCAAGATGGGTCTTCTTGGAGTCGAAGATCGAGACAATTTCTGTGTCTATGTTGCTGAGCGATATCGGGTCGAAGTTTCTTACGATATAGCCTTCGTCGGGGTTTGCGGCGTACTCGTACGTCTCGTCCCACGTCGCCCAGTCCGTATCCATCAAGGCGATGCTGTCTATCTCTTTTTTGATGAGGTCTGCGGCGCTTTCCGCGCCGTTTGCGGCGATGTCGGCCTCGATCGTCCTGAACCTGCCGAGTATGATGATCCTGACCGACGCGATGGCGAGAGTGGCCAGGGTGATGAGCACTATGCCGAAGATCAGATGCGTCTTGATCCTGAGCTTCATTAAATCCCCCAATTTATTCCAAAAACAGCGAAAAAGATCTTATATGCTATAGTCTTAAAAAACAATAGCTTACTAATTTTTGCGGCGGCGGGCGTGCGAGCACAAATGTGTGCAGTGCCATTTTCTTGACCGCGCCTTGCTTGGGCATTACAAAGGTCAGGATGGAAAGGGGGCGCGGCATGAGATCTAAAAGCAGTATATCGGTCTTCGTCCTATTGGTCGTCTTGACGTCGGCGCGTGTATTTTGTTTTCAGGGGTAGCCCGGGCCGTCAAGCCGCCGACCGAGAAGGAGAGGGCGTACCAGAGCAAGGACAAGTATGAATGGAGCGATCTCAAACCCGGCAAGAAGGCGCACACCAAGAGCGGCAAGTTCTGCGAATGCGGGGTGAGCAGCACCGACGAGAACGAATGCTATATACCCCGAAAGGGGCAGGTATGCTGCAATCCGAAGACAGGGGATTGCCGTATGCTGGATATGGGGAACGTCAACACGCCCTGGTAAACAGGAAAGGATTTTGAGATGGCCCAGAACATCGACGAGATAACTATAAACTGGACGGACGAGAGCGACGGCAAGCAGAAGGTGAAGGAGCTGAAGAAGGAGGTCCTCTCGCGCGGCTCCTGGACCACGATTGTCTTCCTCTACCAGGACCTGGACAACAAGACCGGCGAGTTTGGTCCGCCGAAGATCAGGATACAGCGCTTCCAGAAGAGGGGAGGCGAATTCCGTCCGCAGAGCAAGTTCAACATCTCGAGCGAAAAGCAGGCGTACCAGATCGTGGATGTGATAAAGACCTGGTTCCCCGAAAGGCCGAAGGCGGATGCCGTCCCTGATGAGCAGACAGAGGAAGAATAGAGCCAACCTGTTGATTTATAATGTAAATATCTGACGCAACTTCTCCCGATCCCTGCCGATAATTATCATAGAGGGCATATGAAGGTATTGTTTTTGGCCATTTTGATCGCAGGTTTCCTGGCGCCGGCCGGTGCTTTTGCGCGTACCTGCTCCACGCGCGCCAACAGCCTTGATGATTTCAGGGGCTGCATGGTCCCGATGCGCGGCACGATCGGCACGGCCACGGTGTACTCCTCGGGAAACTACGACGAGGCCCATCGGAAGCTCATGTCAGCGATGGCTCGCAGCAATGTGGTGCCCCCTCAGGTGATGCCGACCTACGGCATGTCGTATCCCGGGTACGCCATGTACAACCCCTATTTTATGATCGCCAGCTCCTACATGAACGTCCTCTACCGCTTCAACGCCCCCTATGCCGTGAACCCGTACTACTTCGGCTACAGGCGTTGATCGTCCCCTTGCCCTTGCGGCATTTTCTTTGGGGCTGTATACTCCGCAAAAATGCGGCCGATAAAACCATTCAAGCTGGTCCCGGGAGATCGCGTAGGCGTGGTCGCGCCCGCCTCCTCGTTCATGAAGCGCGGGCTCATGCTCGGCATCGACAAGCTCAGGTGGTGGGGGTTCGACCCCGTAGTCCCGGAGAAGGTGCTGGAGCACGCGAAAAAGCCCTCTGACAGGGAGCGCACGAAGCGTTACCGCGAAAAGGCGGAGGAGATCGTGAAGATGTTCAGCGATCCCTCGATAAGCGCGATCTTCTGCGCAGAGGCAGGCTACGGCTCGATCGCCATACTGCCGTTTCTGGAGGAGGTCGATCTCTCGCAATATCCCAAGATCTTCGTCGGATTCTCGGACATCACGCTTCTCCTCCTCTATTTCCACATGCGTTACGGCTGGGTCACCTTTCACGGCCCGACCGTCGCACAGGAGCTGTACAAGGGCATGCCTCCATCTACGGAGATCGCGCTTCAGGAGGCGATCACGAAGACGGGCCGGCTCGGCGACATATACGGGCGCGACCTCGAAGTGATCGCCCCTGGGGAGTCGAGCGGCAGGATCATCGGCGGCAACCTGTCCAGGATGCTCATGACCCTCGGCACGCGCTTTGAGATCGACACCAGGGGAAAGATCCTCTTCATCGAGGAGGTGGACGAGGGGCACATAGAGATCGACGGCAACCTCAACCACCTCAAGCTCGCCGGCAAACTCGACAAGGTGAACGGGATCGTATTCTCCGAGATGGCGGGGTGCATGGGCGGAGACCGGAGGGCGCTGCTTCGGTATCTGAGGAGATTCTTCAGGGGTGCGGATTACCCCGTCCTCCTGGGCATCCCGTCAGGGCACGGGATCGAGAACATCACGATCCCGATAGGGGTGAGGGCGAAGATTGCGGAGGACCCTCCAAGGCTCTTGATCGAAGAGGGGGGAGTCAGGTAGAGATCGTTTACGGAGGGATGATGGGTCAGCAATTGAAACAGGCGCTTTTGAATGCGGGCATTGTCAGCGACGACAAACTCAAGGAGATGGATCGCGAAAAATCCAAGGAGCGCCATCTCAAGAAGGGCGGCAGGGTCCGCGAGGACCAGATCCGCATCGTGTGCGAGGCGTGCGAGAAGAGCGCGCCGGACGTGGAGCGCTACTTCCACAAAAACAGGCTCATCGAGGGCAAGGAGTGGCTCTGCCTTCGATGCGCCGACGAATACCAGATAAACGATGAGTTCAGGGCCACCGCCCAGAGCACCCAGTCGAAGCAAGGTCTTTTTATCAGGCAGTACGGCCGCACCAAGAAAATCTAGAAGTATTCCATCCCGACCGTGAGCAGCTTTTCGATCTTATCGATCGCGTCTCTCCGGGCTATGAGGAGCAGCCGGTCTTTCGGCTCGATGACGGTCTGCCCGTGGGGCACCATCATCGAGTCGCCGCGCTGCACGGAGAGGATGACCACGCCCTTGGGCAGTTTGAGCTCCTTGATCGGCTTGTTGATGATCTCGGAGGTGGGAAGGGCCTCGGCCTCAATGAATTCCGCTTCGTCCATGAGGGACGAGGCGTGCAAGATTTTGCCTTTCCTTATGAAATGGAGAATCGTGTTCCCGGCCAGCTGCCTCGGGTTCACCGCCACATCTATGCCGAGCGTACCTATCAGCCTCTGGTAGCCGCGGTTGTGCGAGAGCGCGATCGACATCCTGCAGCCCTTCTTCTTCGCCAGCAGGGCGGAGAGGATGTTGTCCTCGTCGTCCTTTGTCACCGCGACGAAGGCATCCATGCTGTCGATGTTCTCCTCTTCGAGGAAGTCCTGGTCGGTGGCGCTGGTGTTGAGGATGATCGACTTGTTGAGGTTTCGCGAGAGGACCGAACAGAGCTTGGGGTCCGGCTCCACTATCTTGACTGAGACTCCTTCTTTCTCCAGCGATGCCGCCAGGTTCATGCCTATGAATCCGCCTCCGTAGATCATGATCGAGCCCGTGCGCTCGCCCTCGTGGCCCAGGAGCTTCATCGCCTCTTCTACCTTCTCGGCCTCGGCCGCGAAGTAGACCGTGTCGCCCGGCATGATCCGGCTGTCGCCCATGGGGGTTAGGACCTGGTTGTTGCGGACGATCGCGGCGATCACGCACGGCCCGCCCTCGCCCAGCTGTTTGATCTCCCGAAGCGGCCTGTTGATGAACTCGCTCTGCCTGCGCGCAAGCGCCCCCACCAGTTTGAGCCTCCCGTCGAAGAACTCCATGATCTCGACCGAGCCCGGCAGGGCCAGGATCTTGAGGATGGAATGGGCCGCCTCTTTGTCAGGGTTGATGAGCAGGTTCACGTTGAATTTTCCCTGGAGGACCTCCTCCTCGATCTCGAACTGAGGGTCCCTGATGCGCGCTATGCGCTTTGCCTGCGGAGCCTGCAGGCCGGCGAGCATCACGGCGAGAAGGTTCACCTCGTCGCTGTTGGTCACTGCGAGCACCATCTCTGCGCCGGAGACGCCGGCTTGAGAGAGCGTATTTGGAGACGCGCCGTTGCCGAGCATTATCTTGGCGTCCAGGCTCTCCTCGAGCTCGTCGACGATGCGCTCGTCCTTCTCTATGATGATCACCTCGCGGTCGTGCTCGATCAGCTTCTCGGCTATGAAGCGACCGATCTCGCCGCCGCCTATTATCAGTACCGTCACGTGAGACCTCCTACTTTCTCCAGAATGCGGGCGAGAGTATCACGAGTATGGTGAATATCTCGAGCCTGCCCAGCAGCATGCATGCTATGAAGGCTATCTTCGCCGCCATGGGCACATGGAAATAATTGCCCATGGTGCCTATTTGCCCAAAACCGGGGCCGACGGTGCCCATGGTAGCTGCGACTCCACCGGCCGATTCTTCGAAAGTGAGACCGGATGCTGCGACGATTATGACGAAGAACACGTACAGGAGCATGTAGAAGCCAAAGAACGCCGCGATGCTCTCCAGCACGTTGCGGTGCACGACTCTGCCTCCCAGCTTCACTGCTGCGAAGACCTTGGGGTGTATTAGTCGAACAATCTCCCGATATGCGAATTTGAACAGGAGCACGACCCTGGCCACTTTGATGGCGCCTACGGTGGAACCTATGCATCCGCCGATGAGCATAAAGAGGATGAGAGCGACTTTGCTCGCTGCCGGCCAGGGGTTGGCGTCCGCAGTGGCGAAGCCGGTGGTCGTAATTATCGATACCGTCTGAAATCCACCGTAGCGGAGCGCCTCAAACGGCGAGGTGTACTGGCCGCGGAAGTACAGGACTCCGCAGACGAAAAATGTCCCTATCAGCAAAAACGCTATGAAGTAGCGGAATTGGCTGTCTTGCCAGTAGGCCTTAGGACTCTTGGACAAAGCGAGATAGTGTATGGAAAAATTCACTGCACCGAGGAACATTATGAACATTGAGACGGCTTCGATGTAGAAGCTGTGGTAGTGGCCTATGGATGCGTCCTTGGTGGAGAAGCCGCCGGTGGCCAGCGCCGCGAAGGTGTGGCAGAGCGAATCGAACAGAGTCATGCCGCCGGCCAAGTAGAGCACCGTGCCCAGCACCGTGATGATCGCGTAGACCGTCCAGAGCGCGATCGCGCATTCCCTGATTCTGGGCCTCAGCCTCTCGTGCATGTGCGCGGATGCCTCTGCGCGGAAGAGCTGCATTCCTCCCACGCCCAGCATGGGAAGTATGGCTATCGCCAGGACGATGATCCCCATGCCGCCCAGCCAGTGTGTGAAGCTGCGCCAGAAGAGCAGGCCGTGGGGGACTTTTTCTATGGGCACCGAGGCGCCGAGGATGGAGGAACCGGCGGTCGTGAAGCCGGAGACGGACTCGAAGAAGCAGTTGACGAAGTTCTCCAGGTTCATAGGTCCCAAGGTCTTTGCAAGAAACAACGGCAGCGACCCGAAGAGGCATACGATGAGCCATGTGAACGT
>Ga0265297_10002838_pt1 | contig 33471 bp, 27 predicted proteins | sample Munlanlwell13791_FD_192502 | JGI IMG/M metagenome (GOLD analysis project Ga0265297, IMG submission 192502) | Leachate microbial communities from a municipal landfill in Southern Ontario, Canada - Leachate well 137-91 | ecosystem: Engineered > Solid waste > Landfill > Unclassified | place...
GGCAGTTGTGATCCAAATATTCCATTTACCCAAAAAGAGGGTGAGTTAGGAGCACCCTGTCCACTTTATGAAGTCATAGAAAAACAAAAATTACCTGCAATTACCAGTTTATATCTTGTGGCTTATCTCAATACTAGTGATGCAGTCACATACGAGCCGATTCTTGCTGTCGTAGACAGTAGTAGTATCTTAGAAACCAAAAGAGGCATGGGGTATCTATTATTTAAAAGTAAAAATAATGGTGGAATAATGTCTAAATTGTCTGCAGGATTAACAACAAACAGAACTAAGCTTACAAAAGCCGAAGCTCAAAAGTTTTTTATAACCCCTGAGGCTTTGCAGGCAAAAAATACGTTACTAAACGCAACTTATTAGTTTTTTGTTTTAAGAAATGTTTCGGTTTCTGTGGCTAAGATGAATCACAATTACTGCCATCAGTTTTCTAAAAGTAAGGAACTTTTTTAATTTTTTTTCGGTCTATCGAATAATCAAAAACCTCTGAGATGGTCGCATCTTGACTCAGTTTACACTGAGTGAATTGAAGTATTTTAACATCTCAGAGGTGGATTTAATTATGTATAAACGTAGGCTATAATTAGTGAATGAGTGAAAAAGGCTCTGCTACAAGACCGCTATCACAAATTGAACCGACCGAAAGTGTTCGTAAAATACTTGTTGATTGGTCGTTGCCAAATATTAATACACCAGCGGATTTGATTACTCTAAGAGAGAAACTATTCTCACATTTAGTTTTTCGTCCTTACGACAATATACAAAAGAGAAAGAAAAGAAAATTCGATGGCGCAGGACTAGTTCTCAAGTTCTTGAAGATGGATACGTCTATCAAGGAAAAGCATGCACTGATTTAGTTGTTTCGTTCACTACTTTAGCGAAGGCAGGAGGGGTGAAGGATACTAAATTTCTAAAACTCAAGAATAATGGAACTGGAATTGTTCACTCCGTTGGTGAATTTAAATTGGATGAAGGTTGGTATACCTTTGATGTTGCGAATAGCAAAGCAACTCCTGTTAAGGATGAGATATCTGAAGGCGTTCAATTTGGTGGACCACCCAATGGCCCGTATTTATTGTGGAAAAAAGGAAGAGATTCTTGGGATTTAGGACTTACCGAATTTGACACAATTAATAACATTGTCGTTGAAAGTTCGACCTCTGCGGCTAAGAAGGATCACAACTAATGCTATTAGCTCCCTAAAAAAGCTAATTGTCCTGAACTTTAAAAATTACACCTTAGAGGTGTAAAAAAATTAGTAAATAAAATAAGAAAGATCTGTTTTTAAGCACACCTTTGAGGTGGAATAAGCCCGGATTACTTCTTTAATATGGCTACTAGATAAAACAATTATTCTTTTTGATTAATTAGTTCTAATATTATCTTCTCTATACTGTCTCTTACTTCCCTAACTTCGTCCATAGAACTTTTAAATGGATCTTTGACTTGTTTAAAAATAATACTCAGACCGCTTTCCTGTAAAAAGAGTGGTAATAATTTTGGATCGCATAAAACAACTATTTTTCGCACTTCACCAAGCATTTGTTTCGTGACTTGTTTTATTTTTTGACCGGAAATATCAACACCTTTTTCCTTCATTACCAATATAATATCCTTCCTTGGTCTGTAATTATATTTAGCTCCCATATCAGCGACCCCGGCACTAATCGCTGAGTTTTTTCCTTTATGGTGCTTATAAAACCCTTCAGCCATTTGGCTACGTCCAACGTTTCCTTCGCAAACAAATAGAATTTTATTCATGATTGTCAACAGCTTATATTTTCTTTCCCTAGATATACTCTAAGCTTAGTCTCTGTAGCTAAGACGAGCCACCAACTAGTATTTTGCGTCGCCAGCTCTCTAAAAAAGACAATTGTCCTGAGCTTGTCGAGGGAGACTTTCGCCCAAAGGATAAATCGTGATCAGATTATATCAAGATTTTGATATATTGTTAATATATAGATATGGAAAATCAACCAATCATAAATTCTTCTGAAACTGCATCTCTCAATTCTGCCCCAATTGTTCAAACATCTGTTCCGATCGAAACAAAAACAAGTTTTATTGTACCTATTGTATTGACAGTCTTACTAAGCGCAATTGTTTTTGGATTTGGCGGATATTACTTAGGGATAAGGTCTTTAAATACGAAGATAGATTTGGAAAATATTCAAACTTCACCCATACCAACTTTATCACCGATACCTTCCAATAGCCCCACTTCTATACCGACTGTTTCAACTTCTTCCACATCAGATTCTACTGTCAATTGGGAAACATATACAGGATCAGAATACAGCTTTAAACATCCAGCAGGACTCAAATCAGATACAGGAGCTGCAGGGGCTGGATCTGAAAGCATTCGTTTTCAGTATATGGGGCAAAAGCAAGTGGCCTCCGGGCGAACTCAAACAGAACTTTTTGATGGGTATGCTTTCATCGTGACAAAAATTGGATTAATTAGCCAAAAGACTCCTGAACAACTGGCTACCGAAAGAAGGAATAATTCAAAGGATAATTGTGGCTCAGATGTTGTTTTATCAGAAATTAAAAGTGTTTCTTTGGGTATGAGTAAAGGCGTGCAATATTCGGTTAAAAATTGTATGGGTGATTATACGAGCAGCTATGTATCAAGTGGAAACAATGTCTATGAAATAATTCAATTATATGTGGGTGAAAATGTTGACCAAAAAGGCTACGAAGAGATAACAAACCAGATCTTTAACACTCTTACGTTTATGCAATAGATCTCTTGCCAGAATGGATCATTGGGACATCAATATCAACACACGCTTCCTAAAAGTAAGGCACTTTTTTAATTATTATTTTTGAGACAGAATCACTTCTCGACTCCTAGTCTTTGGCGAAATCGCTCGAAGAATAATTGATACAGGATTGTTATAATTTATCTTGATGAATAAGAAAATACTGCTCGTACTCTTTTTTGCTTTTATAATCCGTCTTATTGCTTTAAATCAATCCCTTTGGCTGGATGAGGCGGTGACTGCTAAAGTGGTGATGAATTACAGCTTCTTTGATATTGTGAGCAGGTTTTCTCCGACTGATTTCCATCCCCCGCTCTATTATCTTTTTATGAAAATATGGACTAATGCTTTTGGGTATTCGGAAATCAGTCTGCGTTTACCTTCTGTTATGTTCAGCTTGCTGACCGGTTATCTGGTTTACCTCATAGGAAAAAAAATCAAGAATACGGAAACAGGTTTTTGGGCAATGATTTTCTTTTTGTTCAACCCCCTCATTGTTTATTATTCGCAGGAGGCGAGGATATATATGATGGCGGTATTTCTGTTAAGTGTGGCAACTTTTTTATTAATAAATATTAACTACCTAAAAGATCAGGTAGAAAGCTCAAATGTCAAATCTCAAATGTCAAAAATGTCAAGACTACAATTCAAAACTCTAAACTTTAGATTGGTTTCATTATTTTCCATTTTTATAACCTTAAGTTTCCTGACATTTTACGGATCGATTTTTTTAATAGCGGCATTCCTGCTTTATCTGATATTTAAAAAAGAATATTCTGCGGTTATAATTTCAGGATTGACCCTTAGTATAGCAATGATTTTTATCTGGCCGTTATTCAGTCAACAGTTGGCTAACTCCAAACTGTCTTTACAGATAGTTGCCAATTGGCCAATGGTTCTTGGTACTGCCAATCTGAAAAACCTGCTGCTTATCCCCATGAAATTTGCATTCGGGAGAATCAGTTTTTATCCGAAATATTTATACTGGTTATTGGCCGGCTGCTGGACAGCAGTTGTCTGGATATTTATAACCAAAGGAATCTTAAAAAACAGATGGCTGGGATTTATCCTGCTTTTCCCGCTCACTGCTGCTTTTATTTTTTCTTTCAGCACTCCCCTGCTTCAGTATTTCCGTTTTATTTATTTAATTCCTATTGCATCTTTGTTAATCAGCCTGGCTGTAAAATCCATTTGGTTAAAAAAAGTTTTAGCAGGAATTTTTTTGGGATTGTCGTTGGTTTATTTATTGTTACCGATTTTTCACCGCGAGGATTGGAAGAGTTTGGGTGCCTCCATTCCTGCTCAGAGTGAAGTAAACGTCATAATTCCTTCGGCAGACGCGCTCAAATATTATCGTAAGGATTTGATTTTGGAAGATCTGAGGGGAATAGAAACAACCGTTAATTTTAAAAACGAATTTCTAATAATTCCTTATACGTCGGAGATTTACGGTTTTGATTACAAAAAGATATTATTAAAAAATAATTATACTCTGGTAAATGCAGAAACCTTTCGGGGAGTCTTCTATGAACTGTGGCAGAAAAAGTGAAAAAGTTTAAAGCTTTGTCATCCTGGCGAATCCTTCAATCGGCAGAATGTCCAGAATCATTATTTTTTCATAATGTTAACCTCCGGAGTTCTTGTCTTTCGCCAACCTGATGTTATCAAACCCCGGAGGTTATGTTTCAAACCTCCGCGGTTTGACACAACATAAAGGCTAATGATAGGAACCGCGGAGGTTAATAACGGACAAACAACGATTCTGGATGCGCCCTCCGATTCGGAGGGCTTACCAGAATGACAAACCGTCGGTATATGATTTTTAGACCAACGATTCTGTCCTTCGACAGGCTATAATGAGTTTACCGAAGTGTTCAGGACAATAATTAACAAGGTTTAAAAGTTCGATAAGATACTTCTCGACTCGCTGCGCTCGCTCGAAGAATAATAAAAGATTACTTGGGCAGTTTTTGATATTCCTTGATTGAGGCAAAGACCAAAACAAGAGTGCCTGCAAAAAATCCAATACTAATCATGTATGCCGGTGCAAAGACACCCATTTTCGGAATCAGGTAATAGCATCCCAGTGTTACGCTAACAAAATAAACGATGCTGGCAATCAAATTATAGCGAGGTTTTTTCACCGTATACAAAAGAAACAATGACGGTAAATTGCTTATACAATAAAAAATGTAAGGAAAGCTTAAAGATCTGCTGATATTGGCTGTTTGGGCGAATTTTTCCGTAAAGAATAGATAAAAGACCTGGTTTGGCGTCAGGTAAAGCAGGAAAAAAATCGCCGACGGAATCAGCAGATAAAGAAAACCGGTTTTAAACTGTTTATTGACATCGGTTTTTGTTTTAGCCTGGGCAAAACCCGGCGAGAGCACCTGGGTAATACTGATGACTGTGCTTAGAATCGAAAGGATAATCTTTTGTGACAATCCGTAATAACCGACCTCGGCCTTGGATCTGAAAAATGATATTAGGAAAAGATCCATTCTTTGACCGATATTGAAAAACTGCGAAGAGATGAAATAAGTCAGGGTGTATTTGAAACGGAAATCATCCTTATGGACGTCTGCCTTAATAAGGATAAGAAATAAGTCTTTTTTGTAAAAAAGCAGGAATATGAAAAACAATAAAGGTCCGATTATTCCAAAAACGAAAATAATCGCTCCGACGGAAATTGTTTTCAAGTATACAAGGACGAAGATAATCAGGGTTTTACCAAGGTTAGCCAGATTAAGATAAAGATTCGCCCGAAAAAATCTTTTAGCCGCAAACAGACAGTTTAAGGCAAAGTTTTGCCAGATAAAAAACAATACCGAGAACAAAGTTAATTGGAGAAGCCATATAGGGGCTCCGGTTTTGAAAAATACCCGATCAAGATACGGGAAGGTAAACAGAAGAATAATAATAACAATAAAAGAAAAAATCGATTGATAAAAAAAAGTGCTTTTAATAAAACGGTAAAGGTTCCGGGATTTTGTCTCAATCAGTGTCGGCAGACAAGAGTAAATGGTCGCAGTGGTTCCGAAATCGAAAATATTGGCAAGAACAATGGCGATGCCAAAAAGGACGCTGAATACTCCGTATTCCGACGGGCTAAGAATCCGCACCAGTAAAAAAGCAAAAAAAGCCGTAAACAAAACATTAAGGTAAGTCCCGACTGTATTAATGATGATATGCTTACTGGTAGGCCTTCTTACAAATGAGATCACTCTTTTCACCATTCTCTTATTCTATCGTAACCGTTCAGGATTTAAAAATGGTTTTATTATTCGAGCTTGTCGATAACAAACTGGATCCCGATCTTCATCGGGATGACATTACTTCTCGACTCCCCTCCGAATCGGAGGGTCGCTCGAAGAATATCTATGACTATTCCTGAACGGTAATATTCTATCAAATTGCATAATTAACTCTTAATCCCTATAATTAATACATTAATAAATTAATTGTTCTCGACTTCCCCGCCTTTGGCGGGGTTTGCTCGAACGATAAACAAACTTATGGCAAAGAAGGCGTTGATTACAGGTATACTTGGTCAGGACGGACCGTATTTGGCTAAGCTTTTAATTGAAAAAGGTTATAAAGTTTACGGAATGCTGCGCAGATATTCCAACCCGAATTACAGCAACCTTGACTACCTGTCTTTGGCTAATAAAATCGATTTTATCGAGGGCGACATGTCAGATGAATCGTCATTAATGAACGTCATTAAAAATATCAGACCGGATGAAATCTATAACTTAGCCGCACAGTCATTCGTCGGTTCTTCGTGGGAGCAGTCAAAACTAACAACCGAAGTCAATTCGCTTGGCGTCCTTTATCTGCTTAACTGCATCAAGCAATTTTCGCCGACCTCCAAATTTTATCAGGCATCGACTTCAGAAATGTTTGGCTTAGGGAATACCAACGGCTATCAGGATGAGAATACTCCGTTTCATCCAAGGAGCCCCTATGCCATATCAAAAGTTTACGCTTATTGGATAACGGTTAACTTCCGTGAATCTTACGGTCTTTTTACCTGCAATGGAGTTTTATTCAACCATGAATCACCCCTTCGGGGTATCCAGTTCGTGACCAGAAAGATAACTGACGGTGTAGCTAAGATTAAAGTCGGTTTGACTGATAAATTATACCTTGGCAATCTGGACTCAAAAAGAGACTGGGGGTTTGCCGGAGATTATGTTGAGGCGATGTATCTTATGCTCCAACAGGACAAACCGGACGATTATGTGATATCGACTAACGAAACGCACAGCGTCAGGGAGTTTGTTGAACTGGCATTTAAGTACGCCGGTATTAATGATTGGGAAAAACACGTAGTCATTGATCCGAGATTCAAAAGGCCGGCTGAAGTGCCTATGCTTAAAGGTAAGTCAGACAAAGCCAGACGGATTTTAGGGTGGAAACCAAAAGTCAGCTTTAACGAGCTGGTAAAAATCATGGTAGAGTCTGACATCAAAAAGTATGAGAGCAAAGTATGATGTTATAGTCCTTGGCGCAGGTTTGGCCGGGCTTGCGTGTACGGACGAACTGCTGCGTTCCAAGAAAAAACTCAAAGTATTACTGCTTGAAAAAAATAATTATCCAGGAGGATTGGCTGCTACATTTAAAGACAACGATTTTCTTTTTGATATGTCGCCCCACCGGTGGTTAACTAAGAATTCAGAGCTTGACATATGGTTATCTGAGTTATTAGGAAAAGAATTAATCAGCGTCAAGAAAAATACACCGATGTATCAGTTTGGCCAATATTACGCTTATCCGGTTAGAATACTCGACGTTCTCAAAAAAGTCGGTTTATTTAATTCTTTTTTAATGCTCACTTCATATATTTATGCCCGGGTAGTCAACAAAATAATGAGCAAAAAAATAGTCACACTGGAAGATGCATATATTAACCGTTTTGGATGGTTTTTATATCAATGGTTTAATCTCGAATACAACGAAAAGTTATGGGGAAAAGGAGGATGCAGGAAAATGTCAGCGGATTTTGTGGATCAAAGAGTCAAAAATTTGTCAATGGTTAGTGCCATAAAAAATGCGATTGGAATGAACAAAAATAAAGTCATTTCTTTAATTGACTCGTTTAATTATCCAAAAAAAGGGATTGGTCGGATCTCTGACAGATTAGACGAAAGAATAATTGAACATGGAGGAACCATCAATTTAAATACGAAAATTAACAGAATCGAAAAGAATGATGCGTATACTGTTTATACCGATAACGGAACTTTTCAGACTAATGAAATTATTTCCAGTATTCCTCTTGATGAGCTGATTGACAGTCTGAGATGCCCAAAAAAGATTAGGATCTCTGCCAGAAAGCTAAATTATATTGACCAGAGGATAGTTATTTTATTAATTAATAAAATTAAACTAACAGATTATACTTGGGTATATGTCCACCCAAAAAAAATCCGGTTTTTTAGATTTCTCGAGACTAATAACTGGTCAAAATCAATGTCGCCAAAAAATAAAACTTCACTGGTTTTTGAGTATCCGTACCAAAAGAACGACAGGATTGATAAATTAACCGACGGTCAATTGATTAAACTTACCATAGATGATTTAAGATGTTACTTTACGCCTGAATTGAAAAATGGGGATATTTTAAAAACCATAATTTATCGTGTTGATAAAGCCTATCCCAAATATGACCTACAATATTCCGGTCAGGTAAAGAGAATAAAAACTTATCTGAAAGAAAATCATCAAGGATTACAGATCATCGGCAGGAATGGAATGTTCAGATATAACAACATGGATCACTCTGTTTACACGGGAATTCTGGCAGCCAGAAACATTATTGAAGGAAAGATAAAGTACAATCTTGATCTGGTAAACAACGAAGCGGAATATTTGGAGGAAAAAAGAATTTAAAAAATAAATTTTATTATTAATGCTTATTTGTGATCTGAGATTTATTATTTATGAATTTTTCCACGTACTTTGCATAAAGGATAAACTCGTACCAGCTGCGCATAATACCGGCAACAAAACCCCTGATGCCATCACGCAGGCCAAGATGCCAGATCATCCAGCGTAAAAAAATATAAGGAGGCAAAAAAAACATTTTTAATACTGCCTTCCAAACAGGATCTTTTATGTCGTTGATTTCCAGTGAGGTGTAGGCGTTAAATTTGTCTACGGCGATTTTCAATGTCGGATGGGAATAATGAAGCAGAGAGTTTTTCAAATAGCCAACATTGCCATTAACTTTAAACTGTTCGTGAATACTGGTAATCGGTTCGTAACGGCAATATTTAGGTTTAAAAAAACGGACCAGTCTGTCATAAGCCCAGTCTCCTCCTTTGAGAAAATCACCCCAAAAAAATTGTTGTCGAGGGATACCATAGGCAACGAAAGTTTCAATGTTCGAAGGTTCCAAGGTTTGAACGTGCGAACTTTTAAAACTTTTAAACTTTAAAACATTTTCTATTTCATTTTTCAATTCCGGGGTGACAACTTCATCAGCATCGATTCTTAACATCCAATCTGTTTGGCAGTTGTCAATGCATTCGTTAATGGCAGTTTGGACCGCTTTGAAATCATCTTTTTCATTTTTTTCTTTTTCAATAACCCGGGCGCCCAGTTTGGCCGCTATCTCTGCGGTTTTATCCGTACCAAAAGAAATGACGACTACCCTATCGCACCAGTTAACACTTTCAAGACAGCGTTGAATATTCTTTTCCTCATTTTTCGCCGGAATAACTACTGTTATTGTCTGCTTTTCCATTTAGTCTTTTTTAAACTTTTTACGACTTATTTATACCACCCTTTTATTATCCAGAAATTCTTAATTATTAGCATAACATATAAGAAAACATAGATTGTGATAATTGTTTTAAATCTCTCCCAGTCCTTAAGCCCAACTGCAAAAAAATAGCCAAAAGGAACAATTGAGCTGATTAGGAAAGCGCCTTTAACGGTTGAATAATCAGGTATCTTAATATTGTAAAGAATATAACTGGTGATAAGCAGGAGAGGATATAAGAGCAAAAATCTGTTTCTATCAGTAATTTTTTTCAGCCCGATGAAATATCCTTTGAGGTAAATAAAAAAAACTGGGAGAGAAAAAATGATCAGCAGAATACCGGCTTTTGAATATTCCTGTACGGGAACAACATTGTTATGGCCGTCATAAAACCAGGAGAAATAGGTTCCGGGGATTAGCGAATAATGGTGGGCTTTGAATAAATCAAATTTTATGAATCCTTTAAGATTAATAAAAAAGGATAAATCTCTTGGATTAAGTTTTTGTTTAGGCGCCATTTGGGGAAAATCGATAGAGGCAATAAAAGGATTTTTGAAAACAACTGTATTCCTGATGTAAAACCATCCGCTGATGACAAGAACAATAAAAAGGACCGGTAGAAGCTGGCGTAAAAAGCGGACAAGCTTACCCTTGCAGATGAATAGCTGATCGATTATTAACGAAACAATCAGGATAAAAGCCGTTGCCTTTGCCAGAAGCGCCAATCCCAGCAATGTTCCCAATATCAATTTTTGCCTGCCGGTCTCAAGTTTTTGATTCAAACAATAATAAATCATTGCGCAGGAAATAGCGACAGCCGAGAAAAATTCATTGGAAATATTAGGGATTGAATAAAAAATGACAGGTAAAGAAGCCAATACAAGAGTCGCGATATAAACAATAAAATAATTTTTTATTAATTTTCTTAACAAATAAAAAAATAAAACAACTAAAATAATCCAGGCGATAAAGTGAATAATTCTTAACCCGGCCAAACTGCCAATTAGAGAGCCTATCAGATAATATAACGGAGCCTGCCACAGTTCCCAACCTTCGTTGGCCAAGGGAAAGCGCTGATATTTTTTCAGGTAATCAATATAGTAGATATGGTCCTGGTTATCGAATCCGCGATTATAAGGAAACAGTAATAAGTTATGGACTTGAACAATGGAGATCAGTGCCAATAAAAAAATAAAAATAATCGTAAAATACTTCCTTTTATTCATAGCCGTGGAATATTCTCTCTGATAAAAAAACCAGCCCGGAAACAAAAAAAAGAAAAGCATAAACAGCGGTCTTCTCCGTAAGCGACTGATCAAAAAACCAATTGCCGACCAAAGCCAAAACGACCAATAACGCATAAAAGAGCGAGATTTTTTTTACATTACCCAATATTAATGAAGCAATGGCTACCAATATAAGGATGAGTTCATCTTGAATTCCAGAGATAAAAAATAAATGATAGAGAAAAAAACAACCGATGGCAAAAATAAAAAATCCTTTTTTCCTTAGATCGAAAATGTAAACCAATAACGGAAGCGAATAAATAGTAAAAATGAAAATAAGATCATTATCTTTAACTGAATTAACAATTTTAATTTTAAGAAAATTAAACAAAGAAACCGTATCCTTAATAATTTCTGCTTTGGGAATTTTGTATTTTGAGATTAAGTTAGGCTGGTTATTACTTATACTTACATTATTCCCTGCCCGGCCGAGCGTTGACTCAATTTCCACCAGGTATTTTTTTCCTTTTGAATTGTTGATTATCGGAAAACCAAACGGATAGAGTTCATCATTATTAAACTGCAAGGTATCGTAATGATTCTCATACCACCATTTGCCGGAAACGGTATCTTTAATCCTAAAAATAACGAAATCCTGATTAATCCGGTTAAAAGTATTTATTCTGACCTCAACCATTCCCAAATAATCACTGTCTGCCGTGAATACAGCGGATATCTTTTGTTTGGCATACAACCCACGGTTGCCGGCAGGTTTGAAAGCGGTCACGTGTTTTTTTGACAAGACCGAAAGGCTGATATCGGAAAAAACAACATATTTAATTGTCAATATTGCCCAAAGACCGATCAAGCCAATCACAATCAAGACTGATTTGTTGTTATTTTTTTTCATACCGATAAAAAAATAAGATAAGCAGAAAGATAGCCAAAGAAATTAAGCTAATATATGAACCGATTTCAAAGTTTAACTGAGGTTTGAATAAAAGCGTTAATTGGCACGTGTTATCAGCATTGCATAACTCCTGTGGATGAATCAGAAAACTGTTAAAACCCGCTTCATTCTCAAAATGGTATTTATCGTCGAGATACCGATTGTTTCCCAGTACTGTCCAACCGGGATTATAGGCATCTGAAAAATTAAGATAAAACGGTTTACTGTTCGTATTAGCGTTGACAGAATATTTTGCCGAGTTGCCTTGATAATCAAGTTCGGTGAAAGGAACTGTCTTGGTAATCGTTTCTTTTTCATCGGTTTGATAAATTAGGGGTTTAAAATGAAAATTTTCGAAGATAACGACATTTTTGATATTGCTCAAATTAATCTTAGACAGATATTTTTGCTTCGATAAGTTGTTGATAAAATATTCCCGATTTCTGCTTCTGAAGCTGAAAATATCGTCGTCATCCCGGGTGTTTGAGGGAACGATAATATACTTGATTGAGGCAATGTCGAGTAAATTATTCGAGTATGGCTGATTGAATAACCGCAAATAGTTTTCCTTGTTTAATAATGACCCCTCGGTGTAATCTGCCAAATCACTCCAATTATAGATAATAGTGTTCTCGGCACTGATTGCCGGATGAGTCCTGGTATAAGGAATCCATCTTGTGTATTGGGGAATCGATAAAGTCCGGTAAAATCGTTTGTCTTCCAATAAATGTTTTTCCAGCTGCATATAGTCTAAAGGGATAGTCCTTGGTTTAAACAAACCGTTAATCTCTCCGGTGACAAGCGGTTTCAGGTTAGTCAAGGCAATTAAAATAACAACCAATGATGTTATCAGGAAATATTTTTTTTCTTTCAGGCCTTGAAAAAAGCTTAGAGAGTAGGCTAAAACAGCAGTATAGCCTAGTGCGGTTAATCCATAAAATTTTGACGCTTCACGGAATAAACCAAACCCCGGGATATAACGATAAATGAGTTTGTAAAGACTGCTAAAAGGATGGGCGGATTGTTTGGTAAGAAAAATTCCGATGGCTAATATAACACCGAAGAAAAAAATATTCCTTTTCCCTTTTCCTTCAAATTTACTAAAAAAGACGAAAGGAACAGCTGCAAGCAGCGGGATCAGCCAGAAATACCAATGAATTTTTTCCTTAATAAAAGAGGGGTTCGGCATTGATCCTGTCCAGCTTGATTCGGAGAGAGCTAATGCATGAGCCATATCAAATAAATGACTGCCCCAGACGCCACGATTGGCAATCGATTTTATGCCAATACTCACAACCGGACTGACCAACGGCAGAATCCAGTACAGATTCAAAAGCAATATAAATATAAAAGCGATAGAAGCATTTACTAAATATTTTTTTAAAGACCTTATCTTAATAAGAACAAAGTAAAGCAAACAGATGATTGCGGTAATATAAGTAATCCTGACTTCGTAGATAATGCTGATATTAAAGCATAAAATAAAACAGAGCCAATTCCTGATTTTGTTTCGCTCCAAGGCAGTTAAAAAAAATAAAACAACAAGAGGCGCGATTGCATAACCGAACGCCAGAGATATATGGTTCGTTTGTTTGACTAAAAAATAAGTGGTTGAACCATAATAAAGCGCGCAAACAAGAGATATAAATCTGTTATTAATCAACCTTCGGATTAAAAAATATGGGGCTAGAAATCCCAGCAGTGCGCAGGGAATTAAAAGCAAAATTTTCATTGCCATATCCGAACTTAAACCAAAATTGCCAAGCAGGGAAAAAAGGACAGTAAAAACCGAGTTTGATAATATCGGATTAATGCTGCCGAACTGATCTAAGTGTGTCCAGGCAAGATGTGTCTGCAATGCTTCTTTTACCATGGTATTTGTCCAGTGCCAATGATCTCCGTAGCTCAGGATTGTTTGTGAATTAAACCAGGGAAGATGAGTGATGATGGCAATAATGACTAGAATGATAGGGTAAAACAATTCAGAGTTTACAATTTTTTTGCAGTTCATAATTATTTGTTTGCCGTAATGTAGGAATAATAACTGCCCGATTTGATTTCCTTGAAATTCATCGGCAAAGGAATAAATTTGTTTTCAGTAATGATTATTTTTAGAGGAGGTTTTTTTCCGGAAATTTCGTCCTGGTAAATCCATCCGAACATTTGATCAGCATCACTTTGGTCAGGCGTTTTTCCATAGGCTTTAAATAAGTAATGCCATCCTCCATTATCGCGGTATGCGGATTTTGTTGCCAAATAATACGGCTGATTAACATATCTCATGGTTTTGACGATCAGATCCTTTTTGGCGGATAGACCATGGCGATTATCAGATATTGTTTGACTGAAAGTGAGGATATTCGTCACCACATAAAGCGCAAGAAAAAAATAGGTGAAAACAACAGGAAGTTTATTCAATAATACAGCCAGTATTATTGCCAAGACCGGGAAAAAAATCACGAAATAATACTCCTGCATCGGGCCCGGGTAAAGCAGACTAGTTGATAGAAAAACGATAGAAAAACCATCAATAATTTTAACAGCCAGTTTTCCGGAAAAGAATTGCCTGAATAGCATTATCAATGCTACAGCTATAACGAATAGGGAAATATAAGGACTGAATTTTTGAAAAATAATATTGTTAGTGAAAACCCGGACAAGCGTTGATGTTATTAAACGGGCATTAACAAGTAAACCGGACGATGAATTATTATTTAGATTGGAAATAAGCCTATACGGAGTTTTCAAATTATCAAAATTATGGACAAAGTCGTAAACGATAAGCGGTGAGACAACGGCCAAAAAAATCACTATTGAAACTAGAGCCGACTGTATTTTAATTTTCTTCCGGTTAATAATCAGAAATCCAATAATGATCGGCCAAAACAAAAATAATGTCAGATGAAGATGGTAAGCTACACCCATCAAAAATGAAACAATAAGAAAATATTTAGGATTGGTATTTGTTTTGACAAGAAAATATATTAACCAGAGAGCGACTAATGGTACACCGATTGGCCAGTATTTACGGTCATAATAGATGATTAATTCCGAAAATCCATAAATAATGGCAGCGATCAAAGCAATCTTTTTATTAAAAAGTTTCCGGGTGATAAAAAATAAGCTGACAGTGGTTATGAAGCCGACAAAGGAGCTGAAATAACCAAGAATTAGCGGATCCCCTTGTGAAATCTTCAGAAGTAGAGCTGTCAGATAGACTAAACCCGGTCCAAGATAAAAACCAATATTTGAAGCGCTGACTCCAATCCAGATTGGGTGAAAATCCTTGACTTGAGACCAAGCTAAAAGAGACTGATATTCTTCATCAAGCGAAAAAACGAACAACTGCCCTATTTTTATAAATCTTAAGATAAAAATGGACACAAATAATATGATTATCAGTATGTCCGATTTTTTAAACTTGTTTAGCATAGAAAAATCCTTTTAAAATATGCGGAATAGCTTTTGGATCATTGGCCAGCTGAAAAAAAATTCTTCTTAAAAGACATAGCAGGTTTTCAGCCAGCGAGAAGTTCTTGCCTAAGAAATATCCGTAGTTGAAATCAGTACTGGCTTTAATTTCAGATTGTTTATATGAACGGGTTCCGCCGGAGGCATATCTTTTATGATAAACCAATGCTTTGGGTTCAAAGATAATTGAGTTTGGCCATTTTTTTGAGACTCTAATTCCAAGATCAACCTCGTTAAACGAATAGATTGGCGGAGCCAGTTTCTCGTCAAAACCATCAATTTTTTCGAGAATTGATTTTCTGAATGACATATTGCATCCATACGGAAAGTCGACAAAAGCTTTTTTTTCCGAAGAAAAATTCTTTTCGATTATGGCACCGAAAAAATACACTCTGCCGATACGATCACTATGGTTTATTTTTTCTTTTGCGTTAATCACCCGGCCGGCTACTGCCATAGTTTTTTGATTTGTATACGCATTAATATGCGCCGGAATCGTTTCTTTGGTAATTTGTACATCATCATCAAGATAAAGGACAATAGCTCCGCGGGCATTTTTCCAACCCAAGTTAAGATATTGACAGGTATTCGGATGATCAAGACGAATCAATTTAAAGCATGTATTTTTCGGAAAAATAGCGGATAATTTCTGATAGTTTTTTTTATCAGACTGGTCGTAAACAATAACCTCAAAATTTATTTTTTTTGACTCCAGAATTAATTGCTTAAGAAGTAAATTTATTGTAGCTGGCCGATTGAATGTTCCGATAACGATAGAAATTACTGGAAGATTAATTTTTTTTTGTAATATTGCCATAATAATTCACTCCCAATTATGCCAGTAAAAAGCAGAATTATCAATCCTGAAGATATAGCCGGCAAAGGGCCAAAATAAAATTTAATAGCCGATCCAATGCTCCAGGCAAGCAATAAGGCAATAACGTTAAGCAAGCTTAACTGCAGCTGTTTTTTTAAAGCGAGCAGCGGTTGGAAAAATACACTGCTCACTCCCCAACCGATTGCCGGCAGTAAAAACATTGGTATAAGAGAGGCAGTCAGATCAGCGTCATTCCTGGTAAACTTTCCGCCGACAAAAAGGAGATTAATGGCGATTGGGGCTAATAACATAATTATAAGGGTAACCAGGATCGATAAACCGACTGAGACGATTTTTGACTTATTAATCACGGCAAATGCTTTTTCATAGTTTTTCCCGGCAAAATACTCAATCAGATGAGGAAGCTGGAGAATCTGGATACCAATGGTTATCATACCGGTTGCCAAAGAAAAAATTTTCGCAATCAGATTAAGGTAAACCAGGTAGCCTTCCTTCAAGCCTGATGCAAAAGAACGAATTAGAAGAGTGTCACTGCGCAAAGCAAAATTACCAATAATAAGGGGGAGCCAGACGATTAATATAGTTATAAAGTTCCTAAAGTTTATAAAGTTATAAAGTGAAAAAGCAGGTAATGGTGGAAGAACGAAGAGAATTTGGAAGGCGATGTTAAGAACAAAAGCAATGACCAAAGACCAGGTTCCGATCATGGGCGCTAAAATAACGATCATTAACAGATTGGTTAAACTGCCGATGAGTTGAGCCAAGGGAAAACGGTTAAATTTTTTTTCCGCATAATAATAAGCGCCGAAGAGAGTGGCGATAATGGATAAAGGCATGCAGTAAAACATGTATGACATTTGAACGGCGACATCTTTGATAAAGATTTCTCCCCTGTTCTGGTAGAGTATGCGACTCAAAAAAGGCGAAATAAAACCCATGATCCAGGCAATTAAAAAGGAAAAAATAGTGAGAAAGAAAAGCTGTGAAGATAAATATTGTCTTGCCGAGTTAGGGTCTTTTATTTTTTTTTCACCGTATATGGGTAAAAAGGCATCGTTTAATGTGCCGTAGATTACGGTAACGATAATGGTTGGAAGAGCTACAGCGGCCAAAAAAATATCAAGATCAATTCTCGCGCCGAATGTCCGCGTAACGACGATCTGGCTGACAAGTTGGACCAGGGTCGAAAATACGAATATAATGGTGACAAAAAAGCCTTTCTTGAGCATATATAAAGTTTTAAAAGTTTAAAAAGTTCGAAAAGTTTAAAAAGAAATAACCATGACCCGTAAAAATAAAGACTTTAAAAAGTCCTTCGGTTTCGCTCAGGATTATAATTCAAAAAGTTAACTAAGTTTGAAAAGAAATTCATTTTTTTACAATCTTGAGTGATTTTATCAAATTCATTATCATTCCTGAAATTTTCATGCATTCATTTTTAATTATAATATAATCCTGGTCTTTGAGGTAATCTAATCTTGATGCGATTAATAGCTGAGTTCTTAATTCTCCGCACGAACCTTTAGCAATATATAAATATCTGATAAATTCCAGATTGCTTTCTCTTTCATAACCTTCAGCTATATTAGAAGAAATAGAAATCGAAGAACGCTGCATTTGGTCTCTTAATCCGAAATCACATGAAAAACTCCTACTTTTTCTAATAGTTTTATAAACTTTTTCAGCTAAACTAACCGCCTCACTCAAAACAATTATATCTTCAAGAGCGCTAAACTTACCCATTTTTTATTACTTTTAAAACCTTGGGAACTTTTTAAACTTTTTTAACTTTATAGTTTTTTCCATGAGTATACTTCTATCGGCCATTTATCGTCGGCCGCTTGAAACAGTCCGTCTACCCGGAATTCGAGCTTTAGATTTTTTTTGACATATTGTTTAATGTCTTCTGGCAGCAGGCTTTCCCAGTCTTCGACTATCATTACTCCTTCAGGATATTTGTTTTTTTCCTTAAGAAACTCTTCCAGTTTGGAGTAATAAGGAACGTTATCAGCCGGATGAATAAACGGTTTATCTACCTTCATAAAACACGCATCAGGATTTTTTTCCGGAAGATACCAGCGGTGAGCATCAATGAAATTATTAAAAACCGCTATTGTCTGGTAGTTGGGAAATTTTTGTTTAAGAATTGCAAATACAGTTTTATAATCGGCGATCTGTACATCTCCGTATAGATCCTGATTGGGACTGTAATACAACTGTGGTTTTCTGACTATTTTATTCCCGCCAATATACATTAACAGTATGATAAACAGACAGATTGATAATTCTTTTCCGTTAAATAATTTACTGCCAACAATTCCCCAAAAGACTCCAAAATAAACAAATATTAATCCGAAAAACTGCAAGATATAACGTAAATTGTGTGCTGTGTATAAGAAAGTCCAGAAAAACAGCAAAAAGAGTGCATATATCAAAATACCATTAGTTAAATTTTTGGCATTCCTTCTCATCAATAAACTGCCAAATATTGCCGGTAGAAAAATAAAACCGTTATTTTTCCATAAGACTTCCCTTAAAAAAGTAAGGTTATTATTAGTAAAAAAATTCTTTAGCCTAAAAACAGTGAGACTTATTGTATTAACGATTATATAATGAAACTGAAACATAATTCCGACGATCATAAGAACACCGACGCTCATAAAGATATATGATTTTTTTTTAAATATATTGCTTATTAAGTTTGGATACTCCTTCACAATGAAAAATAAATAAGGTATCCAACAAAAGATTCCTATAATATGAGCAAAGGTAGACATTGAGGCGGCAATAATAATTCCCAAATGAATTTTTTTATTGTCTTTTTTACTTCTTATTAAAGTAATAAGGTACAGTTCAATCAGGAATAAAGTTTGAATTAACGTGTATGGCTTACTTTGAGTGGAGTTGGCTAGATTGATCTGGGAAAAAGCATGTAAAAAAGCTGCTAAGATTCCGGCTGCCCTGTTAGCCAATTTTTCCGCCAAAAGAAAAGAAAAGACAATTCCGACAGTCCCAAAAAAAATGTAAGGAAATCTGGCGCTGAACTCAGAGATTCCCAATATAACAAATGATATATAGACGATGATGATGTTCAAAGTTTGGTAGTTAATAAGCTGAAGTACTTCAGAAAAACTTTTTTTACTAAGAACAAGATCCCTGGCAAGGCTTGAGATATAAGCCTCGTCTGCCCAAAAGGAATGATTACCTTTTATTCCGTAAAATCGGAAATAAAAGCCGAAGATAACAAATAAGAATAGGAGGGAGAAAACAAGAATGTTCTTAAAGTTCATAAAGTTTATAAAGTTCATAAAGTTTATAAAGTTATAAAGTAGAAAATGACTCTACTTTACAAACTTTATAACTTTAAACTTTGGACTAATTTTAGTAACCGTTTAATTTTAACACTTCTTTATCAAGATGCTTTAATTGCTCAAAATATACATCATCGTCTTTAGTGAATTTCTCAGGTCTCGGTATCAAACGAATCTTAAAAACATTGCTTTTCTCAATTACCGTTTTATTATCCCAGTCAATTGGTTTTTCCACCCAGATATTAATATCTCCTACTGACCAATGAAGAGGAACAGTGAAGTAAATCTTATGAATATTCCAGTCGTCTCTGCCAAGGGGAATTTCCCCGTATTGAGTCATTAATCTCGATTTAGAACTGCTTTTAAGTTCGAATTGGTTTCCGAAAACAACTACTTTATTAGCATAATAAACAGTTTTTGGTTCAATTTTTGTGATTACCGGGTTTAAAGATAATCTGAATAACTGTCTTTGTTCCTTGACAATTTTATTGTTTATTTTGATAAAAAAATTAATCAATAAAAAAGATCCAATAACAAAAACAGCAAATCGCAGCATAAAATATAAATAATCTAAAGGCTTCTTAGGTTTTTTCCCAATTAATTTTTTCAACAGCAGAAAAAATAAAATAAAGACCTTAGTGAAAAAATTAATGACAATTATCAGTGGTTTTAGATACCAATGCGATAAGAAATATTTAGTAATATCATCAGCAGTTTTCAAACTTTTTTTATTAAAAAAAAGCACAAACAGCGAATGCATAATTCCGAAAGAAAAGAAAATATATAGCCATATTGCCAAGCGTTCGGCCCCAACGTCATGTTGAAAAAAAGATACCGCAGTAGAGCCGACGAGAAATACCAGCGCAATAATATAATTAATTTCAGCCGGTAGTCCAAAACCAATGATTGTTATCAGCCAGAATAGCGAAACAATAACAAAAAATACATCAACCTGGCCAAAAAACTGGGTTAAATCAGAAAGAATACCTATTAACGCAATAATAAGCGCAGGGAATCTGATCTTTCGTGCAAAAAAGACAATAATTCTATAAACTTTGCTTGAAGATATAACAGCAGCAGCTTTCAAGGCATCTTTAAATATATTTATTCTTAAGAATGACAGCAATTTAGGTAAAAGTTGAGATAGGATAAGACCAATAGACGAGAGAATAAAAATAAATAAGGCCAATTGATTAATCCAGTTGCAGACTTTAATTTGGTATGTGTAGTTCGGTCCTATTTGACGGTTACTTGTTTGCCACCAGAAAGGAAGCGATTCAGTAATTTTATTCTCGTCATTAACCGTTGTATAGCTGGTGTCTATTGAATAACAGCAGTTATTTATCTTCTTCGAGGTTAATTTTTTTGTCCCAAGTTCGGATTTTTTTAATAAAATTATTTCAGGCTCATTCATTTTTTTGATAAATATTTTGACATTATCAAGATCCTCGTTTGATAGTTTTCGTTCAGGAATAATAGAGAATTTTGAATATAGGTAATTTTTCTTTTGCGGTATTTCCATTATAGTTGAAAAAGTTTTAGCTCTTGAGCCCGGGATCAAAGTATTCTCAATAATCATCGTTGAACTGACATCTTTTTGGTCGTTATTAAAAGCTTCAAACTTTATTTTAATGGCAGAATCAAGATGGTAGATGAGCTTAAAATAATATGAATCTCTTGGCTTTAATTTATAAATGTTCTGATAATAGATTATTTCTCCTGCTTCTGTTGCGATAGAAAACCGGTTGTTACCGGAAAAAAAATCATCGGCTATCCGGCTAATAGCCAAAGTATTGCTTTTGTCGTTAATCAATATGTCGTCTTTTAACATTGGGTTATTGTCCACGAGCACTTGGTAAATACTATCCGATGAAAAACGAGGATCATTAATTGATAATTGATAGTGTCCATACTCCTTATCGTCTGTTATTGATTTAAGCTCATATCTAATTAATGATGGCGAGTATTCTTCATATGAAAGATTATGTTTTCTTGACAAAAAATCAAATACGGAATTAGTAGTATTGAACAGATAGTTCTTGGTTGTTTTTAAGTTGTTCGAGGAAAAGATAATTGATTCTATTTTATTTTGGTGTTCGTGAAGTAGTTTTCCAAGTAGCCGGGAATCAACGGTTTTATTTTTAGAGAAACTTATGTAATCCTCCATGGCTTGACGATAATCCCGGAAGATTGACTCCCAGCTAAATAGATTTTTTTTATACAACAGCTTAATGGTTTTGGTATTTTCAAGTATTGGAATTTGATTTCCCCATTTGCTAAGCAGGCCGATTTTTGATTCTGCTTGAAAAAGAAAATCATTCTTTCTTGACAGATTACTGACAAACGCAGATAAGTTATATAAAAATAACCCTGTCTTATCCAGTTTCCCTTTTGGTTCAGGATAACTTGGTAGTGGAATTAATGAATGATAGTCTGAGTATTTTTGCGGATCAAGAATGTATTGTTTCTTGACAGTTTCATTTTGATTTAATAATATTTCAGGTAAATTTATATTGGCTGTAGTCAAGAAAATTACAGATGATAGCAGTAAAAGAATCAGTAATAATTTTCGCATATTTTTTATTCCTACAAATTTCAATTATAGTATAATCTAGTCAATGAAAGTAATCATTCTTTGCGGCGGTACGGGAACACGTCTTAAAGAGGAGACCGAATATAAGCCAAAACCAATGGTGTATGTTGGCAAGAAACCAATCGTTTGGCACATCATGAAAATATATTCCCATTACGGCTTCAATGAATTCGTTTTAGCACTCGGTTATAAAGCGGACTATATAAAAGATTTCTTCCTTAATCAAAAAGCCTTTACATCAGATTTCACCTTGGAAACACAAAAACATAAAGTTAAATACTATCTTAAAAACCGCCAGGAAAAAGACAACTTCAAGATTACCTTTGTTGATACCGGTTTGGAGACACAACCGGGCGAACGGATACTGCTTTGTCAAAAATACATTCCGGAAAAAGACAAACACTTTATGGTTACTTATGGTGATGGAGTTACCGATCTTAACATCAGGGAGGCATATGATTTTTACCGCAAACAAAAGACCATTGGCGCAATAACCGGTGTTCACCCAAGATCAAGATACGGTTTGGTAAAGCTGAAAAATAAGAATATTGTGGCAGAATTCACGGAAAAACCGGTGTTATCAGATTGGGTTAACGGTGGATACATGATCTTTGACAGAAGATTTTTTAAATACTTAAAAAAAGGTGAAACAGAACATCCTGCCTTAATTAAATTAGCCAATCAAAGTCAGTTGTCTATGTTTAAACATAACGGTTTTTGGTTTTCGGTTGATACATATAAAGAACTTGAAGATTTGAACAGAATTTGGAATACGGGGAAAGCGCCATGGAAGGTGTGGGAGTAAAGTTCAAAAAGTTTAAAAAGTTAACAAAGTTTTAAAAGTTAACCAACTTCGCTTCGCCTAATTCGGCGGGCTACGTTAGGGGCAAGTAAGGTTTAAAAAGTTTTAAAAGTTAACCCCACGTCCGTCGGTTGGCTGGTCGAAGTGCTCAGAATTATAATTCAAAAATATGAAAAGTAAAGGAACAAGATCTAACCTCCGGGGTTAAACTCAATCATCTTGTGATAGAAACCCCGGAGGTTAGATGAAGAGTTGAAATTAAGCACATTTAACGTACGAGGTTCTTATCTTATCATGATTGCGTCAAACCTCGTAGGTTCTAGCGACTGAAATTTAAAATTTAAAATCGGTAATTATGTTTTTTAAGGATAAGAACATTTTGGTTACGGGAGGGTGCGGATTTGTCGGCGGTCATTTAGTTGAAGAGTTGGTTAAGTTGAAAGCAAATGTGATCGTAATTGACGAATATAATGACCCGCTTTCCTACTTCAGTTCGCAAAAACTGCATCAAAAAGTCAGATTGATAAAACACGATATCTGTAATTTTGATAAGATTTTTGAGATCTTAACCAAACACAACATTGAATACATTTTCCATTTGGCAGCTCAGCCCATCGTTGACATTGCCTATCATAATCCCCACAGAACTCTTGAGGTTAACATTATGGGAACAGTTAACGTGCTGGAATCTGCCAGACGTTTTCATAAGATAAAAGGTATTGTTTTTGCTTCATCAGACAAGGCTTATGGAAAGCTAACGGGGTACAAGTCTGTACCCATTAGATATAAAGAAACAGATGCCTTAAGAGGCGATCATCCTTACGAAGTGTCCAAGTCGTCAGCTGACCTGATTGCTACTGCTTATTATAAAACCTATGGAGTACCGGTCGTCATTACGAGATTTGGCAATATCTACGGTGAAGGAGATCTTAATTTTTCCCGGATTATTCCGGGAATTCTTAAAGCAATCGTTAATAAAAAAGAACTGCTGATAAGAAGCAACGGTCAGTATGTAAGAGATTACTTATATGTAAAAGATGTTGTCAAGGGTTATCTTACAGTAGCTGAAAATATCGATAAGGTCAAAGGTGAAGCTTTTAATTTCGGATCGTTGGATACTTTATCCGTAATTGAACTGATATTATTAGTGAGCAAAAAATTAAAGAGAAAAATTAATTACCGGATATTGAATCAAGCTAAAAATGAAATCCCCTATCAGGCGCTTGATTTCAGCAAGGTAGAAAAATTATTAAATTGGAAACCTAAACTGAAATTACGCTCTGTCATAGCACACATTTATAAATGGTATGATAAAATGTTTGTCAAATAAAAGATATGTCTAAAATAATGCTTGCTGATTATCTTCCGAGAATATTATGTAAACACGGGGTAAACCATGTTTTTATGATAACCGGAGGCGGAGCAATATTTCTTAATAACGGTTTCGGTAAATGTAAAAATATTAAATATATCTGCAACCATCATGAGCAGGCATCGGCAATAGCGGCTGAAGGTTATGCCCGCGTAAATAATAACTTAGGTGTCTGTGTCGTAACAACCGGTCCCGGAGGTACAAATACAATTACAGGTGTAGTTGGTTCTTGGCTTGATTCGATTCCAACGCTGGTGATTTCCGGCCAGGCAAAAAGAGAAAACTTAATGAGACAGTATCCCGGTATTAGGCAGCTTGGAATTCAGGAAGTTGATGTGGTTACTTTAGTCAAGTCAATAACTAAATACGCGGTTCTTATTGATAACCCGGATACAATTGAGTATGAACTGGAAAAAGCCATATATCTTGCCAAATCAGGACGGCAGGGGCCGGTATGGATTGATATACCGCTTGATGTCCAATCATCCATCATAGATACAAATAACCTAAAGAAGTTTGATCCCAAAAAAGAATTCCCAGATAAAAAGTCTGCCAACATTAAAGAACAAATTAAAAAAGTCATCGATTTAATTAAAAAAGCTAAAAGACCCGTAATTATAGCAGGACAAGGTATTAGGTTAAGCGAAGGTGTTGATCTTTTTTATCGGTTGATCAGTAAGCTTAAAATTCCAGTAGTAACACCAATGGTTTCCAATGATCTTATTGAAAGCAATCATCCTTTGTATGCAGGACGCTTCGGAATTTATGCAGAAAGAGGAGGAAATTTTACTGTCCAAAACGCGGATTTGATAATTGTGATTGAGGCAAGACTAACTATTACGGATACTGGATATAAGCCGGAGCAATTTGCCAGAGAAGCAACCAAAGTGGTGATTGATATTGATAAAACAGAGTTTACCAAACCAATCATTAAACCTGATATTGCCATAAACTCAACGGCTAAGGAGTTCATGGAACAGTTATTTGACCAACTTAAAGAATCAAAAACAAAACTGCCGGATGTTTCCGAATGGACATCGTTAACTAAAAAATGGCAAAAAAAATATCATATAGTTTTACCAGAGTACCGGAAACAAAAAAAATATGTAAATTTTTACCATGTCATTGAACTATTAGGCCAATTAACCGACCAGGGTGAAATCGTCGTTACCGGTAATGGAGCAGCTTATACAGGAACTGCCCAATCATTAAAAATAAAAAAGAAACAACGTTTAATATATAATGTTAATTTAGCTTCAATGGGATATGATTTGCCTGCTGCAATCGGTGCATATTTTGCTTCGAATAGGGATAGAATCATTCTGATTACCGGTGATGGAAGCATCATGATGAACCTTCAGGAACTGTTGACAATTGTAAATTATAAGATTCCCATAAAAATATTTGTTTTTAATAATAAGGGTTATTTGTCAATCAGAACAACCCAAAAAAATTTTTTTAAAGGCGATTTTGTCGGATCATGCTGTCAATCAGGATTAACTTTTCCTGATTTTTGTAAATTGGCCAGAATTAATGGTATTAAATCGTTAAGAATAAAAAGCCGGAAAAATCTTAAAGCAAAACTAAAAAAGGTCTTAAACAGCAAAGGACCTGTTTTATGCGAAATCATGATGAATCCTGATGAGCAAATGATCCCAAAAATGGCAACGGTTATGGATAAAACCGGGAAGTTGGTTTCGACACCAATTGAAGACCAATACCCTCTTTTACCAAGAGATGAGTTTATGAAAAATATGATTATTAAGCCGCTAAATCAGAATCTTTAACTCTATAGTTTAAAATTTCAACAAATTAATTATAAATTCATGCCAGTTCATTCAAAACAACCATTTATACCTAACAAAACCTATATTCCCGTATCAGGTAAAGTATTTGATGAAGAGGAAATAGGTAACGCTATTCAAGCGGCAAAAGACGGTTGGTGGACAGAAGGCAGATTTGCCAAACAGTTCGAATTGGATTTCAGCAAATACCTTGGGGTAAGATATATCTCACTTGTTAACTCCGGATCATCCGCTAATCTGATCGCTCTTGCATCTCTTACTTCAACTGCATTTGGTGAAAAACGATTAAAACCAGGCGACGAATTTATCACGACCCCGGTTGCATTCCCGACTACGGTTAATCCGGGATTGATCTATGGATTAAAACCAGTATTTATTGACGCGGAGCCGGATACCCTCAATATCAATGCTTCGAAAATAGAAAAAGCCATTACTAAAAAAACAAAGTTAATTATGATCGCGCATACGTTAGGAAAGTCATTTGATCTGGATATAATTATGAAGCTCGTTAAGAAATACGATCTGTGGTTAATTGAAGACTGCTGTGATGCTCTTGGAACAAAATATAATAATAAATTTGTCGGTACATATGGACATATAGCGACATTTAGTTTTTACCCGGCTCATCATATTACCATGGGTGAGGGAGGAGCTGTTGTCACAAACAATTCACTGATTCACAGATCGGTCAGACAATTCCGTGACTGGGGACGCGACTGCTGGTGTGATACCGGATGCGACGATACCTGTAAGAAAAGGTTCAAATGGCAATTGGGTGAACTGCCATATGGTTATGATCATAAATATATTTACAGCCAGATAGGTTATAATCTGAAACTGACTGATTTCCAGGCCGCAATCGGAGTCGCACAACTGAAAAAACTTCCCGGGTTTATAAAAAAAAGAAAAATAAACTATCAAGAGTTATATGATTTTTTCAAAAATTACGAGCAATATTTCATTTTGCCAAGAATTAATAAAAAAGAAAACCTCTCCCCTTTTGGATTTCCGCTTATAGTGAAAAATGGAGCGCCTTTTACAAGAAATCAATTAACAGAATATTTAGAGAAAAACAAAATCGGTACGCGTAATGTTTTTTCCGGCAATCTTCTCCGTCATCCTGCTTATCTTAATCTCAAAAATGAATTCAGGACAGTTGGAGAGATAAAAAATGCCGATATTATAATGAATAATGCTTTTTGGCTCGGCGTCTGGCCGGGCATAAATCATGGCATGCTGGAATTTATTAAAAACAAGGTGAGATTATTTCTACAAAATCGAATCAAATGAAAAAATCAAAGCCGTCTTTAAGCAAAAGATCAAGTTATCTGCAGAAGTCCGAGATAAGAGTAATGTCGGTTGAGTGTGAAAAAGTCAAAGGCATTAATCTGTCTCAGGGAGTCTGCGATTTGAAAACACCGGGTTCGGTTTTGTCCGGCGCCAAACAGGCAATAGATGCAGGCATTAATTCCTATACCAGACATGATGGATTATATGAATTAAGACAGGCAATAGCTGTCAAAATGGCCAAGTTTAACCATATTAAAGCTGATCCGGAAAAAAACATCATTGTTTCTTCCGGAGCAACCGGTGCTTTATACTGTGCTTTTCTCGCTTTATTAAACCCGGGCGATGAAGTAATTATTTTTGAACCATACTACGGCTATCATTTAAGCACCATCCAGGCGGTTGATCTAGTTCCCCGCTATGTGCGCATGGATCCTCCTGACTGGAAAATAAACATTGAAAGACTGGAAAAATCCATAACTAAAAAAACCAGGGCGATTTTAATTAATACGCCAATGAATCCATCAGGAAAAGTTTTTACGATAGATGAATTAAAAATATTGGCTGATTTTGCCATTAAGCATGATCTCTTTATTTTTACCGATGAAATTTACGAGTACTTTGTTTATGGAAATAATAAACATATTAGTCCGGGTTCGTTAAAGGGAATCGCCGATCGCACAATTACAATTTCCGGTTATTCAAAAACTTTTAGCATTACCGGATGGCGGATCGGTTATGCTGTAGCTAATGACAAATGGGCAAAGATGATCGGTTATATGAATGATCTGGTTTATGTCTGTGCTCCTGCACCGCTCCAGATAGGCGTAGCTCATGGGATTATGCGTTTACCAAACAAGTTTTACGGGAATCTCTGCAGTCAATATAAAAATAAAAAAGATAAAATTTGTCAGGCATTGGATAGCATTGGCCTGACTCCTTTTGTCCCACAGGGAGCTTATTATGTTTTGGCAGATGTCAAAAAAGTTCCCGGCAAGACGAGCAAGGAAAAAGCCATGTATATTCTAAAAAAAACCGGCGTGGCAACAGTTCCGGGAATGGCTTTTTATCATGATAAAAGCGGTGAAAATCTTATCAGACTTTGTTTCGCTAAGGATGATAAAATATTGGACAAAGCGATTTTAAGGCTAAAGAAATTAATCCGCCTTCGCGGAATTGCTTAATCGTTAGATCGTAGGATGTAATGCGGTTTTCCGCTTCGGCGGATTTCAGCTCCGACGAAGCGTAATTATAAATTTCCCAAGCGTAAGTGTAAGGGAGTTTCAAAAATAATCATATGTTTAAACCGAAAAAAATGATTTTGACAGCCGGACCGTCAATCAGCAAAAAAGAGTTAAAATATCTGACTGATGTTGCCGTTAACGGCTGGAACTGGCACTGGTCTGATTATATCCATAAGTTCGAAAAAAAATTTGCCCAGCATGTCGGGGTAAAGTACGCGATTGCGACAGACGGCGGTACGGGAGCGCTTCATCTTGCTCTGGCTGCATTTGGAATTAAAGCCGGGGATGAAGTGATTGTTCCCGAAATTACCTGGTATGCCTGTTCTGACGTGGTTAAATATTTCGGTGCCAAACCAGTTTTTGTTGACATTCTTAAAGATACCTGGTGTATTGATCCGGAAAAAATTGAAAAAGCCATAACTAAAAAAACAAAAGCCATTATGCCGGTCTATGCTTATGGAAATCTGGCTGATATGGATGAAATCATGGCTATTGCCAACAAACATCATCTTTATGTGATAGAGGATGCTTGTCCGGCCGGAGGATCAATCTACAAAGGTAAAAAGCCGGGCAGTATTGGCCATGCCGGTGCCTACAGCTTCCAGGGAGCAAAAATAATGGTTACAGGATACGGAGGGATGTTTGTTACCCGTGACAAAAAAATTTATGAACGGGCATTTTTTCTTAACCATCGCGGTGAAGATCCAAAGAAGAAATTCTGGCAACTGGAAACGGGTTATTCCCATGAAATGTCGAATATCCTGGCAGCATTTGGTCTTGCTCAGCTTGAAAGACTGCCTGAATTCGTTGAAAAGAAAAGAAAGATTTTTTCCTGGTATAAATCCAGACTCGGGAAGATTACCGGAATATCAATGAACTTTGAAAGACCAAGAACTAAAGCCAACTGCTGGATGTCATCAATTGTTTTAGATAAAAACTTCGGCATAAAAAGGGACGAGGTCATAAAAAAATTACGTGAACACAACATTGATTCCCGGCCTTTTTTCTACCCGATCAGCATGTTCCCGATGTATGAAGAACAGAATACGCCGATTGCGCATCATGTTGGCCTAAACGGAATAAATTTGCCAAGCGGAGTGATGCTGAAAAAGAAAGAAATTGATTATGTTTGTGATAGTTTAATTCAGATTTTGGGAGTAAAAGCTTAAAAAGTACAAAATCACAGGTTTTGTCATCCTGGCGAATCCGCCAGTTGGCGGAGAGTCCAGGATCGTTGTTTTTTAAAAAAATAGACAACGATTCTGGATGCGCTCACTTATGTTCGCTTACCAGAATGACGAATTTATTAGTATAACTTTGTGGAGAACAACGATTCTTCACTTCGGAAAATTATAACACTGAGTCCGGCGGCTGGTGGATCGAAGTGCTCAGGTTTATAGTCAACAAGGTTTAAAAGTTCGATTAAGATACTTCTCGACTCCCCTTCGAATCGGAGGGTCGCTCGAAGAATAGCGTTTATTGTTAGAGCGAACCCCGCCATGGCGGGGGAAATCGAGAACAATAAAAACTTATTTTTTTTGCATAAAGACGTCATATCTTTTGACTTGGCCCTGAAAGTCTTTGGCTGCCGGGATCCATTTGTTTTCCCCATTCTCGCTAATTAAAACTAATGGAATTCTTTTCGTTTCCTTAAAGCCTAAACGGTTATACAAACGAAGGGCACGGAGATTGTCGGACGATGTTTGCAAGGTAAAGAATTTTAGCTTCAGCTCTTTCTTGGCCCAGCCCATCATATGATTAATAGCGTTTTCAATAATTCCGGGATAAATCTTTTCCCCCCGGACTATGTTGTCAATCTCACAGCTGAGATTTTCAAAATCAAAACGGAATAAACCGATATGACCGACAAACTGCCGATTGACTTCAATCATAAAAAGCAGCCGGTCCGGTTGCTTGATAACCTTATTTAAAAGCCAGCTTTTAGTACCTGTTAAAGTAATTTCAAACCGGCTGGGAAACCATTGCTCATGTTTTTTGCGCCAGAGGGCAAGCAGTTTAATAATATTTAATTTTGCTTCGCAATCTTTTGTTAGCAGCATCAGATGATATTCAAGCTGGTTAAATTTGCAGTTAACAAATACTTGCCGAAAATACTGCTGTTTTAGATCATAAATTTTTTTTAGGATAATATTCTTCTCCATATCATTACGACTGCCAAGATAACAAAGGCGGTTATGCTTATTATTCCTCCGAAATAAAAGAATCTATGACGCCAAAACTCGATGATTATTTCAATTTCATAACTTCCGTCAAGGTTTTTCTTGCAAAAATTATTCTGACAGATATCATTTGGTTCGATCAGCCAGGAGTTGGCATAGCCGTTAATTTTGGTATGTTTTATTTTGGGAATCTGGATGATGTTTTTATTCGTTCCGGGCAGCCAGGTTTCATAAAAAGGACCATTGGGAAGATTGTCATTTTGGATCGTATCCTGAATATTTTTGGAAACAAAGTCTATGATGTTGGAGTTTCCAAGCGTAGACAACCAACCTTTATTAATATAATCGATAACCGCTTCCTTTGAGGCCTGGTCATCTTCGTTTCCCGCAATGATGCTATAGTTTGACAGGTGCGCTACAAGTTTATCTTTTGCCGGAATATTCCCAGCCGGGTATCGGATGACATATGCCCGCCACTCATCATGGTACGATTCGGAAAAGACAAAAGGAAAAGCCTCTTTTGCCTGATGAAAGCGCAGACGGTACTTAGTCGGATTAATCTGCTTAAATTCGGTGACGGGATTATTTAAATATAATATCGTTTTATCTTCGGCATTGATATTAGTTTTAAAAAACAAAACAATGCCTACTAAACATATAAATACAAGTGATGTTCTTTTTATCATAGTATTCATTAACAACGATTCTGTCCTTCGGCAAGCTCAGGTTAATAATTCGAAAAGTTACAAAAGTTTTTAAAAAGTTATAAAAGCCGAAAAGAAACTTCTCGACTCGCTACGCTCGCTCGAAGAATATATTGTTCGAGCGATTAGTCGAGAACAACGATTCTGGTCAGGCCCTCCGACTCGGAGGGTAGGCCAGAATGACGAAAAAAATATGCTTAATAATTTAAATATTCTCTAAGTAATAAGAATAAGCTTTTTTAAGTCCATTTTCTAATGATACTTGAGGTTTAAATCCCAGCCTCCTGATTTTTGATGTATCAAGCAGTCTTCTCATCATTCCGTCAGGTTTAGCTTTGTCAAAAACTATCTCTCCCTGATAGCCGATAATCTTTTTTAAAAGAGAAGCGAGTTCCTTGATACTGATCTCCTCTCCGGATCCAATATTAATAAATGTTTTTTCAGCGTATTTGTTTAATAATATGATTATTGCACGAGCAATATCATCAACGTAGATAAATTCTCTTAAAGCATTGCCAGATCCCCAGATCTCTACCCGGGGCAATTTGCTTATTTTCGCCAAGTGAAATTTTTTTATTAAAGCTGAAATCACATGCGATCTTTCGTTGTCATAATGATCCCCGATTCCATAGGTGTTGGCGGGAATACATGAAATAAACAGTTTGTTATATTGTTGGCTTATTTTTTCACAAAGTTTTATTCCGGCAATTTTGGCAATGGCAAAACCTTCATTGGTTGGTTCGGGAACTCCGGTTAACAGGGATTCTTCCTTGATTGGCTGTTTGGCTTTGGTTGGATATGCACAGCCGCAGGCGAGGTAAATTAATTTTTTGACCTGATATTTATAGCTTGACCAGACGACATTATTTTGTATGGCTAAATTCTCATAAATAAAGTCTGCCGGATAAGTTATATTGGCTTTGATCCCACCTACTTTAGCGGCTGCCAAAATAACATAATCAGGCCTTTCTTTCCTAAAAAAAGCATTGACTATTTCTTGATTGGTCAAATCAAGCTCTTTTCTGGTTTTTACAAGTATATTCTTAAAACCTTGGTTGACCAACTCTCTTAAAACAGCCGAACCAATCAAACCCGTATGGCCTGCCAGATAAATTTTTGAAGTTTTGCTGATCATATATTTTTTTGTCATTCCCGTAAAAGCGGGAATCTATATAATTATTTGTTATATTCTAGACTGGATCCCCGCCCCTGCCTGCCGGCAGGCAGGGTGCGCGGGGATGACCAAACCTGGATCTCCGCCTTTCCTTTGATCCGCCGATTTGCAGACTCAGGGTAAACCCTTCGGCTATGCTCAGGGTAAACTTGTCGATAGTCAATTGCTTCTCGATTCCCTCGCCTTCGGCGGGTCGCTCGAAGTATAATATTGTTCGAGCGATTAGTCGAGAACCATTGTTACTGTTCGAACCCTTCGGCTATGCTCAGGGTAAACGCGGGGATGACATTTTAATTTACGTCTTTCCTTCGTTCATTTTCCAGAATGACGACGATTTCTAAAAAATTGCTGCAAACAATTCTTAAAATAATCCAATCTTTTCTTGTTGACAAACTGGTTGTTCCCAATGTAAAAAGCGTTATTATGGATAAAATCCGCATTGGGAAAACGATCATGATTAATATACTTTTTCAAAAACGGTTGCTTTAGCAAATTACCGCTGATTATTGGTCTTGACTCTATCCCCTTTTTGGTTAAAAAATCCTGTAATTTCTGTTTCAGGCTTGGTTGTTTAAGGAATAACGGCAAACAGAAAGATGAAACACCCTGATTTCCCGGAATAATAAAATATTGCTCATATTTTTCAAGAATTTTCCTAAAAGCATGGTGGTTTCTATTTCTTATTTTTATATATTGATTGAGTTTCGAAATTTGCAATTGACCAAGAACCGCGTTAAGTTCTGTGTTACGGAAATTAAAACCGGTGGTTAGAAATAAGAAATTAAAATCAATATTAGGGTATTGGTTTTTATAATGATCATGATATTGAATTGGCAGTTCTCTGGCCAGTCCGTGTGATCTTTTTAAAAGAGCGAGTTTATAGATCTTTTCGTCATTGGTGCAAATCATACCGCCTTCGACCGTTGTCATATGGTGTCCCCAATAAAAACTGAATGAACTGCAAAGTCC
>Ga0265297_10002839_pt1 | contig 33468 bp, 22 predicted proteins | sample Munlanlwell13791_FD_192502 | JGI IMG/M metagenome (GOLD analysis project Ga0265297, IMG submission 192502) | Leachate microbial communities from a municipal landfill in Southern Ontario, Canada - Leachate well 137-91 | ecosystem: Engineered > Solid waste > Landfill > Unclassified | place...
GCAATTCAATAAAAGTTACACATTTTAGAAAATAGCGTCGATCCGTCCGGCGGGAAGGGCCGCCGGCCCGACCCGCCGGTCAAGGGACTTTTGCCAATGTCCAGGCAGGGGCAACGCCCCTGCACCCAGGCCCCCCCGTTTTGGCGTGCCATCGGTACGCCGGGAGATCGTCAACATCCGGATTTCCGATTTTCGAATGCCTGGACGGCAGATCCCCCGCGTACCTACGGCACGCGAACCATTGGCAACAACCTGAAGCAGGGGCGCCGCCCCTGCCGATTGTCCGCCTGTCCTTACGGGACAGGTCACGCCCGCCCGATCGCGATTTCGATCCCGATTCCGATTTCGATCACTATGGGAAGAAGGCCCATGGGATGCCTGTGGACTGCATTTGCGTTTTGCGGCCAACAACCAGGACCATCCCCACGGGCGTGGGGAAGAGTTCGCACGGAGCCCACGGAGGCCACGGCGAAAAGGACCATCCCACGGGCGTGGGGAAGAGGGATCGGTGACACGCAGGGCGGCATTCTTCCCCGGACCATCCCCACGGGCGTGGGGAAGAGTGGTGCTCGTCGCTGTCGGCGCTGATCGACATCGGACCATCCCCACGGGCGTGGGGAAGAGGGCAGCAGCAGCCGCCGCCAGTCCCGCCGGGGCGGACCATCCCCACGGGCGTGGGGAAGAGGTTCAGCTCCACCTCCCCGATTTGGAGGGAGAAGGACCATCCCCACGGGCGTGGGGAAGAGTCCCTGGCGTTCCGTGTTCTTTCATCGAGACGCGGACCATCCCCACGGGCGTGGGGAAGAGCACACGCGGTGTGCCTGGAAATTGGCCGAGTTCGGACCATCCCCACGGGCGTGGGGAAGAGACCGCTGGGGTCCGTGACATGCAGCGCGGCGTTGGACCATCCCCACGGGCGTGGGGAAGAGCTGAATACCACGCTTTCGACGTGGGGTACGCTCGGACCATCCCCACGGGCGTGGGGAAGAGCCCTCCCCCAACGCCGCCGGCACTTCGACGGCCGGACCATCCCCACGGGCGTGGGGAAGAGGCCTGTTCCCGTTCGGTGGCGGCGGTGAGTGCCGGACCATCCCCACGGGCGTGGGGAAGAGGTAAAATCACCGGCGATTTGAAGCTGTTTGACAGGACCATCCCCACGGGCGTGGGGAAGAGTACCGGCGTCGGCACCCATCGGACGCTCTTGACGGACCATCCCCACGGGCGTGGGGAAGAGCAAGAGGCAATCAATCGTGAATGCAACCACCGCGGACCATCCCCACGGGCGTGGGGAAGAGGCGTCACGTGCGACACGGAAGTGTTCGTCGGCCGGACCATCCCCACGGGCGTGGGGAAGAGCATGATGAAAACCCCCTACCAATCGCAGCTCACGGACCATCCCCACGGGCGTGGGGAAGAGCCGAGCACTGCCGATTCGGCGGTGGTGAGCGACGGACCATCCCCACGGGCGTGGGGAAGAGTGCAAATTGTGAGGCGACCAGCTCGCTGGCAACGGACCATCCCCACGGGCGTGGGGAAGAGGCGTGGCGGGCTGGATATCGAAAAGGTTGGGGCGGACCATCCCCACGGGCGTGGGGAAGAGTGCGTGCTCCCGATCCATTGGTTCAGGCCGTGCGGACCATCCCCACGGGCGTGGGGAAGAGTAAGCAAATAGGCGCGGACAAACCCGGTGATGCGGACCATCCCCACGGGCGTGGGGAAGAGCCATGGCGATATCCTCCCTATTATTTGAGGTGCGGACCATCCCCACGGGCGTGGGGAAGAGTCGGCCACGTTCAGGCGCACGTATTGGGCGGTGAGGACCATCCCCACGGGCGTGGGGAAGAGGCGGGGATGCCAGTGGCGGCGGCGACGATGTGCGGACCATCCCCACGGGCGTGGGGAAGAGGGGTCGAGACGGTCGCCGCCGGAGCGCAGCGCCGGACCATCCCCACGGGCGTGGGGAAGAGAGCAGGATGTGTGCCGCCCCGAGCTGGCGGAGCGGACCATCCCCACGGGCGTGGGGAAGAGCGTTGGCGTGTGGATCTACGGGCTCGCCGCGCCGGACCATCCCCACGGGCGTGGGGAAGAGAGCGCGAACGCAAATACTTACGACCTCGACGGCGGACCATCCCCACGGGCGTGGGGAAGAGAGGAACTGGTAGTGGGTAGCCCGGGCGGAACCCACTATAGGTAGGGGTATTCGTTTTTCAAAGACCGGGCCGGCCCCATGGCATCACCAAGGCCGGAGGGGGCGGAAGCGCGGGCGCCGATCCGTGATCCGCGCCGGATAGGCAGCCCAGGGCCAACGGCAGGCATGGGCCAGCAAAAAGATCCGGCGCAACCCGTCAGAAAGGCATGTCACCCCTTGGATCAGTGGCAGGGAAAGCGATGCCCGGCGCGTCTTCCTCCAGGGACTGTTGCTCTTCCTGGCCATCCCATTTTTCGGCAATCAGTTGCAAGCCGTCGAACTCGGCGATGCGCCGGCCGGTGTCACCCCATGTTTGGATTTCGAAGCCCTGGCAGTTCTTGCTGGTGGCAATCATCAGCAGCCCCATGTCCGGCGCGTTGCGGCGGATGTACTCCAAGGTTTTTTCGCGGGTGCGCCGGTTGATGGTGCCGACAAAGACGTTGGGCTTGGGTTCGATGAACCAGCGCTTGAGCAGGCCGCGGATGGCCGGCGGGGTGTCGTTGGCGACGAGGACGGTCATGCGAGCAGCTCCTCCAGCAACTTGGGCAGCCGTTGCAACAGCTTGGCCTCCTCGATCTTGAGCTTCAGCAAGCGGATGGCGTCCCTCTCCGCATGCCTGGGATTGAGGCTGACGGCCTGGAAGGCGGCGGGCAGGGTAGTCTCCGGCTTGAAGATGTCGGCCACGTCGAAGACAAACGGCAGGGTGCCGGCGACATGGATGAAGCCGAGCTGGGGCAGGTAGCCCAGCGAGCAGACGACGGCGGTGCAGAGCGCATAAAGCGCCGCATTGGCGGCGGAGACGGCACGGTTGATCTCGTCCGCCAAGTCCCACTGGTCCGGGTTGTAGTTGCGCCCCTTCCAGGTGACGCCGAAGCGGATGCCCATTTCCTGGTAGAGGGCCTTCACCCGCTGCCCCTCCAGCAGCCGCAGGTTGTCAACGCCCACATCGGCGACGTCCACGCCGGGGAAGCGCAGGGAGAACATGCGCCGGGCGATCTCGGCGCGGCGTTTGGGGTTGGCATAGGCTTCGGCCTGGCGGCGGGCGCGGGCATTGTCATGGGTCGGGGTGGCGCCGAAGGCATAGAAGTGCATGCCCTCCTCGCCGATCCAGCAGAGCGGCGTGTTGGAGACGGCGCAGGCGCGGATGGCGGCGTGCGTCACCGTGGTGCCGGGGCCGAGCATGAGCACGCTGACCGTGGCCACGGGGATGCGCAGCACGGTGCGGTCGGCGCCGATCCACTTGACGCTGGAGTCGTCCACCTCCAGGCGGCCATGCTCCAGATACAGCGGCGTCCAGCGTTCCGTGGCGGGGGTCAGGGTGTCGAGCGGCGGGCGTTCGAAAACCGGCATCGGTTAGCCCTCCGGCGCTTGCGCCGGTTGCTGGAGGATGCGGCGCGGCTTGAACTCGCGGGTCTTGAAGTTGAGCGGCGCGTCCATGAGCGTGTCAGTGCCCTCGGCGAACGACGCGGCATCCGTCACCGTGTTGAACTGCTCCAGCCGTTGCCCTGCCAAGCCAAGGGCCGCCAGCGCCGCCGGTTCCGAGTCCGCCAGCCCACGCAGCACCGGAGCGGCGGGGATGCAGGACTTGCGCCCGAACCAGATGCCCCAGTGCGGATTCCGCAACGCCGCCGCGACCTCCGTCAGGGCGTCGCGCGAACCCGCGAGGATCACGCCAAAGCGGGCGTCGAGCAGGTATTGGCGGTGGGTGATGACCGCGTCTTTGCTGATGGCACCACTGGCCTTGCGCGTGTCCAAGACGGTATGGTAGTCCTCCAGCCGGCGGATGGGCAGCGGTTCCCGCCATCCCTCCGGCTGGCGCGGGATGGCGAGCACGGTCAGGCGCATGGCGCCGAGGCGGACCAGCCACGCTTGTTCGTCGGCGGAGCCTTTGGCGGCACCCAGGGCGGCGCAGACCATGCCAAGGATGCCGCTGCGGGTCGGGTGCAGCGCGGTGGTGCGGCGCTGGAAGCGGCTGGCATGCCCCCAGCTCATCAGCGGCGCATCCAGCATGAGCGCGAGGAAGGCCGGATCAGTTGACATGGGCGACAATCCTCTGGCAGAAATCATTTAAGCCGGTGTCGGGAATTGCCAGTTCGGCGACCGTGGCGATGCTCCACGTCTTTTTCAACGCCTCGTGGTGCGCCTTCATTGCCTCGACCGATGCGGCAGCCAAGCCGTCCTTGCCCCGCACCGGCTTCTCGAAGGCGTTGATGAGCTGGATCGGCTGGCCTTGGTCTTTGACGATGCCGAGTACATAGACCGGAAGCGTGTGGGCGTTCATCGAGTTCTTGCGGGCGCCGGGCACGGCTTGCAACGTGGCGCGGATAAAGGTGTCCACGATTTTCCGGCGAACATTCACGTTTTCGTCGCCAGCGAGACATGACAAATTGGCTGTTGGATTTCCCTTTTTATCTTTTTGAGCAAAGAGCAAATCCAGGTTTAGCGCGGCGTAACGGTAGTAGCAGGCGGAGTTGAACTCCAGCGTGCCGGTCATGCCGGCCCCGGCGTCATCGCTATCCTTGAGGTCATCCACGGCGGCGAAGAAATCCAGATCCGTGTCAGACTTGTGCGTGGACAGCGCATGGCTGAACATGCCAGCGCCTTCGACGGTGAGCGAGTGGTCGCTGGCGACCATGCGCCCGAAGATGGCAATGTCGGCGGCGTCCTTGAGTTGAACGCTTTTTACGGCTTCTTTGCACGCTTTTTTGACCGCCTCACTCCGGGTCGTGTCGGCGTCTTTCTTCTTGCTTTTCTTGGCTTTTGCTTCCCCTTCGGCCGACACTGGGACGGCGTCTTCTGGCGCCATTTCTTTCAATGCCGCAGCAACCTTGTCCGCAATGGCTTGAATTTCAGCCGGAGAAAGAAACATCAGGGTTTTTACTTGCAGCGTGCCATCTTTTTTCTCCTTGTCGTCATCAAAGGTGGCCAGATAATCGCCCACCGCCTTGGCGGCGTCAAGCGCCTTGGCCGCATCCACTCCTTTAGCTTGGATGGCGTCCGCCAGCGGTTGGACGATCAATCGGCTGCGCTGGCCCTTAAAAGCATCGGGCTGGATCTCCTGCGCCAGCTCGCGGATGGCGCGTTTCAGGCATTGGCTGGAGATGCGGGCGCGGGTGCAGCCGCCGAAGACGGCGCTCTTGGGCGCGCCGACGTCGTCACGATTCAAACAGGAGACGGGGAACGACTGGAGGATGTGCAATTCAATGAGTTTCATGGGGCTGGCTTCCTTGGGTTCTGGGTGGTTTGGACTCAGGCTAACAGGTGTTCGACAATCCGGCAAAGCGTTTCTTTCTCCGCGGGCCGGCTCCCGGCGATCATCAGAGTCACGGCCACCAGGGTCGCGTCCGCCAGACGTTTGGCGCCGTCTGGCCGGTAAAGAGCGCGGTTCCTCTCCAGGAACCAGAGGAACAATGCGGCGGCGATGCGCTTGTTGCCATCAATGAACGAATGGTTCTGACGAGGAAATAGAGCAGGTTCGCGGCCTTCGCTTCCAAGGTGGGATAGACTTCCTTGCCGCCGAAGGTCTGGAACACGGTGGCCAGCGAACTCCGCAGGCTGTCGTCCTTCTCCAGGCCGAAATGGACTGAGGCGGCGAATTTCTCCTTCAGTTGGGCGATGGCGCCAATGGCGTCCGCGTAGGAGATGGCCGCCACCGCGCCAGTCTGGCCAGTGGCAGGCCCGACCCGCTGATGGTCGTAGTCATCGAGCAGATCCAGCGCCCGGGTGAAATCGGCGACAACCCGCAAGAGGGCCAGCGCTTCGTCGCCGGTGACGGCGTGTCCATCAATCACGCTTTCCACCAGCCGCACGGCCTGTTTCAACTCGGCCAACCGTTTTTCGTTCACCGTGTAGCCGCGCACCAGATGTTCGCGAAGCACGCGGGTGGCCCATTGCCGGAATTGCACGCCGCGCTTCGAGTTCACGCGGTAGCCGACGGAGATGATGGCATCCAGATTATAGACCCGGACACGGCGATTGACCGTGCGGGAACCTTCCCGGCGAACTACCGAGGAATCCTCGGAAGTTGCCACTTCGTCAAGCTCGCCATCCTGGTAAATGTTGCGAAGATGCAAGCCGATGGTGTCGCTGTCTTTGTCGAACAACTCCGCCATCTGCCGTTGGTTGAGCCAAACCGTGTCGCGCTCCAGGCGCACTTCAACCCCGCCGCCGCCGGCGGCTTCATAAAGCAAGATTTCCCCATGGGCTTGCATGCTTAGTCCTCCCCGCCGGCCACCGGTGCCAGCGCCAGCAGGCCGAAGCCGAACGCCTTGGCGGAGCCGAAGCCTTTGGTGAAGGCGTCGCGGAACACTGGTGGGTCGGTCACGGCGAGCAAGCCCTCGTATTCCACGGCGTGGTGCAGCCCCTGGTGCCCCGGCTTGGTGAACCATTCGCGCCCTTCCGGGATGATCCGCAGCGAGCCGGCGTCCACGGCAAAACCGGCGGCGGCAGCCTTGCGCCGGAGCCAGTCGCCCTGTTCTTGCGGAGTCCGCAACGGCAGGCGCTTGCGGCTGGCATTTTCCCTCTTGGTCGGGTTGGCGCGAAGCTGGAACCGGTACTGGCGGAAGGCAAAGAACGCCGGCGTTATTTCACGGGTCAGCCAGGCGTCCGGCGGGGCGGGCCAGCCCTTAGGGCGGACCGGTTCGCGGGGCGAGACGATCAGCAGCCGGTAGGCATCCTCGCGTTCGCGGCGGTCCAGGCGGGTGAGGAAATCGCGCTTTTCACCATCCCTTCCCGGGAACGCCTGCCAGACAAGCTGATGCCAGTCATACAGGTCGCGGAGCTTGAGGCGGGCGGCGGCCGCGAAATCCAAAAATCCCTGGGTGAGGAAGCTCATGGCGCGGCCTCCCCGGCGGTCGGCTGCGGCGCGCCGGCATCTTCTGTATCCAATAGCTCCGGATTGATGGACGCCTCCGCCTCTGCCGCGCCCCAGAAGGCCGTGGCCCATTCAATCTTGACCCGCTCGTACTTCCACCAGAGCAGGTCGGAAAGCAGCCGCGTGTAATTCACGCGCTGTCCCTTGGCCAGCGCGGCACGGACGACCGGCCCGACGCGCTCGGCGATCTCGGCGGCGTCGCAGGTCAGGAGGCGTTTGAAGCGGAGTTCGAACGAGTTGTGTTCCTTGACCAAGTGGCGGAGGGTGTCGCCCAGATTGCCGGCGGCAAGGGTGTCCGCCTCTGGGTCAATCGCCCAGAGGGCGGCAACGGTTTCGTAAGCGCGGTCGCCAATGGCGTTGGGGAAGCCGCCGAGCAGCGGCCAGGCCCGGGGAAGCCGGCTTTCGCTCAAGGCGCCGCGCAGGTTGGCCAGGGCCCCCCGGTCGTTCCTGTACTGCTGCAAGAAAGCCATGAAGCTGACGGCGGCTTTTGGGTGTAGATGGGGATCATTCACTTGTCTTTACCCTCCTCCTCTTGGTCATCCGTTGCTTCCTCATGACTTCTTTCCTGGAGCAGGGCTTTCAGCCCGAAGGCATAGGCCTTGAGCTGCCGCGGCGTCTCGTGCGGGCAGGCCAGGACATAGGCGGCGCGGGCGGCGGCGAAAATGGCCTTGCCCCAGGCGGTCTGCCGCCAGTTTTCTTTGCTTTCGTGGTTGGCAACGAGCAATTCCGGTTTTTCGACCACGGCCAGCAAATCTGGCAAGCGTTGCTCAACCGCCGTCCAGTAATGGGTGGCGGCTTTCTGCTTGACCTTCTTGCCGCGCTTCCGCTGGTCGCCGTCCAGCTTATCCTTGAGTTCGTTGTGGTAGGCCCAAATGGCATTGTCAAGCTTGGTGGCCCCGCCTTCCGCTTCTTTGACGCCGTTCTGGTAGAGCGTTTGGCCGTGGGTGTTGAACATGGCGGCGGGCAGGTGGAAGACCGATTCCACGGCATCTTCCAGCTTGGCTTTGTCCGCCATGAGCGCGCCGATCCACACGTCACAGTCTTGACCTTGGCAATTGGCCAACGCCAAAGGCCCGCCAAGCGGCTCGCGTCCCGCATGTTCAAGCACACTGACCGCCGCAAGCTCACGCCAAAGTCCTTTGCTAGGCGTTGCGGAGAAAAGCCGACGCCCCTCCTTCCCCTTCTGTACTGTGGCGGTGGCTTCCCGCCATGCGGGAAACCCCTCATAATCCAGACCGTTCCCGAGCATCATGCCGCCGCGTCCGTCGAGCCAGACGAGACGACTGAGCGGAACCAGCCGCCCCAAAAAGGATCGTCGGGCATTGGTGACTGCCGGTTCATCGTCCGCCGCCGACGGTGGATTTTCCCACACGGGTTTTCCCCACGTCACGTTGCGTTGCGCCAGCATTTCCTTGGGAAGCAAGTTCAAATAGACACTGTCAGCCAACGACTTCCCTTTCAGGAACGCATGTGCCATGGATTGAATGACACCTGGCGCATGGTTGCTGCTCCGTCCCCTGGCCACCCCGTTCCACTGGACGTCGCCAATCAGCCCTCCTGGAGAGAAGTTTTGAAAGGTCAGCAGTGAAAGCGCCGTCCATGCCGGCGGGAAGAGGCGTTCCGATCCACCCGCGTTGTCAAAAAGTGTGCTGTTGTTGCCAGTGGCCAAAGCAAGGTCGAACTTGCTGATCGAGTTCCCCACGTCATCCGCCTTTGCCTTCACGGACATCAGGTCAGTCACCTGCAAGAACCGCTGGCCGTCGCCGAACAGTTCGAAGGCATGCCGCCACTTTTCCAAATACTCGGTGGTGGCGGCGGGGAGGAGGGGGGCGCAGGTCTGCCAGTCGGCGTGGTTATTGGGGCCGTCGAGGGCGGCGTGGGCGACGCAGAGCAGGAGCCGCATGAGGGCGATGCGTTCGTGGGGGCGGACGGCGAGGTCGCGGATTTCATGTCCGCGTTGGAAGGCGTCCTGCAGGCTGACCTGGTCGGCGCGGCCATCGCTCAAGACTACCGGAATCCAGGGATCAGTCGTAAGATTCATCGTCATCCTCCTCAGTGCCGGTTTGAACCGGCCTGGCCAGCGGCGTCCACGGCGGCGTGACCACTCCCAGATCCTCGCGGTAGGACAGTTTGGTGTCGTCGTCCCCAGGAAGTGCCAACAATTTTCCGTCACACAATTTACAGGTAATAATAGCATCGTGAACGTATTCCCACAACCACGCTGGCGGGTTTGAGGACAAAAATGGTTTCACGCACCACCGATGAACTTTGACGAGGTTGCGATGAATGGCCTGGGCCGTGGCGAGGTTGAAGTCCCCATCATTGCGGAGATTGCAGCAACTGCCGTCGAGCAGCTCCAGGCACGCGCCGGATTTGGTTTCCCGGGCGGAGACTTTGCGCACGATCAACACCGAAACGGCCGGCGAGGAGTTCCAGCGGGTTTGGACGCCTTCCTCATCGTCCAACTGCACTTGCCAGGGGTTGCTGCTGGCAAGGGCGGCGGTACGCAGTTTTTCCCGGCGTTTCTCCAGCTCGGTGCGGAGTTCGCGCCAGGCGGGCGGTTCGGCGGCGGGCTCACGCTCGGCGTAGGTGGCTTCGAGCAATGGGCGAATGGCGGTGGGCAGGGTCAGTTCCGTGCGTTTGTGCCACAACTCGAAGGTGCGCAGCAGGACATAGGGCGCGTAGACCTTGCCGCTCTTGCCGAACGCGGCCTTGATCTCCGCCGCCGTTCCGAGTTCTTCGACTGCGAGTGCCGGGGCGGCGATCCACGCCTCGGGCGCGGCGCAACCGGCGGGGCGCGGCCGCGGATGGCGCCAGAGGCGACCGAGGCGCTGGAGCAGCATGTCGGTGGGGGCGAGATCGCTGACGAGCAGGTCAGCGTCAATGTCCACGCTCTGTTCCGCGACCTGGGTGGAGACGAGCACGCAGCCGTTGGGACGGCGGGTTCCATCTTTCCCGAGGCGGTCCAGCCAGTCGTTTTCCAACTGTTCCCGGCGGAACTGCGGGAAACGGGCATGCAGCAGGGCGACTTCCGGGCCGCCGGCCTGGTTCTGGCCGCAAAGTTGCCGGTAGCTGTCCTGGGCGTCGGCCACGGTGTTGCGGATCCAGAGGACGCACGCGCCGCGCCGGGCGCGCTCCAGGCAGGCGGCGGCCAGATCGGCGCCGCCCTTGAATTGCAGCCGAATACTCTTGGGCGGCTCGGGCGGCACCGGGGTTTGGATAATTCCGGCGGGCGGGTCGCCACCGTTTCCCCCGCTGACGCTGGCGGAGAACAGCGGATACTCAGATGCAAGCGAGGTGATTGCGGAGTCCGCAAGCCCCAGCAGTTGGCCGCGGCGGGCGGCGGTGAGGGTGGCGGAGAGGATGATGACGGTGGCGCCCAGTTCGCGCAGGCGGGGGACGAGGAGGTCGAGGAGCGTGCCGGTGTAGAGGTCGTAGGAGTGGACTTCGTCGAGGATCACCACCTTGCCGGCCAAGGCAAACTGGCGGACGAAGAAATGCTTGGCGGCGACGACGCCAAGGAGCGCCTGGTCAACGGTGCCGACGCCGAAAGGGGCGAGCAGGGCGCGGCGGGGCGACGCGAACCAGTCGCGGCCCGTCCACTCTTTGGTGTCGCCGTTGCGGGAGTCCGTCAGCGAGGGATCGGCGGTCAGCAGCCAGGAGTTGCCATGGATGAGCCGGGGCTTGGCGACCGAGCCAAGCTTGGCCAAAAACTCGTCCACCCGGCGGTGGATGCGGTTGCTGGTGACCTGGGTCGGCAGGGCGAAGTAGATGCCGGTGGCCTGGCCGCTGGCGAGCAGGCCGTAGGCGGCGATCAGGGCGGCCTCCGTTTTGCCGCAGCCCATGGAAGCTTCGACGACATAGACGCCGGGGCGGCGGACGGCGGCGGTGAAAAGTTCCTGCAAGGGATTCGGCTGGAAGGGGAAAAGATCCGTGAACGATTTCCCGGGTGGGATGGCAATGGGCTGGAAGCCAATGCGGTCAAGCTGCTTTTCCGCCCGCTCGCGGAGGGCGGCGGCGTCCAAGGTTTTGGAGGGTGGGAAGGAACGTTCGTCGGAAGCCAGCCAGTCGGCGACGGCGACCAGGCCGGCGTTGAACCAGAGACTGGCGCAATCCCAAGGCGTTAGCCCAGGGGGCGGCTGGTCTGGCAGCGGGCCGAATTCCCGGATCAACTCCTCGGCCAAGCGGCGGCGCTCCGCGGCCCACGGCTCCCCGCCATCGGTGTGCAGCAATGGAATCCGGTCGCTTTTCAGTTTGCCATGGTGCGCGCCGACAATGGCCGCCCAGAAACGGAGATGGTCGTCGGCCCCGCCGGCCAGCAGGAGATCTAGCAAAGTTTTCTGGCTGACCTGCGCGTGGTCGGATTCGGAACCGACACCCATTTCTGGGGATAGGCCATGCTCCTGCCTCCATGCCCGGCATTTGGCTTGGAATCCCGGACAGACCTTGCCGATGTCATGAAGCGCCGCGAGAAGGCTGCCGATGTCCATTCGCATGGCGTCTTGCAACCACGCCGGCGCACGTTCCGCCAGCAAACGGGCCACGATGCCAGCCGTGCGGCAGTGCTGGGCAACGGAAATCCCCGGGTGTCCCGACTCCGTGGTTTTGGCCCAGCACTGTTCATGCGGAACCGCGCCTTTTGGCGGTTCCATCTCGCCGGAGCTGCATTTCCGTGGCAATGGCATGTCGCGATCCGCATTCAGGCATTGGGGGAATTGTCCGCCAGCCACCTCAATGACACCCAAGATGGCGGGATAGTGCCACTGGCCCCCCCCCGCCCGCGGCACCGGCGGAAGCGAGGCGAAAGCTGGTGCCCGGAGGGGGAGTCGAACCCCCATTCCCTTGCGGGAGACGGATTTTAAGTCCGTTGCGTCTGCCATTCCGCCATCCGGGCCGACGTGCCGGGCGTACTGTGCCATCCCCGCCGGGAAAGGCAAGGCCGCCGCCCGCCCGCGCCGCCCCGCGGCGCTCGTGGCGAATCCGCACTTTTAAGCATTATAGAGTACTAGTTGAATTGAAGGGCAATCGGCGGGGGCAATGCCCCTGTTTGCGGAGTCCGCAAAATGACTGGAGTGCCCGAGGTGCGCCGGGAGGGAAGATCCGCAATCCGGCTGTCCCCAACGCCGACGGTTGTATGCACGACTGGAGCCAGCGGCTGAGGACATCCGCCCTCCTTCGACCGAACAACCGTGGCACACACGACTGGAGGACGGGCTTCCAGCCCGCCATCACGCTCAGGCGCGGCTTTCAGTGGGGCAGGAAGCCGCGCCGGCATTCCCGGGGCGTCTGCCCCGTGCGCCGCCGCAACACCCGCCCCAAGCGCACCGCCGTGCCGAAGCCCGCCCCGGCTGATCCACGCCGGGGCCTGGCCCCGGCCCAGCGCGGCCGTGCTGGCCTCGGCGAATCCGTCGCCGCACGGCCGGGCGAAACTGCGCCATTCCCCGCCGAAATGCGCGAATTCCCAGGCGCCGAATAATGCGATTACGCAAAAAGTCAATAGAAAACGCAAAATGGCTGTAGACAGGCGCGGATTTGCGCGGTATCTTCTGAGAGACGAGTGGCGCAAGAGTTGCCACTTTGGCGAGGCGTTTTTTTTCGCGGCGCGAAACCTCAAGGCATAGGCATAGGGGACAGGCTGAAAATGCAAAGCAAACCGATCCGTGGATGGATGGGGCAGATGGTGGTCTTGGCGCTGGCGGCGCTGGCGGCGGGGATTGCGCCCGCGCAGGCGGCGGCGGAGCCCGATCCGCGCGACGACGCCAGCCCCTGGGGGATGTGCTCGGGGGCGGAATGGTCGGGGGATTTCCCGAAGTTCAACCCGCTGCTGGACCAGGCCGGGGTGAAATGGATCCGCCTGTGGAACGAATGGGCGGGGATCCAGCCCAAGCCGGGGCAGTGGGACTGGAGCGTCACCGACAAGATCGTGGCCGACGCGAAGGCCAACCATCTCCGCATCCTGCCGGCCTGGTGCTACTTCGCTCCCTGGGCGTCGGCCGACGGCGGCACGCGCAAGGGGCCGGTCAAGGACATGCAGTTCTGGCGCGACTACGTGGCCGCCTCGGTGGCGCGCTACAAGGCGGACATAAAATATTGGGAGGTCTGGAACGAGTTCAATGGCAGTTTCTATGAGGGGCCGGACAAGCCCCAAGCGTATGCCGACTTGGTGGTGGCGGCTTATGACGCGGCCAAAAAGGCTGACCCGACCGCCAAGGTCGGAATGAGCGTCGCCAGCAGCGACATTGGTTTCCTCGATCTGGCGATCAAGGCGGGTGCCGCCAACCACTTCGACTTCATCTGCATCCATCCCTACGAGAACCTCGACGCCGCGCGGCATGGCGACGAAATGGGCTTCCTGGGGCTGGCCGCGACTCTGCGCCAGATGCTGGCGGCGAACCGGCAGCCGGTGGATACGCCGATCTGGCTCACCGAGGTCGGCGGCGTGGCGCCTGTCAAGGCCGAACCCGCGCCCGACGCCAAGCAGGCCAGCCTGCTGGCCAAGGCCTATCTCCTCTCGCTCGCGCAAGGATTCCAGAAGGTCTTCTGGTTCGAAGTGCGCGGCCCGGCGTATGGCTCGGGCACGGACTTTGGCGTCATCCGCCCCGACTGGACGCCGCGCCCCTCCTACACCGCCATGAAAACGCTGACGGCGCGGCTGGGGCCGGAGCCGAAGGTTCTGGGTTGGCTGAATTTGGGCAAGGGCGGCTACGGCTTTGTCTTCAAAGGCAAAGAGGGCGATGTCCTGGCCGCCTGGGCGCCGCCGGGCAAGGAGAACAAGGCCGCCTTCGCCGCCGCCGTGAAGGTGACGGATCTGGCGGGGCAGGAGCGCACGCTGCCCGCCGGCCAGGAACTGGTTTTGACCAATGCGCCGGTGCTCGTCACGGGGCTGCCGGCCGGGCTGGTCAAGGCGGCGCGGGCGAACCAGGGCAAGCCCTTCCCCTGGGGCGGCGATTATGCCAAGGCCAAGGCGGTCGCCTGCCGTTTGGGCGAGGTGAACGTGGATGCGGGGCTGCGGCAGATCTTCCTGCGGCCGGACCACGAGGGGCGCATGATCCCGGCCACGGTGGCCGGCGCGCCCTGCCGGCGGGTCGTCGGCAAGGACAAGGACAACAACTTCGGCTATTTCCGCGCCGACACGGGCTTTGTGCCCTTCGGCACGCAGGCGCTCGACATCACGGTAGTGGCGCGGCGGGCCTCCCCGGAGCCGGCGGCGGAGGTGGCGCTCACCTATGAAACCCGGGAGGGCTACAAGGATTTCCAGAAGGGCGGCGAACGCTGGAGGATCCCCGCCGGCGACGGCTGGCAGGAGCACACCTGGCGCGTCACCGATGCCTGCTTCGCCAACAAGTGGGGCTGGCATGTCGGCCTGGTCGCCACCGGCGAGACGAACGGATTCCTGGTCAAGGAAGTGCGGATGAAGAAAGTGGCCGCCCCGGCCAAGTAATGCCACATTCTGGTTTGCCGGTGCCGCGTAAAGACCCGTGACCGGGCCAAGAGATGAAACCCAACCCCAAAATGCAACCGAAAGGGCAAGCCATGAAAACCGCACTCGCAAAGATCACGCAACCATTGAACCGCTGGCGGCTGGCCCTGGCCCTGACGTCCGCCCTGTGCGGCGCGGCTTCGGCCGAAACCGGCAGCACGCTGGAAATCAAGCTGGGGACGACGGTTGCGCGTTCGTGGGACGAGGTGAAGGCCGCGGATTACGCCTATGGCCCCAAGCAGGAATTCGACGCGGCCGCCAAGGAAACCCACATCTGGCTGCCGTACGGGAGCAAGGGCCTGTATTTTGAAACCGCCGGCGTGACGTTGAGCGAACCCGGCCCCGCCGGAACGGGGACGCCGCTGGTTCAGACCGTGGACGGCAACACCAGCGGCAAGCTGGTCTTCAAGCTCCACTTCGACAAGCCGGTCAGCGCCTTGCGCTTCTTCGCGGGCTGGAGCGAGATGGGCGTGGGCGGCGACACGGTCGCCGGCGTGGAATACAGCGCGGACGGCCAGAAGTGGACGACTATCCGCGAAGTCAACCAGGCAGGGATCGTCGAACCGCTTTCCGATGGCAAGCAGAGCTTTGCGGTGGGCAAGACCCAGGACCTGTATGTCCGCCTCTATTCCCGCGACAAGAACAATCCCGACTCGTCCTCCGGACCTGGCCGCTGGATGAAGACCCGCATGGCGGGCGATCCGGGTTGGGGCGACGCCGCCGTGACGTTTTTTGCCAGCCAGATGCAACTGTGGGTCACGGCGGCAAAATAGGCTGGTTCACGGGCGCGGGAATGGCACGCGCCCGGAGTTGGGCGGAAGTTCATGACCAATTCTTCGGCCCCGAAGAACGCATGGAACCCAGAGTGTAGAGTAAGGACAGAAGACGGAAGGCAAGGCGCCGCCTGAAGGCGGAACTCCGAACCCGGACGGTCCAGGCTGGGAGTTTCCCTTTTAGCGGGGGCGGTTTTTTCGTTGCGCGAAACCTCAAGGCACAAAGGACAGGCTGAAAATGCAAAGCAAACCGATCCGTGGATGGATGTGGCAGATGGTGGTCTTGGCGCTGGCGGCGCTGGCGGCGGGGATTGCGCCCGCGCGGGCCGCGGCAGAACCCGATCCGCGCGACGACGCCAGCCCCTGGGGGATGGGCAGCAGCGCCGAATGGTCGGGGGATTATCCGAAATTCAACCCGCTGCTGGACCAGGCTGGGGTGAAATGGATCCGCCTGTGGAACGAATGGGCGGGCGTCCAGCCCAAGCCGGGGCAGTGGGACTGGAGCGTCACCGACAAGATCGTGGCCAACGCGAAGGCCAACCATCTCCGCATCCTGCCGGCCTGGTGCTACTTCGCCCCCTGGGCGTCGGCCGACGGCGGCACGCGCAAGGGGCCGGTCAAGGACATGCAGTTCTGGCGCGACTACGTGGCCGCCTCGGTGGGCCGCTACAAGGCGGACATAAAATATTGGGAGGTCTGGAACGAGTTCAACGGCAGTTTCTATGTGGGGCCGAACAAGCCCAAGGAATACGCCGACCTGGTGGTGGCGGCGTATGACACCGCGAAAAAGAGCGATCCCGGCGCCAAAATCGGGATGAGCGTCGCCAACTTCGACGTGAATTTCCTGGATGAGGCGATCAAGGCCGGCGCCGCCGGGCATTTCGACTTCATCTGCGTCCATCCCTACGAGAACCTGGGCGCGCTGGCCGAGGGCGGCGAAATGGGCTACCTGAGCCTGGCCGGCAATCTCCGGGACATGCTCAAGGCCAACAAGCAGCCGGCGGACATTCCGCTCTGGATCACCGAGGTTGGCTATGCCGCGCCGATCAAGGCCGAGCCCAAGGCCGACGCCAAGCAGGCCGAGATCCTGGTCAAGGGCCACCTGCTCTCCATCGCGCAGGGGTTCCAGCGCATCTTCTGGTTCGAGGCGCGCGGCCCGTCCTATGGCGGCGGCACCGACTTGGGCATCATCCGCGCCGACTGGACGTTGCGGCCGGCGTACCAGGCGTATAAGACGATGACGGCGCTGCTGGGGCCGGAGCCCGCCTATCGGGGCTGGCTCGACCTGGGCAAGGGCGGCTACGGCTTTGTCTTCAAAGGCAAAGAGGGCGATGTCCTGGCCGCCTGGGCGCCGCCGGGCAAAGAGTGCAAGGCGACCTTTGCCGGCGACGTGAAGGTCACGGCCCTCGCGGGCGCGGCAACGCCGCTAGCGGCCGGCAAGGAGTTGGCCCTGGGCGACCTGCCGGTGTTCATCAGCGGGCTGCCGGCCGAGCTGGCGAAGCAGGCGCAGGCGAACCTGGGCAAGCCCTATCCCTGGGGCGGCGACTACGCCCACGCCACGCAGGTGAGCTGCAAGCTGGGCGCCGTCAACCTGGAGGACGGCCTCAAGCAGGTGAATCCCAAGACGACCGTGGTGGTGAACGACTTGGCGGAGACCTGGCGCCGCACCAGCTTCGCCTTTGGCGGCGAGGGGCATTACACCTACTTCCGCGTCGATCCCCAGTTCGTCCCCTACGGCACGACCAGCCTGGAAATCACCGCCGTGGTGCGGCGCGCGGCGCCCGCCAAGCCGGCCAATGTCGGCCTGGAATATGAATCGAGCAAAGGCTACACGGGGTTCAAAGGGCCTAATTACGAGGTGCCGGCGGACGCCCAGTGGCACGAGCAGACCTGGAAACTGACCGACGCCAATTTCGTCGGCCAATGGGGCTGGAACTTCCGCCTCACCACCACCGGCTCGCCCGGCGAGGTGGACCTCAAGGAAGTGCGCGTGAAGAAAGCGGCCGCCCCGGCCAAGTGAGGCGGCGGCGGCCCGGCGTGGAGCGCGGCGCCGCTTTTCTCCGGCGCGTCTCGGCGTGCCGTTCCGGACTCCCGCCCAGACCGTTGTTTGATGCCTTGCCGCCCGGAAAAAACGGTCTGGACGGCAGGGCACCCGCTCCTCCAGCGGGAACCTTTGGCAGGCGCTGGCGTGCCGTGGAAAGCGCCGCCTGACATCAGTGGGGCAGGAAGCCGCGCCGGTATTCCAGCGGTGTCTGCCCCGTGCGCCTCTGCAACACGCGCCCCAAGCGCACCGCCGTGCCGAAGCCCGCCCGCGCCGCGACCGCTTTCAGCGGCAGCCCCGTCGTCGCCAGCAGGCTCTGCGCCCGTTCCACCTTGAGCCGGAGCAGCTCCTGCCCGGGCGACTGCCCCAGCTTCTCGCGGAAACGCAGTTCCAGCGTCTTGCGCGACGCCCCCAACGCCCGCGCCGCCGCCGCCACGTTGCCGCCGCGCTCCAGGTTCTCTTCCAGGAAGCGCACCGCCCGCGCCACCAGCTCATCCTCCGTCGCCACGGTCCGCGACGACTGCCGCGCCAGCAGCGGCCCCGGCGGCACCAGCGTCACCGCCGGAATCTCCTCCCCCGCCACCAGGCGCAGCAGGCATTCCACCGCCAGATAGCCGATGCGTTCAGTCGGCAGCGCCACGCTGGACAGCGGCGGGCGGGTCAGCTCCGAATACAGGTCGTCGTCACCAACCCCCACCACCGCCACGTCTTCGGGCACGCGCAGGCCCAGGTCGTGGCAGTTCCGGATCGCCTCCGACCCCGTGTCGTCGTGGGTCGCCATCAGCCCCAGCGGCCGGGGCATCCGGCGCAGCCACCGCCGCCCGCCCCGGCTGGTCCACGCCGGGGCCTGGTCCCGGCCCAGCGCGGCCGTGATGGCCTCGGCGAATCCGTCGCCGCGCTGCCGGGCGAAAAGGTAGCGCTCGTCCCCCCAGAAGGCGAAATGGCGAAACCCCTTGGCCAACAGGTGCCGCGCCACCATCCGCCCCACCTCGCCATCGTCCGTGACCACCCGCGGAAAACGCGGCCCCGGATTGGTGTTGGACACATTCACCGCCGGCGTGTGCAGACGCAGCGCCGGCTCCGTCCAGTCCGCATTCGTCCCCAGGACCAGCCCGTCGTACCCGGCCCGGTCCACGGCCGCGAACCGCTCCGGCGTGCGCACCTGCTCCACCACCAGTTCCAGGTCGCCGCGCGTCCCGGCGAACTGCGCCACGCCCTTGAGCACGCGGCGGAAATAGGTCACGTCTGGATCCACCACATAGGCGATGCGCATGTCAGGTTGCCCCTCAAGCCAAGGCCGTGTCCAGCCGCGGCGGGTAATCCACTGCCCTGTAAAACCAAAACCTTCACCACGAAGCTTCGTGGTGAATCCGCATTTCCAGGCCGTCCGGAGTACTAGGCCAAGAATATACTGGCTTACGCAAAAAGTCAACAGAATACGCAAAATGGATGTAGACAGGCGCGGATCTGCGTGGTACCTTCTGGAGTAGTGGCGCAAAATGCCCGGGCGTTCCGGGCATGGCGCGGCACATCGGCGTTCAACAGAAGACGCAAAGACGCGGAGAAAACCGGGCGAACGGAGGTGAAGCCATGGCATTGGGTGCGCTTGGGGACAGGGGAAAAACGCCCCCCGCTGGAGTTCACGCTTCAGTGTGGGACCTGCCGTCCAGCCAAAAAACTCGCAGGGCGGAAGGTGGGCCGTCCAGAGGAAACGCCGCCGCCACCCCAACCAGCCGCACGCTGAAGCGTGGGACCTGCCGTCCCGGCATCCCTTTAGCCCACGAAACACACGAAAAAAACAAAGCTTTCGTGCTGTTTCGTGTGTTTCGTGGGGAAAAGGCTGGTGTGGATTTGTGGGCCAAAAAAATCTTCGCGGAAAAAGAGGCATGAAACGCAAGATCCCATTCACGCTGATCGAGCTGCTGGTGGTGATCGCGATCATTGCGGTGCTGGCGGCGCTGCTGCTGCCGGCCTTGCAGCGGGCGAAGGAGGCCGCGAAGACGGCCTTCTGCCTGGGCAACCAGCGCCAGTGCGGGATCGCCATGCTGTCCTATGCGGGTGATTTTGACGGCGTGCTGGCGACGGGCGGTTCCCCCAGCATCCACTGGAGTGCCCCGTGGACGTGGTTCCTCGATGGCGACGGCGCGCATTACTCGTACTTCCAGTACCTCCCCCCCGGCACCGCCGCGCAGCATTGCCCCAAGAACAGCGGCGGACACTATGGGGCCGTGTATCCGACTACCTACTGCAGCGGCTTGGTGGATTTCAGCCACTGGAATGCCAGCACCATCGAGGCGGCTTGGGATCCCACGGCGCCGGTGGGTTCAGTGGCTCGCGGCCAGTTCCATGGCATCCGCGTCGCGGGCGTGTGGCAGCCGGGCGATTATGCGGTTCTGCTCGACACCGCCTTCATAAACACTCCCAGCCCCGCACCGCCCGTGATTTTCCTTGACTCCAAGACCCCCCCGGGGCACTACGGGGTTGGCATGGATGGTGGCACCACCGGGTCGGGCGGCGGCCAGTTCGGGGCGATCTGGCTGGCCCACCCGGCGAACCGTGCCAATGCGTGGTTTGTGGACGGCCACGCCGAAAGCTGCGGCCGCCAGCGGCTGCGCGGCGTGTCAAATTACAACCTCTATGGCAACGACCACCACGGCTTCCGGTATGGCTGGGATAACAACGGGATGATGGGGCCGCTGTGACGTCGGCACGGTGAACGGCAAAGCCAGTGGTGGGACAACAACGGCATTCCCCTGCAACCCGTTAGCCTGATCTATTCATGAGAAGAACAAGTTCGACCGGCCTTCGTGCCCTTCGTGACTTCGTGGTGAATAATTCAGGTTCAGAAAGGCATGACGCATGAACCAGACCGAGACTCCGCCCGCTTACTGACGTGCGCGGTTCTGATGGACGTCGCGCTTTCGCTATACGCCCCCTCCCCACGCACCCCGCCAAAACGGGCGCCCCCCCCGAATGTCGCGATTACGCAAAAAGTCAATAGAATTCGCAAAATGGATGTAGACAGGCGCGGATCTGCGCGGTATCTTCTGGAGTAGTGGGCAGGAATGCCCAGACATTCCGGGCATGGCGCGGCACATCGGCGTTCAACAGAAGACGCAAAGACGCGGAGAAAACCGGGCGAAAGGAGGTGAAGCCATGGCATTTGGTGGCGCGGTGTAGGCGCGCCTGACAGAGTTCACGCGGGCGCCGTGACGAGAGGCTGGACGGCACCCCGCCCGGTTGTGGAAGCAGCCTCGGCAAAACATGGCTTGGTTCATCCAGAAGGAGATTCGCATGCAGACTTCAATTCATCAGAGGAACTTCCAGTTCCGCGCCTTGGCGGTCGCCGCGTTGTCGGCGGCGGGGCTGGCGGTTCTGCCCGCCTCGGCGGCGGTCATCACCTGGGGCGCGCCGACCACCCTTGCGGGGGACAGCGATGTGCTCACCACCGGAAACTTGTTATACGCCTACGGGCAGCCCGCAGGCACTGCTACTACGTTGAACGGCGTCAGCTTTGGTACCAGCTATGCCAACGTCACTACATCGGGCTTTGACGCAAGCACTCCGACCGCCTTTTGGGCAGGATCCGCACCCTTCGGCAACCTGAGCTCCGACTATCAGAACACAGTCGCAGGTGGATATTACACCAACTCGGTCAAAGCGGTTGATGTGACCCTCTCAGGCCTGACGAGCGGACAGGCCTATAACGTGCAGTTTTGGGTCGAGGATGCGCGAGACATCGCGGGCCGAACGGAGACCCTGACAAGCGCTGGCGGAAACACCGTCACGCTGGACTTCAGCAGTACTGACACGGGTGGCGGCCTCGGTCAATATTCAATCGGCACGTTCACGGCCGATGCCGCGACTCAAACATTCACGGTGTCAGGCAATCAGACTTCTCAGATGAATGCCATCCAGGTGCGTGAAGTCCCCGAGCCGGCGGCGCTGGCGCTGCTGCTCCTCGGCGGCGTCGGGCTGCTCCGCCGGCGGAAGGCCTGACGCGATCTGGACGTTCCTCCTTGCGGCGATTCGCCTGACGGCGAATCGCCGCTTTGTTCCTGCCTTCCTGGAAAACCCCGCACCTGGAAAACCCCGCACTATGAGCCCCAATCCCCACCCGCTTCTGGCGCTCGCGCTTCCGGTGCGTCTTGCCATCCTCGCCGTGGTCCTGGCGTGGACTCCCCTGGCGGCCCAGGGCGCCGAAACGCCCGCGCCCGTCGAAACGCCGGCGCAGCGCGACGCCCGGGTGGCGTGGTGGCGCGACGCCCGGTTTGGGATGTTCATCCACTGGGGGCCGGTCAGCCTGACGGGCCAGGAGATCAGTTGGTCGCGGGCCAACTCGAATCCCGCCTGCCCGAACAAGGGGCCGATTCCCGTGGCGGAGTATGACAATCTCTACAAGCAGTTCAACCCCACCCAATTCGACGCGAAGCAATGGGTGGCCATTGCCCAGGCCGCCGGCATGAAATACATGGTGCTGACGGCCAAGCATTGCGACGGCTTTCTGCTGTGGGACTCGAAGGTGAGTGACTACAACATCATGCACACGCCGTTTAAGCGCGACGTCTGCGCCGAGCTGGCCAAGGCCGCGCACGACGCCGGGATGCGGATCGGCTGGTATTTCTCCCCGCCGGACTGGCGCGACCCGGATTTCCGGACGGCCAGGAACGCCGAGTTCGTCAAGCGCATGCAGGCCGAACTGACGGAACTGCTGAGCAACTACGGCAAGATTGATGTCTTGTGGTTTGATACCGACGGCTGGTCTCCCGCGGATTACGACCAGCCGGCCACGTATGCCCTGATCCGCCGGCTGCAACCTGGGATTATCATTGACGAACGCCTGGGGGGAAATGCGCCGCCGGGTGTCGCCGGGGCCGATTACTACACCCCCGAACAACGCATCGGCGGCTTCGACCGGGATCGCCTCTGGGAATCCTGCATGACCATCTCGGGCAGGGGCCAATGGTCCTGGGGCGGCCCCGAGGACGGCGTGAAGCCATTTGCGCAGTGCCTCAATATGCTGGTCGGCTGCGCCGGCGGCGATGGCAACGTGCTCCTCAACGTGGGGCCGATGCCCACCGGCCAGATCGCGCCCGAACAGGTGAAGCCGCTGAAGGAAATGGGCGCGTGGCTGGCAAAATACGGGGCAAGCATCTACGGCACGCGCGGCGGGCCATTCAAGCCCGGCGAGTATGGCGTTTCGACCTGCAAGGGCTCCACGATCTACCTGCACGTCCAGAAATGGCCCGCCGTTCCCCTGCTTTTGCCGGCCATTCCCGCGAAAATCCTGCGCACCCATGCGCTGACCGCCGGCGACACGGTGAGCGTGAAGCAGACCGACGATGGCATTGAGGTGTCCCGGCAGGCCGGCGATCCGCATGCGAGCGACAGCGTCATCGCCCTGGAACTGGATCGCCCGGCCGGCGCTATCGCCCCCTTGTTCGTGCCCTCGCCGGCCGCGCGCTCGTTGACGGGCGGCAAGAAGGCGACCGCCTCCAGCGTCTATCATAACGATGCCACGCACGGTGCGGATAAAGCCTTTGATTATGACGACAGTACCCGCTGGGGGGCGGAATCGGGAGTGAAGTCGGCGTGGCTGGAGGTGGACCTTGGCCAGCCTTGCACGATCGGCCGCGCGGTGATTCATCAGGCGTATTCGGAATTAAAGCTCGTGCGCAAGTTCGCCATCGAAACCAAGCAAGGCGACGCATGGAAAGCGTGTTACCAGGGGGAAAACATGGGCGCGATCCTCGACGTCACCTTCCCACCCGTCACCGCCCAATACGTGCGCCTGAACGTGACCGAGGCTTCGGGTGATCCGGCACATGGCGGGCCGACAATCTCGGAATTTCAACTGTTCAAGCCATGAGACTTCCCAGGAGTAAAACAATTTTGTCGCTCTTAGGCACTGCCCTGCTGTCCGGGACCGCCGCTTCAAACGCTGGCCAGCCCTTGCCGGGGCTGGTGTATGCGCCGGAAGGCGACGCCATCGTCATCCATAATGGCACGGAATGGAACAACCGTCCGCTCTACTGCGCCCGCCGCATCACGGTCGTCTTGGCGGGCGAGCAACCGAGCCTGAATGGGCCGATGGGCATCCTGTATGCGGGCATCGAGCGGAGCGGGACGCGCGTCCTGCTCCAGAACTTCGCGAACCGGGTGGCACGCTATCGTCCGGGGCGGATGGAGTGGGAGATGAGCGACCCCCGGTTCCCCGGCATGACCGTGCGGCTGATCGGCACGACGCTGGCCGACGCCAACGGCTTCGCGGCGCAACTGAAAGTCGAGGGGGCGCAACCAGGCGACAGCGCCGCGTGGTGTTACTTTCCGCAGCCGGTGGACAAGGCGGCGGAGGCACAGCGGCGGGCGGATGGATTCCAGGTGGGACATGTTGCAGGCCGGTTTTCCGACCCGGCCGGCAGTTGGGAATCCATCGCCTTCAACGATCGCGAAAACCTGGACAAGGCGGCGCCCGGCGCGGCGGCCAACGGCCTGGTCGCGTGGATTCCGCTCCTGAACGGCCGGCCCCAATGCCTGGCGGTCGCGGACGATGACAACGACCCGTCCGTGAAGCAGCCACTGGATCCGGCCAAGGTAGTGGCGGATCCGGCGCAGGCCTTTGCCGACGGCGTGGCCCGCGCGGAAGCCGTCGGGAAGCGCGTGGTCGTCGAGACGCCGGATCCCTATTTCAATGCGGGGGTGGCGGCCTCCTGCGCGGCGATGTATGGATTGTATGTGGAGCCGCACTTCGTGCATGGAGGAACGGCGTGGCGCATGCAACTGCTGGGCTGGCGGGTGCGCGGCGGCGCGACCGCGTATGGCTGGCATGACCTAGTCCAAACATCCGTGGCGGATTTCCTGACTTCGCAGGTGAAGGGTTCTCCCAAGGTGTCAACCGACGCCGATGCGTTTGGGTGCGAGCAGAGCGGCAACTCCCGCATGTATGGCAGCGGGTATGTCAGCAAGGGGAATGGGTTTTACGGGATGCAGACGCAATTCTTCGACGAAGCCATCCGGGATTGGCGCGCCACCGGCGATGTGGCGTTTGCCAAGCTGCTGCTGCCCGCCCTGGAACTGCACCTGATCCGTCAAAAGGAATGTTTCGATCCGGACGGCGATGGACTCTATGAAAGCTACATCAACACCTGGCCGTCCGATTCCCAGTGGTACAACGGCGGGGGGACGGTGGAGGAATCGGCCTATGTCTATTATGCCCAGCGCGCCGCCGCCGAGATGCAGCGGCTGGCCGGAAACAATACGGCCGCGGCGCAACACGATGCCGAGGCCGAGCACATCCGCGAATCGCTCGACCGCGTGTTGTGGTTGAAGGATCGGGGGCAATACGCCGCCTATGTCGAGCAGGGCGGCCACCATCGCGTGCATGACGATGCCTGGGTGTACAGCGAGCATCTGCCCATCGAGGCCGGGCTGGCCACGCCGCTGCAGGCGTGGCAGGCGATGTATTACACCGACTGGGCGATGGAGAAATACAAGCTCCCATACGGAAGCGAGATGCGCCAGACCTCCAATTGGGCGCCCGGTCAATGGAGCATCCGCGAACTGTATCATGGCGACAATTTCGCCATGGCGCTGGGCTATTTTCTTGCCGGACAGGGCGACGACGGCTGGGGGATCCTCCGCAGTGCGATGCTGGAGAGCATGTATGGCGATGCGGCACCCAAGGCGGGCTACGGCAACGAGGGCAATCTCTTCGGCCAATCCAACATCCGCTCGCCTGGCGGATTGAGCCGGCCCAACTGCGGCATCGATTTCAATGACATCACCACCATGTTCTGCCGGGCCGTGGTCGAGGGCCTTTTCGGCTATCAGCCGGACTATCCCAACGAAATCGTTCGCGTCATGCCGGCCTTCCCGTCGGCCTGGGATCATGCCTCCATCAAGACGCCAGACTATGCGCTCAGTTATAAACGGGAGGCAAACAGCGACCGCTACACGGTTTCCCTGACGCGACCCGCCAGGATGCAACTGCGCCTGCCCGTCCGCGCCACGACGGTCAAGGCCGTAATGGTCAACGGCAAAGCCGCAACTTGGAAGATCGAGCCGTGGGCCGGTTGCGGCATGCTGGAGTTGGCGATTCCAGCCGGAAACACGGCGGAGGTGGCGATCGAACTGGCCGGCCGCGTGCCGGTGGCCCCGGCGGTCGAGATCACGAAAAAGGTGGGCGAGGCGACGCCCCTGCCGAACGCGATCGACCCGCAGGGGTGCCTCGGAGGGAACGCCCGGCCGGGGCATCATCTGGCGTTTGCGCGCGTCGAACGCGGCAACGTGCCCTATCTTCAGGCCTACAAAATCCAAGTCACCGACCCTGAGGGCGAAAAGCGTCGCGCCGAAAAGAACTTGCGCCAAGCCCCGGCGGATGCGCAGTGGCTCACGGTTCCGATGGGCGATCAATTCAATGGCGATATCCGGACGGTCTTCCAGCAGAAGTACCTTTCACCGCGGCCGGCCACCGTCTCGTGCCGCATCGGCTATGACGGCTGGAGCGCCTGGACCTTCAAGCATTGGGGATTCAAGGTGCCGGAGATCAAGCTGGATCGAGTTGCCAGCCTGCTGGATGGGCAGAGGATGCTGAAAACGCCGCAAGGAGCGCGCTTCCTCTGGCCAGGGGAAGGTTCGAACATCGCCTTCACCAGTCTCTGGGACAACTGGCCGAAATCGGTCACGGTGCCGGTGGGCCAGTCCGGCGATGCGGTCTGGCTGCTGATCTGCGGTTCGACCAACCCCATGCAGGGCCGGATCGCCAACGCCGTGATTCGGTTCCACTACGCTGACGGCCGGGACGAATCCCTGGAACTGACCCCGCCCTGGAACTTCTGGTCGCTGTGCCGCTTCGGTCCCGCCGACTACGACTCCAAAAAAGACGGTTTCGCCTTGCCCAAGGAAGCTCCCTCGCAGGTGCAGCTTGGCGAAAACTGCCGGGCCATGGTGTATGGATGGAAGCTGCGCCCCGGCGCGGTTCTGAAGACCGTGACGCTGGAGACCGTTTCCCAAGAGGTGGTCATCGGCCTGGTGGGCGTGAGCATGATGAATCCGAAGTGAGGGAATCCCTCCCTGCGTGGCGCGGAAAGTGGCGGCACCGTCCCCGGTGCCCCAGGAACAGGCGAGGCTCCTCGCGCTCGCGCTCGCGCTCGCGCTCGCACTCGAAACTCGCGGGCAACGGTCGCCGCCCGGCTCGGTTTCCCCGTGCGCGTTCCATTTCAAGAAGCTTGGGGACGAGAAGCTTGAGAAGCTTGGGGACGGGTGAGTGGTGCTCCCCGGTGCCCCCAGGAACAGGCGAGGCTCCTCGCGCTCGCGCTCGCGCTCGCACTCGAAACTCGCGGGCAACGGTCGCCGCCCGGCTCGGTTTCCCGTGCGCGTTCCATTTCAAGAAGCTTGGGGACGGGTGAGTGGTGCTCTCCGGTGCCCCAGGAACAGGCGAGGCTCCTCGCGCTCGCGCTCGCGCTCGCGCTCGCACTCGAAACTCGCGGGCAACGGTCGCCGCCCGGCTCGGTTTCCCGTGCGCGTTCCATTTCAAGAAGCTTGGGGACGAGAAGCTTGAGAAGCTTGGGGACGGGTGAGTGGTGCTCCCCGGTGCCCCAAGGAACAGGCGAGGCTCCTCGCGCTCGCGCTCGCGCTCGCACTCGAAACTCGCGGGCAACGGTTGCCGCCCGGCTCGGTTTCCCGTGCGCGTTCCATTTCAAGAAGCTTGGGGACGGGTGAGAAGCTTGGGGACGGGTGAGTGGTGCTCTCCGGTGCCCCCAGGACCAGGCGAGGCTCCTCGCGCTCGCGCTCGCACTCGAAACTCGCGGGCAACGGTCGCCGCCCGGCTCGGTTTCCCGTGCGCGTTCCATTTCAAGAAGCTTGGGGACGGGTGAGTGGTGCTTCTCGATGCCACCCGGAACCACCACCTTCCACTCACCGTCGCCAGGATCAAGGGCTGGCAGGCCGCGCTGTTTCCAGCCGGCTATTCCGGCCTGACCAAAATCACGGCCGGGGAATTCCGGAAAAGCCGCGCGCCGATGCAGGTGGTTTCCGGGCCGGTCGGCAGAGAACAAGTTCACGATGAGGCTCCGCCGTCCGACCGTGTTCCCGTTGAGATCAAGACCTTTTTTGCCTGGTGGAAAGCTTCAGGCGATCAACTGGACGGACTGGTGCGCGCCGCCGTGGCCCATTTCTGGTTTGTGACCATTCACCCCTTCGAAGACGGCAACGGGCGGGTCGCCCGGGCCATTGCGGACATGGCCCTGGCCCAGGATGAAAACACGGGCTGCCGGCTCTACAGCATGTCGGCCCAGATCAACACAGAGCGCGACGCGTATTACCGCGAACTGGAGAAAGCCCAGCGCGGAGACGGCAACATCACCGGCTGGATACTCTGGTTCCTCACCTGCCTGGAACGGGCCGTCACCCGTTCCGAAGAACAGGTCCGCATGGCCGTGAAAAAGGCCGAGGTCTGGCGGTCCCTTGCCGCGACGCCCATGAACACACGTCAACGCAAGGCCGTGAATCGCCTGCTGGACGGCGGCCCCGACGGTTTCGAGGGGGGCCTGACAAACCGGAAATACCGGGCCATGACCGCAACCACGCCGGAAACGGCCAAGCGCGACCTCGCGCAACTGGTCGGGCTCGGCATCCTCGTCCGCGCCCCTGGCGGCGGCAGAAGCGTCCGGTACAGCCTCAACCTGTGAACGGACAGGAATGTGGATTCATGCGGGATTCAACGTTGAATGATGGACGTCGCGCTTTCGCTATACGCCCCCTCCCCACGCACCCCGCCAAAACGGGCGAAGCCCCGAATGTCGCGATTACGCAAAAAGTCAATAAAATACGCAAAATGGATGTAGACAGGCGCGGATTTGCGCGGTATCTTCTGGAGTAGTGGGCAGGAATGCCCAGACATTCCGGCATGGCGCGGCACATCGGCGTTCAACAGAAGACGCAAAGACGCGGAGAAAACCGGGCGAAAGGAGGTGAAGCCATGGCATTTGGTGGCGCGGTGTAGGCGCGCCTGACAGAGTTCACGCGGGCGCCGTGACGAGAGGCTGGACGGCACCCCGCCCGGTTGTGGAAGCAGCCTCGGCAAAACATGGCTTGGTTCATCCAGAAGGAGATTCGCATGCAGACTTCAATTCATCACAGCAACATTTATTCCCCCGGGTCGACCGGCCCCGTGGAATCAAAATTCCTGTCGGTCACACGGCTGGTCGGGATTCTGGCGGGTTTGGTGGTTGCGGGAGCCATGCCCTGCGCAAGCAATGCGGCAATCATTTCATATGACGGCGGCGGCTCTGCTGTAGCATACGATTGGAATGGCGCTATCCCAGTCACGATCGGAGCGAATTCCATTACCGTTACGTCCCTGGGCGTCATGGATGTCGGCGGCGACGGCTTTGAAGGCACACAAACCGCCTATATCGCGCCATATTCAGGTGGGGTAGAATGGTCGGTCTCAGCCAACGTGACCAGTTCGGATACCCTCATCGGCAACTATCGTTACGTCTCGATCACACCTTTTGTGATGGAAGCGAATACAACCTATTTCGTGGGCGCTCGGTTGACCGGCGGCACCAGCTTTATACGAGACGATAGCACACCGAGGTTTACGCCCGGTGACGGGGTCTCCGCAATCGGGGCTTCCTGGTTCAATAACGACAACCCGCCCTCCACCCTCACACCCAATAATTATGGTAATAGTGGTGTAAGCTGGGCACCGGGCAATGCCTTGGTCGTTCCCGAGCCGGCGGCGCTGGCGCTGCTGCTCCTCGGCGGCGTCGGGCTGCTCCGTCGGCACCGGTGACCTGCCGTCCAGGCATCCCTTGGATCCTGCCGTTCCCGTTCGGCGTGATCGAAAGGCCGTTCCTCGGCTGGCGCGGCCCTGACGGACAAACAATCCGGCAGGGCCGCGAAAGTGAATGCGCTTGGGGACAGGGGAAAAACGCCCCCCGCTGGAGTTCACACTTTAGCGTGGGACCTGCCGTCCAGCCAAAAAACTCGCAGGGTGGAAGGTGGGCCGTCCAGAGGAAACGCCACCGCCACCAAGCAGCCGCACGCTGAAGTGTGGGACCTGCCGTCCAGCCAAAAAACTCGCAGGGCGGAAGGTGTCCAACCCGAGCCGTGAAATCCGTGGACAATACTTCGCGCCATTTGCGGACAAAAAAGGCATGAAACGCAAGCCCCATTCACGCTGATCGAGCGGTTGGTGGCGACACTCCCCCCGTCCGATCCGCCCCCTGAAATCAAAATCCCTCTCCGTCGGCAGTCCGTTCCAAAGCCCCATGCTCTATCCCAAATCCCACTCCCGCGCTCTCGATCCCGCGCTCTTCGCCAACCCGTCCGCCGAATACCGTGGCGCGCCGTTCTGGGCCTGGAACAACAAGCTGGACCGCGACCAGCTTTTCCGCCAGATCGCCGGCTTCCAGGAAATGGGGTTCGGCGGCTTCCATATCCATCCGCGCACCGGCCTCGGGACGCCGTACCTTGGCGGCGAATTCATGGATCTCGTGCGGCTTTGCACGGAAGAGGCGCGGCGGCGCGGCATGTTGTCCTGGCTCTACGACGAAGACCGCTGGCCGTCTGGCTTTGCCGGCGGCCTGGTCACCGCCGAGGAACGGTTCCGCGCGCGGCACCTGCTCTTTACGCCGGTTGCCAACGCGGATTGGAAACCCCAGCCGGGAACCGGCGCCGGGGCGGCGGCCGGCGCCCGCACCGGCAAGGGGACGCTTCTGGGGCGCTACGACGTGCGGCTTGAGAATGGCCGACTGGCCCATTACCGCCTTCTCGCCGCGCAGGAAACTCCCGCCGCAACGGCCGACGTCTGGTTTGCCTATCTCGAAACCGCCGAGCCCGCCGCGTGGTTCAACCACCAGACGTATGTGGACACGCTCAACAAGGCGGCGATGGAACGTTTCGTCGCGGTGACGCACGAACGCTACGCGGCGGCCGTGGGAAAATTCTTCGGCGGCGTCATCCCGGCGATTTTCACGGATGAACCGCAGTTCACCCACAAACAGACGTTGCGGCACGCGGAAGAAAGGCGCGACCTGATCATTCCGTTCACCGATGATTTGCCCGCGACGTATGAGGCCGCCTATGGGCAAAAGCTGGTGGAGCATTTGCCGGAAATCTTCTGGGAATTGCCCGGCGGCCGGACATCGCTGGCGCGGTACCGCTATCATGACCATGTGTGCGAACGGTTTGCCGCCGCTTTTGCGGATACGGTGGGCGGCTGGTGCGCGGCGCATGGCCTGTTGCTCGCCGGCCACATGATGGAAGAGCCGACCTTGCAATCGCAGACCGCGGCGCTGGGCGAGGCGATGCGCTCCTACCGTTCCTTTCAACTGCCGGGCATCGACATGCTTTGCGACTGGCATGAATACAACACGGCCAAGCAGGCGCAAAGCGCCGCGCGCCAATACGGGCGCCCCGGCGTGCTCAGCGAGCTCTACGGCATCACCAATTGGGAATTCGATTTCATCGGCCACAAGGCGCAGGGCGACTGGCAGGCCGCGCTGGGGGTGACGGTGCGCGTGCCGCATCTGGCGCTGGTCTCGATGGCCGGCGAATCCAAGCGCGATTATCCCGCCAGCATCAGCTACCAATCGCCCTGGCATCGGGAGTATCCGCTCATCGAGGACCACTTCGCCCGCGTGAACGCCGCCCTCACCCGGGGCCGCCCGCTGGTCCACGTCGGCGTCATTCACCCGATCGAGTCCTGCTGGCTCTGCTTCGGGCCGGCCGACCAGACCCAGACGGAGCGCGAAGAGCGCGAAACGTATTTCAAGGACCTCACCGACTGGCTGCTTTTCGGCCTCCTGGACTTCGATTTCATCTGCGAATCACTGCTCCCCTCGCAAACGCCGCGCGTCCAAGGCCAGCGTCTCCACGTCGGCGAAATGGCCTACCAGTCCATTCTCGTGCCCGGCCTGCGGACCATCCGTTCCACCACCCTGGCGCAACTGGAGACGTTCGCCGCGGCCGGCGGCGACGTGATTTTTGCCGGCGAAATCCCCACGCTCGTGGACGCGGCTCCGAGCGCGCGGGCGCAAGCGCTCGCCGCGCGGTGCCGGACGATCCCGTTCACCCGCCGCCGCGTCCTCGAAGCCGTCGAGAGCCGCCGCGAAGTCGAGGTGCGCCTGCCCGACGGCCGCCGCCCCGATGCCCTGCTCCACCAAATCCGCGCCGACGGCGTCCGGCGTTACGTTTTCTTTTGCAACACCAACCGCAAACAGGGCTTCGAGCGCGCCGCCATCCGCTTCGGTGGCCGCTGGAGCGCCGTCCACCTCGACACGCTCACCGGCCGCCGGGAACCGCTCGCGACGGCCGACAATGGCGCGGACACGGGGCTCGACTGGGATTTCCCCCCGCACGGCAGCCTGCTCCTCGAACTCAGCCCGGCGGAAGCGGCGCCCGCCGTCCCGGCGCCACCACCCGCCCCGGCGCGGCGCTGGAAAGAAGTGGCGCGGCTCGAAGACCCCGTGCCGGTCACGCTCTCGGAACCGAATGTCTTGCTTCTGGACCAGGCGCTTTATCGCATCAATGCCGGTGAATGGCGCGGGATGGAAGAATTGCTGCGCATCGAGAACCTCGTCCGCAACCAATTGGGCCTGCCGCCGAAAGGCGGCGCCATCGCCCAGCCGTGGACGGATGCCGCGCCGACGCCCGTGGTTGGGCAGTTGGAATTGAAATTCGCCGTCCAGTGCGCCGTCGCGGTGGCGGCGCCAATGCTCGCGCTGGAAGAACCGGACAGGGTGGAAATCGTCCTCGACGGCCAGCGCGTGCCCGGCGGCGGAGAGCGCGCAAAAGGCTGGTTCGTGGACGAGGCCATCAAGACCCTGCCGCTTCCGCCCCTCTCCGCCGGAACCCACAACCTCATCCTGCGCATTGGGTTCACGCGGAAAACGAACGGCGAGTGGTGCTATCTGCTGGGCGATTTCGGGGTCGAAGTCCGTGGCCGCCACGCGCGGATCATCGCTCCGGTGCGCGAGCTGGCGTGGGGCGACTGGACGCGGCAGGGGCTTCCCTTCTACGCCGGCAATGTCACCTATCGCGCCGCGCTCCGCGTTTCCCGCGAAGAAGCCGTGGCGGTCTCCTTTCCCGGATTCAAGGCGCCGTTGCTCTCCCTGGCGCTCGCTGGACGGGACTGCGCCAAGGTCGCCTTCGCCCCGTTCCGCGCCGAGCTTGGCCGCCTCGCCCCGGGCGAACACCGGCTCGACATCACCGCCTACGGCAATCGCGTGAACGCCTTCGGGCCGCTGCACAACACCTGGGAAGCCCCGCGCTCCGATCCCTGGGCCTGGCGGACGGTCGGCGACAAATGGGCCTACGAGTATCAATTGACGCCCATGGGGATTCTCGTCGCGCCGCGGGTCGAAGGCGATGCGTCGTCCCCCCCCCCTGATCCCGATCGCCTGAATGATTCACACGAAGCCACGAAGGGCACGAAGTCCGGATGAAGCGGAGCTTCCCATGAATTGATCAGGATAGCGCCCCCGCGGGACAAAGACATTCGTGCGGATACGGCAGGCGGTCAGGCCTGGCGGTCCAGGGCTTGCCGCGGGAAGTTTTCCCGCGCCAGCCGCTTTTCCGTGACGGCGCCGGAGACGCAGGCCCAGGCCGCCGCCATCGAGAAGATCCTGCGCCACACCGGCCTCTGGCGCGACCCCCAGCCCCGCGCCGCGCCGCCCGCGCCCAAGGAGGAACCGCTGCCCGCAAGCACTACTCTGCGGCGTCCTCCGTGCCCTCTGAGACCTCTGTGGTGAATAATTTCAGGTCACGGGCTTGACGCCCCGATTCCGGCATGATAAAATTCCCCCATGTAGCGCCACCTGTGGGAACCGCAACCGTACGCCCGAAAACCGGCCGGGAAGATGCCAAACCTCACCCAAAGCCCCACGCCGACCCATTCCCCCGCCGGAACCCTCTCCGGCGTCGCCGCCACGCCGGTGGAATCGCCGATTTCGGGGTCAGTTTCACCCTCTCACCCCCCGTATTCCCCCCGTCCGATCCGCCCCCTGAAAGCAAAATTCCTATCAGTTAAATTGCGCACGATGACTACGGGATTCGGGTTCAGGTTTCACAACAGAAAGGCAAAACGATGAAAACAAGACTGATGAT